>Ga0224723_1000078_pt1 | contig 61228 bp, 44 predicted proteins | sample Balambano_FR2_Me_FD_161647 | JGI IMG/M metagenome (GOLD analysis project Ga0224723, IMG submission 161647) | Freshwater sediment microbial communities from Lake Towuti, South Sulawesi, Indonesia - Balambano_FR2_MetaG | ecosystem: Environmental > Aquatic > Freshwater > Lake > Sediment | place... | reverse complement strand
CCTTGAGGAGATCATCGACACAACAGAAAACAGCAATGATCAACTCGTCGATAGAATACATTGGCTCCATCGTCCTCAAGCCTCTTAATTACTACTGCTTGAAGCTTGAGGTGGAGCTTTTTTATTCTCTATCCCCCGACTGTAACAAAATATCAAGTCGCACATCGCGTACTTCCTAAGTCTCTTCTGGAGATGCAGGCATCAATCTAGTAACGGGCTGCGTGTTCTGCCGTAGCCACTGACCTGATCGTAGGCGTAAGCAATTTGCAAAACGGCGAAGTCTTGAGTTTGAGGCCCCAGGATTTGCAGACCAATGGGCAACCCTTTGTTGTTGAAGCCAGCCGGAACAGCCGCAACGGGAACGCCGGACATTGATCCACCAATCGCAACTTCCATCCAGTGGTGGTAAGTATCCATCTGTCGCCCTGCAACCGTTTTCGGCCAATGCGTTTCCACATTGAAAGGGAACACTGAAGCGGTTGGCAGCACCAGGTAGTCATAGGTTTCATACAGCTTGTTGAGGGCTTGCACCCAAGCACTTCGCACAACGCTGGCGTTCCAGATGTCGATCGCCTGCTGTTTCATGCCATTTTCAATTTCCCAGATCGCCTCTGGCTTCATCTGCGCCCGCAGATTCGGATCTGCGTAGAGCTGTTCGAGGGTGCCGTATGCCATCCAACTCCGCAGCGTCACCCAGGCTGTCCACAGGCGACTCATCTCAAAATCCGGCTTGGTTTCTTCAACAGAACAGCCGATTGTCTGGAAATGGCGCAGCGCCGACTTGCAAGTCGTCATTATGTCTGGTTCAATGGCGAGGTAGCCGCCGTAGTCCCCCAGCCAGCCAACTCGGACTCCTTTAAAGTCTCTTTCCAGCGAATGCCTGAACTGAGCCGAATCGCCTTCGAGCGACAGGGGTGCTCCCGGATTGAAGCCCGCCTGAATAGACAACAACATCGCCAGATCAGGCACGTTACGAGCCATCGGACCCTCATAGCCCAACTGCTGATAATAGATTTCAGGAGTCGGACCAAAGGGAACCCGACCCCGCGAAGGGCGCAACGCCACAATGTTATTCCAACCAGCAGGGTTGCGTAGCGATCCCATCATGTCGCTGCCATCGGCAAGCGGGAGCATTCTCAGCGCCGTCGCCACGGCAGCCCCACCGCTGCTGCCCCCCGCCACAAACGCTTGGTCGAAAGCATTTCCGGTTGCGCCAAACAGCGGATTGTAGGTATGCGACCCCATTGCAAACTCTGGTACGTTGGTCTTGCCAATGATAATTGCTCCGCTGCGTCGCGCTCGCTCAACCACAAAAGCATCGTGATCTGCAATGTGGTCCTTGAAGATCGGAGATCCCTGCGTCGTCGGAAATCCTTTCGCATCAGCGACATCCTTGGGTGCCTGTGGAAAACCATGCATCCATCCCATGCTCTGACCGCGAGCGAGTTGGGCATCTCGCTCATCGGCGAGCTTGAGCAATTCCTCTGGATTCTGCATAGAGACGATCGCGTTCACCTTCGGGTTCAAGCGTTCGATCTGAGCCAGGTAGGCCGTCATCACTTCTCGACAAGAGATTTGTCGGGTGTGAATTGCGGCAGAAAGCGACACAGCGCTGAGTTCAATGATTTCAGACATATGGAGATTCATTTGTGGCATTGAGTTAGTTTGAGCCGTTGCATTAGATTGAGCGGCATTTGTAAGCGGAGCGGCTGATACGCTAAATGCAGCAGCACTGGCAGTAACGATAAAATTGCGTCGAGTAGATTTAGTGGACATTAAAGGATCTCAATAGAGAAAGAAAAGGCGTGTCCTGCTAGTACTCTGCCAATGCAGCTTTGCTAGGTACGAGAAATAAGGTTGACCCAATAGGTTAGGCAGTTCGGGGGCAAACTAAGCTACAGTTTCCACGATAGTCCCGTTCCTCTTTCTATTTATCATTCAGGTCGAGTTATCGTTCCTGATCTCTTGCTTTCATAATACATCTGACGGTGAGATAATTTAGCGAAGGGAGAAAAAAGAAGAGAGTGGCATGGGGAGTGTGAAGATTGGGATGGAGGGGACAGGGCATAGGCGGGTGCCGGAGTGGGTGGGAGAGGGGGTGTTGTATGGGAATTACTGGAGCGAGAGTGGGTTGGGGAGCGAGTGCGGGTCAATCGAGGGCAAATGGGGCAGTACGAAGTGGTGGATTATGTGCTGCTGATCTGTCCATCGGGATATGAGATGAGTCAAAGTTCAAGTCGGCAAGAGGAGAACGGCGATCGGCGGTATCAGTTCAGCTTAAGTGGGTCGATCTGTCAAAACTGCGGAGTGAAACGGTGATGTTTATCCCCGCAGACGCAGGGAAAAAGTGGCAAACGAGTGAGCGTAGTGCAGCGGCAGTATCGCACTAACCCGCAATCGATCGAGATTTGCTCGGCATTTGTGCGATCGGTGATAGAGCGATTATCGGACCCCAACATTTCACCGCAGGTTATTATTTGGCAAGATATCGCTGCGACGCAGTTACGGCGAGAGTGGCGGAAGCAGATTATCGACACAACAGAAAACAGCAATAATCAACTCGTCGATATAATACATTGGTTCTATCGTCCTCAAGCCTCTTAATTATTACTGCTTGAAGCTTAAGGTGGAGCTTTTTTATTCTCTATCCCCCGACTGTAACAAAATATCAAGTCGCACATCGCCTTTAAATTCAAATTTTTATTTAACGGGGAAGCCATCAAATCAAAATTGACAGACCACTAGTGGTCTGTCAAGAAATTCTTGAAGGGTCATAGACCCCTCAAAAATTTCTTTAATTTAATTTTGATTCGCGGGATACCCCGCAAATCAAAATTGACAGACCACTAGGTTATGGTGATACAGGCAGTTCACCGATTCAAATTACATGTTTTTGTTTCTCTCTAAACTCTTGCCCCTGTTGATTTACCCACTGGGATTTGCCTGCTTGATGCTGCTCGTCGCACTCGCAACCCTCTGGGTGCGCCGCTGGCTAGCCGCACTTAGTATTCTGGTTGCTCTTCTGGTCTTAGTTGCAGGGAGTAATGGCTGGGTTGCCACCCTGTTGTATCAATCCCTGGAGTGGCAAAACTTGCCACTGAGCAATTTACCCAATGCGAATGCCATTGTGGTTTTGGGTGGAGGGATTCGCCCAAAGGTGCCACCGCGTCCCTGGGTCGATTTGTCAGAGGCGGGCGATCGCGCTCTACATGGAGCACAGTTATACAAACAGGGCAAAGCTCCTTTAATTATCATGAGCGGAGGACGGATTGATTGGAAAGGGGGTGGGCCCCCAGAATCCGCTGATATGGCCGAAGTGGCTAAAGCTTTGGGGGTGCCAGAATCTGCCATTTTGCAAGATCCAACCTCCCTGAACACGTTTGAAAATGCTGCTAATGTCAAGAAAATAGTAGAACAACGAGGTATCAAGCAAGTGCTGTTGGTCACTTCTGCGCTTCACATGCCGCGATCCTTAGCAATTTTTGCCAAGCAGGGCATTGTGGCCATCCCAGCCCCAACAGACTTCCTGGTCAGCAACCAGGACTTGGATGAATTAAAGAGTAGTTCAGAAGCTTTGACGTTGAATCTGATGCCCGATGCAGAACGGTTGCAGCAAACCACGCGAGCAATCAAGGAGTATGTGGGGATGGTGGTGTATCGTCTGCGAGGCTGGTTGTGATGGCAAAAAATCACCATCTACGACTTTCTCCCTATTAACAAGTAAGTGATCATCTCTCCTTTGCCCTTGACTTTGATGGGACCGCGAGGCTTCAAAACATAGTCATTGCACAAACATTCATAGGTGGAGGGGGTGACTTGAATTTCTCCCGGAATCCCATGGGATTCCATACGACTGGCTAAATTTACAGTATCGCCCCAGAGATCGTAAATAAACTTTTTCGTACCAATTACGCCAGCTACTACTGGCCCCGTGTTGATGCCGATGCGGAGATTACAATTTTGTCGATGTCGAGCATTGAACTGAGCCAGTTCTCTTCTCATCGCAAAGGACATCTCTGCCATCGCCTGGGCGTGATCTGCACGAGGAGTTGGTAATCCACTGGCGACCATGTAGGCATCTCCAATAGTTTTGATTTTTTCTAAGCCAAACTGCTCTGTGAGGCGATCGAAGCTGGAAAAAATATCATTTAACAATCGCACCAGTTCATCAGGGGGTATCTGTTCAGATAACTGGGTAAAGTTCACAATATCAGCAAATAAAATCGTGGCCGCAGCAAAACCATCAGCGATACTAGACTGTCCTTGTTTTAATTTTTCGGCGATCGGTTCTGGTAGAATGTTGAGCAATAATCGTTCTGATTTTTCTTTTTCATCACTCAATTGTTGATTCATCTCTCGCAATTGGGCTGTTCGCTCAATCACTCGCAGTTCCAATTCTTTAGAGGTTTGTCGTAATCGATGAATCACCAGAGCGATACCCGATAGCCCCAGCACTGACAAACCCGTTAACATCATGAAAGTACCCTGCAAACCTGCCTGGGTTTGCTGAATAAACGGGTCGAGTGGACGGGTGACTTCTAGCACCCCTCGAACATCTCCCACCTGCCAATCTCTTACGGGATTATCGGGATGAGTATTGTGGCAGCCAATACAACTAGGTTGCAGTATATCGGCGATCGCATACCGCAGGGCTGGATGTCCCTGAAAGTTCTCAACCCGCACAAAGGTTTGGTGGGGATGCTGGCGGAGAAACTGGAGTGCCTCTTGTTCAAAATCATCTCTTGGTCCACCCTCTGCTTGCCGTTTACGGAAGGGCAAATCACTGTACAACCGCACTGACATGCCTGGATTCATCTTGCTCAAATTGTTTCCCATTTCGATCAAAAAGGTCACTGGGACGGGGATGGCTCCAGAAATGGCGGTGTAATCATCGGTGATGGTCACTCCAGGAATGGGTTTAACGCGATCGACGGCCTCCGAACTGTAAAGACTGCGGGCATATTTGATGGCCTGGGCATAGAGCATGGCATTTTGCTCTGCTTGTGAGTAAATTAAGCTAGACGACAACTGGGACATATTCCACAAAGCCGCAGCCACTCCCGCACAAAAGAGTAAGGCCAAAACCAGGATAGTGCGCTTGTTGAGAAGATGCAGCAACGCTTTCAGAGGAGATATTATCCAGTTGGGTAAAGCACGTTCTGGGGGAGGAGTCTCGTTGGGCTGGATAGATTGGTGCATGGATTTTCAGGTTGAACTTGAGAAGAATAAGTGACTAACCCTACTCTAACGGAGGCTGAAAAGCTCAATTGATCTGGATTGACAGAAATACAGAAACGTAGCACCACTCTATAAGTAGAACTGATAGGGTGCATTCCGATTTTGCGCTACTCGTAAAATCGGGTTTTTAAGGATTGCAAAAGTTAGGATGCACTCGAACTGATATTTCTCAATACAGCAATCATGCAGGGTTTCCTGAAATTGATATCACCCAGGCGGCCTCATTCCATTGCAGGATTTGCTTGCTCAAGCAACTAGACAAGAATAGTAAGTAGATAGGTAAATTAAAATTTGTAACTGCGCCAATGGGATTATTGTAAAGAAATTTTATGCGTCATAATAATCAGTAATAAATTTTGCTCCTTCACTTCCCAGTTATGCCGACTTGCTTTCAAAACAACGCTCAAGAATTGACCTATCAGAAGGTTGAAGATTACTTAAACCACAGCATGTTCCGTCGCTCCATGCGGGTTTACCCAAATATCCCTCGATTTGACTTGCTCTATAAGCAATCTACTTTAATTGAGGTGGAGGTGCTGGACTGGGATGTGCATCCCTGGGAAGATTCAGAACTGGCGATCGTCCGTGCTTCCAGTCGAATTGCGGTTATTGATCAACACCCTCCTAGCAATCCAGACTTGTCAGCTTTTCTGCTAGCAGAGAATCGGAAGATGCGGTTTGGTGCCTTTCACATTGATGAAGCGAGACACATTTTGTTCTCCCACACGGTTCTGGGTGGCGAGAATTTGGACTTAATGGAGTTGCAAACTTGCATTTTGTCAGTCGCGGCGATCGCCGCGACCTACACGGAGATTCTCATCAGTCAGTTTGGAGAACAGGTGGTCATGCCATCGTTGCTCGCCGATCCATTCGCCGCCGATTCCCTAACAACCGACCCAGAAGAGTTAATCGCTTCATAGGATCGACGCATACCATCGACTTTACAGGGATGCCACACATTTAACAGAGCGAATTTCCATGACATCTGAAATGTAGCAGGTGCCACCGAACTTGTTGAGTAGAGGTCGAACGTTTTCAACAACAGCTTTAATTTGCTCAGGGGCGCAGAAAGCGATGATATAGACATTGTCGAGCATAGTGGTGTCTAAGTCTTCACCACCGCCTCGCAATCCTTCACCAGTAACGTTGCGAATCACAGCATGACCATGTACACCAGCCTGATTCAAACTTTCCAGCATCTTGCTGAGTTCAAAGGAGTTAGCAATGATTTCTATTTTTTTCACGAGATGCATTTGATCACCTCCAAAGTAGGTTAATTGCATACAGATAGAGTGGAATGCCGACAATAATGTTGAATGGAAAGGTCACTGCTAGTGCAGTTGAAACATAGAGGCTGGGATTGGCTTCAGGCACCGTCAACCGCATGGCGGCTGGCACTGCAATGTAGGAAGCGCTGGCGCATAAAACTGCGAACAAGAGCGCATCTCCTGAAGGCATATGAATCAATTTGGCGATGAGTATCCCGATCGCTGCATTGACGATGGGAATCAGAATGGCGAACGAAATCAGAAAAACGCCTGTTTTTTGGAGATCTTTGATTCTCTTGGCGGCAACCAACCCCATATCCAACAGGAAGAAGGTTAAGACTCCGTAGAACAATCCCTGGGTAAACGGTTCCAAGACTTGCCAACCATGCTCTCCAGTTAATATGCCAATGATCAGGCTACCCACAAGCAGAAAAACTGAACTGTTGAGAAATGCCTCTTGCAGAACTTCAGACCAAGCCAATTCTCGCTTCTCATTCACTGTAAATAGATTGACCAAGAGCAGACCGACAATAATGGCTGGAGACTCCATCAAAGCGAGGGCCGCAATCATATAGCCATCAAAATCAATGCCGAGTTCAGTTAAAAAGGCACTTGCTGTAATAAAGGTGACAGCGCTAATCGACCCGTAGGTAGCCGCGATCGCTGCTGCATCATAAGTATCCAGCTTTAACCTTAAGATGAAAAAGGTATAGACCGGGACGAAGCAAGCCATCACCATCGCTGCCAACAGAGTTAAGATAACCGCCTGATCGATACCACTTTTAACCAACTCGACTCCACCCTTAAACCCGATCGCAAACAGTAGATAGAGCGAGAAGAGTTTGGGAACAGGGGGAGGAATCTCTAAGTCAGATTTGACCAGAACAGCAGTCATCCCTAGAAAAAAGAATAAAACTGGGGGATTCAAAATGTTAGATAGGATCAAGTTAGCATCCATGCCCATTCTCCCTGATTTTGATGCAGCCAGAAGTTAGAAAACTTTGCATTGTGAAGCACTGATATGAAGAACTAGAAGCACTAATATAACGGTTGAATCACGATTATTGTGTCCTGTAGCTTTCTTTCCATCACAAGCAAGAGTGTCTTAAGTTTGTCTTTGTCTCAGCGCTTCATAAAGTATTAGAGCAGCGGCGATCGCTACATTCAACGACTCAACCCCCGCTGCTAGAGGAATCTTGGTCTGCACCTCGGCAGCAGTCGCCAGATCTGCCGAAAGTCCGCTACCTTCGTTGCCCAAAAGGATCAAAGTGGGTTTTCGTAAGTCGAGTTGCCAGTAATCTGCATCGGCGTTGGGCAGTGTGGCCACAACCTGCACACCAGATGCCTTACAGAGCGCGATATCTTCTACTAAATTGGGGCTGGCTGTCATGGGCAAGCGAAACCACTGCCCCGCACTGGCTCTCAATACTTTCGGATGATCCAGGTCAACACTATCCTGGCTGATCCATAGACCATCGGCTCCCACTGCTGCTGCTGTGCGGATAATTGTGCCCAAATTGCCTGGATCTTGTAGGGCCTCCAGAGCAATGCCTAACTGGATGGCGTGAACTGGAGGATTGGCTGAACGGCGGGGAGCGATCGCCACCACTCCATCAGGATGAATCGTAGTGGCGATCGCATTGAGCACTTCAGGACTCACCAATTCCACCCGTTGACAATGCTGGTTTAACCGTTGCCAGACGGTGAGGTGTGCTATCTGCCAATCACTGGTATGACAGACAATTTCCAAAGGATAGCCAGCAGCGCACGCCTCCTCCACTAAATGGGTGCCCTCCAGTAAAAACAACCGTTGTTGGTGGCGTTCATGAGTTCGGTGCAATTTGCGGAGTCGCTTGACTAAGGGATTTTGCAGACTTGTTAACATCGCCAGCCAACTTTGATTAAATTTTCCTTTAATAATTAAATGAATGATTAATTAATTTAAACTCTTTTCCTGAAGAGCCGTTAAAGATGGAAATCCATGTTGATGGTTGCAACTGCCTCAAATAAGGTCAAGCATATTCAAGTTTCACCCCCAGTACATCTAAGTTAGAGGTAAACCAGACTTGTGAGCTACTGATCCGTCAATTTTGATTTGCGGAGTCTGCAAATCAAAATTAAATTCAAGGGAGTTTTGAGAGGTCAGCGACTCCTCAAAACTCCCTTGACAGGACATTAGGGCACGAATTCTTCTACCCGTGAACAAGGGGCTTAGGCCCCTTGTCTGACTTTCAGGCAGAGAAATGACATGTCTACTTGTGCCTTAGTCTAAAGAGAGTTGCGTAAAATAGCATCCCTTAATGTATTGACAGCGGGCTAAGCGCAGCCAAAGCCCAGATTTTATCACCTACATTTCCCTTAGCACAGATTCAATTGGCAATGCGGAACCCGGGACTTGAACCCGGAAGTCTTTGCAGACACTAGAACCTGAATCTAGCGCGTCTACCAATTCCGCCAGTTCCGCAGAATAAATAATCACAACAATCTAGAATCGTCTCACCTTTGCAAGCTTAAGTCAAGCCTGCCAGAGGCCAATTTAATCCGTTTCTCTACTCTAGCGCAGATGATCGCTAAACTGCTATAACCAAAACTTCTAGAAATTCTGGAGCTTTCCTGTAGAATCTTAACCAACTTCCCCGTTAACATTTTTCGTTACATTTGGAGGATAGAGCTATTAATCCCTCTCTCAGTCTACCAATCTCTCCTGCCCTGTCTGAAGCAGATGAATCCGTTCTACAAATATTGGGCAAGGTTCCTCTGCACGGGCATGTCAAAATTAGCGGTGCTAAGAACTCTGCCTTGGCGATCATGGCAGGTGCTTTGCTGTGTCCAAGTGACTGTCGCATTCGCAACGTTCCTGATCTGGTTGATGTCTTTCGTATGGGGCAAATTTTATCGGCTTTGGGTGTCAAACTGGAGCGGCGAGGAGACTGTCTTGAGATTGATGCTCGTCATATCACTCAGGCTCAGCCGCCCTATGAACTGGTCAGCCAATTGAGGGCAAGCTTTTTTGCGATCGGGCCGTTAGTAGCGCGGCTGGGTGAAGTTCGCATTCCTCTACCCGGAGGATGTGCGATCGGGGCCCGTCCTGTGGATCTTCACGTCCGGGGATTGCAGTCCATGGGAGCCAATGTGCAGATCGAGCATGGTATGGTTCATGCTTATGTTACGGGTCAAGGAGGCGATCGTCGCCTACAGGGAGCCAGGATCTACCTAGATTTTCCTAGCGTCGGAGCGACAGAAACGTTGATGATGGCAGCGACCCTGGCAAATGGTGAAACTGTCATTGAAAACGCTGCCCAGGAACCAGAAGTGATCGATTTAGCAAACTTCTGTCGAGCGATGGGGGCCAATATTCACGGGGCTGGAACAAATACCCTGATGATTTCTGGTGTGCCAGCATTACACGCAGTGGATTACAGTATTATCCCTGACCGGATTGAAGCCGGTACGTTTCTGGTGGCTGGGGCGATTACGCGATCGGAGTTGAGCTTGTCTCCTGTGATTCCCGACCATCTGACCGCCGTGATTGCCAAGTTGCAGAAGATTGGGTTCGAGATTTTAACCGATGCCCCTGATCAGTTACGGATTGTGCCAGGTCAGAGTTACACAGCAACCGACATTGAAACCCTGCCCTATCCAGGTTTTCCTACGGATATGCAGGCACAATTTATGTCACTTCTGACTTTGTGTGAAGGGGATAGTGTCATCACAGAAACCATTTTTGAAAATCGTCTGCGCCATGTGGCTGAATTAAACCGCATGGGGGCAGATATTCGGGTCAAGAGCAACCATGCCATTATCCGGGGTGTGCCTTTTCTATCGGGCGCTCCAGTAGTCGCAACTGATCTAAGAGCTTCCGCCGCACTGGTGTTAGCAGGATTAGCTGCTGAAGGAGTAACGACGATTAAGGGTTTACACCATCTGGATCGAGGCTACGAGAATCTGGATGGAAAGCTACAACAAGTCGGAGCCAAACTCCAGCGCATCCAATCTGAAACCATTGAGTAATGGCAATCCTAAATCTTTTGTGAAAGGACAATCCAGTAGAACAAGGGGCTTAAGCCCCTTGCCTGTTAACGATTCCAATAGGATTGCGATACATCTCAGGACTTGCGCGGTTAGGGGATTTGTGGGGCGCAAAGCGCCCCACAAATCCCCTGGTTATCCCGGTTTTTCGCACGAAGTGCGCCAACCCCGTTGACTAACACATCGAGATCGCTTTAACTTTTTCTGCCTACCAGGAAATACGTCACCATTTCACCCTTACCTTTCACCTCGATCGCCCCTCGCTCCTCCAAAATATATTTCTCACTGAGGTGGCTATAGGTGGTTGTGGTAACTTGAATTTTGCCAGGAATGCCCAAAGATTCCATGCGACTAGCTGTATTGACGGTATCGCCCCAGAGGTCATAGGTAAATTTTTTGGTGCCGATTACCCCTGCGCCAACTGGACCTGTATGGATGCCAATTCGCATTTTCAGAGGGCGGTATTGAGGATGAATAATCGGCAAATCGAGTTGGGCGATCGCGTCTTGCATGTCAAGAGCCATTTCTGCAATCGATTCGACATGATTCTCTCTGGGAACAGGCAATCCACCCACGACCATGTAGGCATCCCCGATCGTTTTAATTTTTTCTAAATGATAGCGTTCGACCAATTCATCAAACATTGAGAAGATCGTGTTGAGGAGTTCGACCAGTTCGGAGGGCGAGAGTTTGGCTGCTAAGGCTGTAAAATCCACAATATCGGCAAATAACACCGTCACTTCTGTGAAGTTATCGGCAATCACTCGCTGCCCTTGTTTTAACTGTTCAGCGATTGGTTGTGGCAGAATATTGAGCAATAGTTTCTCAGATTTTTCCTGTTCTTCCTGTAGTTGTTTAAGATAAGCCTGTTCTTGATCTCTCAACCGTTTTTTTTCTAAACAAGCGCTGATTCTAGCCTTTAAGATAATAGGGTTGAACGGTTTGAATAAATAATCTTCTGCTCCCAACTCAATACAACGAACAACGCTTTCGATATCGTCTAAAGCAGAAATCATGACAACTGGAATATGGCGCAAGGTCGCATCCGATTTGAGCACTTCCAGTAATTCATAGCCATTCATCTCTGGCATCATGATGTCTAGTAGAATCAGGTCAAAGGATTGCGATCGCACCTCCTCCAATGCTTGGCGACCGTTTGCAGCGACCACGACGGTATGTCCCTGGCGGATGAGTCGTCGGGATAGGAGATCGCGATTGACCTCGTTATCATCCACTACTAGAACACGACCCTGGTCAGATTTCATGTCATTGTACCCTTAGTGAGTAAGGCACGAATTTTCCCCAGCAACCGATTAAACTCGACAGGCTTGGTGTCATAATCGTCGCAACCTGCCTCCATGCATTTCTCTTGATCCCCAGCCATCGCGTGCGCTGTCAGCGCGATGATCGGAATAGATTGGGTTTGAGGATGCGCTTTCAGCCATCGAGTGGCTGCCCAACCATCTAGAATGGGCAGGCTCATGTCCATCAAAATCAGGTCTGGGTTTTCCGTTTGAGCCACTTCTATCCCCTGCTGACCATCAACCGCCACAATCACTTGCATGCCTTTGCGTTCTAAGCGCCGAGACAACATATCTCGATTCATTTCATTATCTTCGACTAACAAGATCTTAGACATCGCTTTCTTTGAGGGTGAAGGGTTGAAATTTAGCGTGGAATGTCCGTTAGCAATAAACCAGTTGGCTGTAGATTGTCAATTTTGCAAATTTGGGGAGTTCACTAAGTTACGAATCTCATGCAAAATTTGGTCGCTATTGTATATTCCTTTTTGCACAATTCGTTCAACATGGCCGTTTAGCTGGATGCGGTCTTCCAGCGTGATATCTTTAGCAGTTAAAATTACAACTGGTAAAGTGTGCCATATTTCGTGCTTGCGTAACTCTGCCACAAAGTCGAACCCATCCATATCGGGCATCATTAGATCCAACAGGATTAGCGTCGGCTGGAATTGGGCCAGGCACTCAAGCGCAACTAATCCATTTTCAGCTTCCGAAACTTGCCAACCCTCCTTTTCTAGCAATTGTCGAATCATGATCCGATTAATTGGATCGTCATCTACCAAGAGGACATGGCAGGCAAGGCGATCGTGCTGATATCGTTGTAACACTCGCGACAGTTGTTCACGATTGATGGGTTTAGTTAGATAATCGGAGGCACCCAGGGCATATCCCATGCTCTTGTTATCAATCATGGTGAGAATAATCACTGGAATATCAGACAAATCAGGATCATTTTTGAGAATCGATAACAGCGTCCAACCATCAACCCCCGGTATCATCACGTCCAGAGTAATAATGTCTGGATGTAGTTGCCGTGCCAATCTCAAGCCTTCTTCTGCACCGAGCGCGCAACACACCTGGAACCCTTCTTTGGTTAAGATTCTTCGCATCAAATCGTGTATGGTTGGGTCATCGTCAATCACTAATACAACTTTTGCTCCAGTTAACAACAAATTGGCCGGAGATAGATTCTCAGAAGAATTAACCTCGCGCTCTAGAGGCAAAACTTTGGCAGGCAATTGCATTGTAAAGATGGAACCGCATCCCAGTTCACTTTCAACCTGGATATCTCCTCCCATCATGTTACAAAAGCGCTTAGAAATCGCCAATCCTAACCCAGTTCCCCCATATTTTCGCGTGGTGGAGGCATCGGCTTGGGAAAAAGCTTGAAAGAGACGTTCCATTTGGGTTAGTGAGATGCCGATGCCCGTATCGGTGACTTGAAAGAAGATAAAGTCGATGGGTTGACCGGCTGAGGCTGCTGGTGTGGTTGCACGAGCCGGAAAGGGTGTTGTGGGCTGTTGGTCAGAAACCAGCGGGGGTGGGGCGATCGCCTCCCGCCAAACGGTCAGTGTGATCGTTCCCTGTTCTGTAAACTTGCAGGCATTGCTTAAGAGATTGAGCAGGTTTTGTCTAACCTTGGTCAAATCGGCGTGCATGACACCCAGATGATCTTGATAATTGAGCTTAAACGTATTGCGATTTTTGATGACGATCGGCTCAATGGTATTAACAATGTCCTGGACAATGCTGGCAATGTCAAACGTTTCCAGATATAAATCCATCTTGCCTGCTTCAATTTTGGAAAGATCCAGGATGTCATTAATCAGCGTCAGCAAGTGCCGACCAGCGGTGTGAATTTTCTGCAAGTCTGGAATGAGTGCCTCTTCTCCTAAATCCGCCAGTTCTTCTTGCAACATTTCGCTGTAACCGATGATGGCATTGAGGGGAGTTCGTAATTCGTGGCTCATGTTAGCCAGGAATTGGCTTTTGGCTCGATTGGCTCTCTCTGCCGATTCCTTCGCTCTTTGCATATCTTCGGCTAGTTTCCGTTCAGTAATGTCGCGTAAGTAAACCACAATCCCGCCCACCGCTGGATCTGTCAGCAGATTATTACTAACGGCTTCCAGAATCACCCAGGAGTCTTGCTGGTGTTTGAAGCGCAGGTCGATGGGTTGAGTGACTCCCATGTGCTCCATACTTTCCTGGAAAGCTGCGATCGCCACCTCCTGATCCTCAACATGCAGTAAATCAAGCAGGGGTTGATCCAGCAAATCTGTAGGTTCGTGCCCCAGAACAGGTAACAGGGAGGGACTGGCATAGCGGACGATGCCATGCTCATTTAGGATAATAATGACATCTGAAGCATTTTCGATCAGTGATCGAAAATAGGCTTCACTTCGTAAGAGTGCCGCTTTGGCTTGCTTCAACCCTTTTTCGCGCTCCTGAATGTCACCCACCATACGCTGAAAGGCGCGGGCTAATACCCCCAATTCATCGGGTCGTTTAGCGATTTCTTGCAGCGATTGCGGATCAAACTGCTCTGTCTTAGCAGTGGTAGCAGCAGCTAAGGTGAGTTGGGCGATCGGTTTAGTTACCCGGCGGGCTAGCACTAAGGAGGTTAACAATCCAGCCCCCAGAATAAAACTAGAAGAAAGCGCCACCTGTTGCAGGTTACGCTGCAAAGAGCTTTTAACATCCTCGGTAGAGAGATAGAGCAGAGTGGCTCCCACGATTTGATTGCGCTCATCGCGTACAGGGACAATCACTTTCAGGAACGAGTCATCTAAATAACTTTTGGTTTCTCCGGTTTTAATCACCGTTCTCAAATTAGCTGAGTCTTCAGAATTATCGAGGCTTTGAATACCACTGCCGGAGGTAATTCCTCTGGCCAGATTGGACAAGTTTTTATCAACTATCCGAATTGCCAGGATCGTTTCTCCGTCGATTAATTCATTCACCAATCGCACCAACCCAATCTGCTGCCGCAGTTGATCCAGAAAACTCAACTCATAGCCCACCTGAACAATTCGGGGTTTGTCAACACCAGAGACAGCCGCATAGCGGAAGATGCGGGCATCTATCTCCCGCTTTTGGGCAGATTGCTGCACTACTTCTGCTTCACCTGTCAACAGGTCCCAAAAGACACTGGCTTGAGGCTGCACTTTGGGATCAGGGCTGAAGGTGAAATCGGGATCGGGTAAGTTGCTGAGATAAACTCGCCCTGTTTCATCAGTGATCCAAAATTCATCTAAAGAAGTTTTTTCAGCAATCTCCCGCAGATGACGATTAATTTCGGCGGGGGGGAGGTTGGCTGATTCGGCGATCGCCACCAAATGGCTGGTAAGGGTGGCTTGCGTCACCATGTGGCTACCAATGGTTTGTTCGACTTCTCCGGGCACCAATTCTGAGAATCGAGCCATCCGAGCCAGAAATTGGGCAATCAAAATGCCATCATTTTTGATGTGTTCGAGTGTGGCTCGTCGTGAACCCCAAGCCAAGATTGCGGTTGTCACCACCACTGTAGTGGCTAGCAGAGAAGTCACCATCAGCAAAATTCTGACCCGAAGATTCATGAGGAAGCATCCTTGAAAGTTGGAGGGAGGGGCGATCGTTTCATACAGATCCGCAGGTGACAGTTGACCCTTACCCCTGGCTGCTTTGGCGAAGTATACTCTGGTGTTCTGTCAATTTTTATTTGACAGGGAACCCGTCAAATAAAAATTGAATTTAAGGAATTTTCGACGGGTTGCAACCCATCAAAAATTCCTTGACAGACTACTAGCCTGCAACAGAGCCTAGAGCCTCCTCTAGCCCAACAGCAATGAGTCTGCTTCATCAAACATCCATTTCAATTCGAGTCGGTTGGTCAATCTGCACCTGCAAAAAGGGAATGAGTTGAGACAAAATGTCATCCACCCAATCGTCTTCGTCAACAGCACCCTGATTAGCACTCTGATTGGCACCCTGATGAGCGCTTTTACTAAACCACTCTTCAGTCAGTTGGTTCAAACGGATCGTGTCGCAAGTCAAAAGGTTTGGTGTAATCAAACTGACTAAAGGAGATTGCCCTGGAATGGGTAGGCAGGGGGAAATTCTTCCCTCTACTAGTATCATCAGGTTCAGCAGAGTTATGCTACTTTCAGAGATGAATTTCGATTCATCTTCCAGCTCAAACCAGTTCCATGTCTGCACCTGCCAGCCTGACTCTCTCAAGCTTTGTTCCAGTTTGGTTTGGTTGAAGGAAGGGTCTGGCACCGAAAGAATTCGAGCGTGATTAAGCCTGCCGCCAGTTGTTTGACGATAGTGTTCCAGCCGGCTCAGTAATGGGCTGAAGTTATCGGATTGGGATAAATACTCCACAATCCCCAGTGTAAAACCTGCGGGTTGAATCACAAGTGGTTGGCTAGTCGGTGGCGCTAAGACGGCAACAGGAGTATTGGTGAGAGATGGATCGGTTTTGAGTTCAAACAGAGTTGACCAACAATCGTGTTCAGGTAGGAACAGATTGAGAATGACTAAATCAGGTTGGAGTTCTTTCGCCAACCGCAGTCCTTCCCGTCCACACCAGGCTGTGACGACCCGCAACCCAGATTGATTCAGATATTGAACGAGGCGATCGCGGGTTGTGCGATCGCCCGCAATCACCAAAACCAGGCTGGCAAGGGCTGAGACCAAATGTTCCATGCCAGCAGGGAGGGACAGGTTGCGTCGAGCGCTTGTCAATGTGGGCGGATGCCTGGGCAACCACACGGTAAAGGTTGAACCTGAATCGACTTTGCTTTCCAGAGTCACATGGCCGCCCATGAGTTGACATAAGCGGTGGCAAATCGTCAGTCCTAAGCCTGTGCCCCCATAGCGGCGCTTACTGGATTCGTCGGCCTGGGTAAAGGCGCGGAAAATCTGTAATTGTTGTTCCCTGGCAATGCCAATCCCAGTGTCACTGACCTGAAAGCAGATGCCAGGCAGGGTTCCTGCTCCGGCGGCTGTAGGGGTAACAGATGGACGCAGATCAGAGATCGGAACAGGTGCAGGAGAAGGGTTGACCGTGATTGTAATTTTGCCTCGTTCGGTAAACTTGGCAGCATTACTGAGCAGATTCCAGAGAATTTGACGAACTCGACCCAGATCGGCACACATCAGGTTCAGGTCGGGGGCAAGGCAAACCTCCACTATATTGTGGTTAGACGCGATCGCCAATCGTAAACTGTTTACGACCTCTTGCACCAGCGAACAGACATCGAAGGTCTCTGGGTGCAGTTCCATTTTTCCGGCTTCAATCTTAGAAATATCGAGAATATCGTTAATCAGATTGAGCAGGTGTTTCCCTGAATCTCGAATATTTTGCAAATCCGGAACAAATCCGTCATAGCCTTCCTGTTGGAATTCTTCAATCAAAATTTCGCTGTAGCCAATGATGGCATTGAGCGGCGTTTTTAATTCATGACTCATATTGGCCAGAAAAGCGCTCTTCGCTCGATTGGCGGCCTCTGCCCCCGCCTTATCAGTTTGCAATTGTTTCAGGTAGGCTTGTTCTCGATCGCGCAGTCGTTTTTGTTCCAGCGAGGCATTAACCCGCGCATCTAACAGAACTGAGTTAATTGGTTTCAGCAGGTAATCCTCAGCCCCCAGTTGGATACAACGAACCACGCCATCCAGATCATCAATCGCTGAAATCATAATCACTGGGATGTGTTTGAGTTGCTCATTGGCTTTCAGACATTCCAGGGTTTGATAGCCATCCATTTCTGGCATGAGAATATCGAGAATAATCAGGTCAGGTTGGGAGTGGGCCATCTCCAAACCCTGACAACCATTGCCAGCGATCGCGATGTCATACCCTTGTTTTTGCAGGTGGCGGGCAATGTGTAAACAGGTGGTCGGATCGTCATCAATCACCAGGATGGCTGGAGTAGGTGCCATGGGATGCCTCGCCTCGCTTCATTTCGATCGCTGTCGATCAATACAATTCATAACCCAATCTCGCACTTCTGCCAGTAATTCGTCCCGATGATATGCACCTTTCTGTAAAATTCGCTCCACATAGCCATTGAGCCGTCGTCGGTCATTCAAACTCAGTTCTCTGGCTGTAATCACGATTATAGGCAGCGATCGCCATTGGGGCTGTTGCCGGACGGTTGTAATAAATTCAAAGCCGTCCATTTCTGGCATCATCAAATCCAACAACACCAACTGGGGTGAGTGAGCCGCAAGCTGTTCCAGGGCCGAGCGACCATTGTCTGCTTCCAAAACAGACCAACCTGATTTAATCAGAATCCGGCGAAATAGGTCGCGAGTCGCGAGTTCGTCTTCTACAATCAAAACTTGACCCAGTGATGAGGCGGTTTGAGAGGGCACCGGGCAATAGTGTCGCAGCGTTTGCGCCAATCGCTTGTAGTCAATCGGTTTTGTTAAATAGTCCGCTGCTCCCAAGGAAAACCCCAGGTTTTTATCATCTACAATTGTCACGATGACTACTGGAATGTCAGCCAGAGCGGAGTCTGTCTTGAGGGTAGAGAGCACCGTCCACCCATTTAGATTAGGTAGCAGCACATCTAGCGTAATGGCATCGGGCTGGAGTTCACGAGCCAATCGTAACCCTTCTTGTCCAGTAGCAGCGGTTTCGACTCGAAATCCTTCTTTTCGCAGAAAACGGGCCATCAGGTCTCGCACGGTCGGTTCGTCGTCAATGACTAATACGGTAATAGTTGGCTGATCAGGGTCAATTTCTATGACACCAGCTTCGGACAACTCTATGGCAAGCGCAGGGGATTGAGTGTCTTCGACTACACGAGAAGCGATCGCCATTTCGGTTCTGCGATCGACCACATGAACTGGCAGACGAATGGTGAAGTTAGAGCCTTGATTTAATTGACTTTTGACCGTAATTTCACCGCCCATCATCTCGCAAAAGCGGCGCGTAATTGCCAATCCCAATCCTGTGCCACCATATTTGCGAGTGGTGGACGCATCGGCTTGAGTAAATGCCTGGAACACCTTCTCAGCCTGTTCTGGAGTCATGCCAATGCCTGTGTCTGTGACGCGAAAGACGACAGAAGTGGAATGGGCTGCTTGCTCCCGCACGTCTTCTGAGCGCCACAGACGATTGCCCGTGGTTTGAGAGGAAACCGGATAGACACTGTCTTGCTGTAATTCCTCCTTTTCTACCGTCAGCGTAATTTTGCCGTTTTGAGTAAACTTGGTCGCATTGCTGAGTAAATTCAGCAGAGATTGTTGAACTTTGGTGATGTCGGCGTGCATCGTGCCAATTTGTGGAGAGCAGTGAATTTCCAATTGGTTGCCGTTGTGCTCGACTAACGGCTGAATTGTATTGCTGATGGTCGAGATTAACGTGGGAATATCAAAAGTTTCTAAGTAAAGCTCCATCTTGCCCGCCTCGATTTTGGAAATATCGAGGATGTCATTAATTAAGGTCAGCAGATGTTTACCAGCGCTGCGAATTTTTTCCAAATCGGGCACCATGTCACCTGCATCTGTTTCTTCGGCTTCTTCCTGCAACATTTCGCTATAGCCAATGATGGCATTGAGTGGAGTCCGCAGTTCGTGGCTCATGTTGGCTAAGAATTGGCTCTTGGCGCGACTGGCTTCTTCGGCTGTGAGTTTGGCTTGCAGCAATTGTTGCTCCGCCAGTTTGCGATCGGTTGTGTCAAAAATTACGCCATCTAACCACAGCAGATGTCCGGCTTCATCGTAAAGCCCCTGCCCTTTTTCGTAGACCCAGCGGGTGCTCCCATCCGCATGAAGTAGGCGATACTCAACAATATAGGGTTGCTTGGCTGCTAGAGCGTGGGCAATGTTCTGTCTGACTGAGATGGCATCTTCTTGAGGCATCAGACTGGTCAGTGTTAACCAGCGCTGATTAGTGAAGGCACCTGCCGGATAGCCTGTGATCTCTACGATCGCATCGCTGAGAAATTCCATCGTCCAGTCGGCATCGTTGGCGCGGCGATAAACGGCTCCAGGCAGGTTATTTACCAGGGTGCGATAGGTTTCCTCTTGTTGCCTGAGGGCCGCTTCAGCCAGTCGGCGCTGTGTAATATCTTCAACCGTCCCTTCGTAATAGAGTGATTCACCTTGTGGATCTTTAGTTAAGATTGCGTTTTCGGAAATCCAGATCAAACTACCGTCTTTACGGTAGACCTGGGATTCAAACTCACAAACGGAGCCGTGTTGCGTAATCAGGCGGACAAATTCCTGGCGGTGCTGTGGCGAGACATAGACTTGATCAGCCTGGGTCAGGTGATTCAGCAAGTCTTCGACTGACGTATAGCCGTAAATTCGAGCAAGGGCCGGGTTAGCACTGATAAAGCGTCCGTCTAGGGTTATTTGAAAAATGCCCACCACCGTATTCTGAAAAATGCTGCGGTATTTTTCTTCAGCCTGCCGTAGGGCATCTTCAGTGCGCTTGCGTTCACAGGCCTCTAACGTAGTTGAAATGAAGTCAGCAATGGAGCCAGCAAAATTTTGTTCGGTCATGTTCCATTGACGGGATGGGCCGATGTGTTCGTGACAAACGATACCGACAATTTCGCCGGATACACGAATCGGGGCATCCAAACAGGAGGTAATGCCTAAAGGATTTAAGTAAGACCCCCAAAATTCCTTTAATCGATAGTCCTGTTCAACATTGTGAGCAGCGATCGTGCGGGCAGAGGACATTGCCTGAAAATACACGGGATAGTCAGCCACCACAATCTCTGGATCTGTGCTGTGCCCAGCGCTCATGGTATAGCGATCGGCACAGATCAGCTTGGAGCGATCGCTGTTGTACAACCAGACACTCACCCGTTCGACTTCCAGGGAAGCAGCCGCTGCTTCTGTAATCGCTTGTAAAGCAATCTCCAGATCCCCCTGATACATGGCCTCATGCTGGGCCAAAGATGCAAGAGCACGACTCTGTTGCCGCAACCGCCGTTCGCTTTCAGCTAAAGCCATTTCGGCCTGTTTGCGTTCTGTAATGTCCATCGTGATGCCGGCCATTCGCACGGGCTTGCCCGTTTCATCGCGAATCACACTGCCTCGACTGGTGGCCCAGTGCAGACTACCATCTGGCCAAATGATACGATATTCCGGTCGATAATCGGCTCCCTCTTGCAAAGCCCGATCCTGGGCTTTGAGTAATTTGTCTCGATCGTCCGGGTGAATGAATTGCAGAAAGGCTGCAAAACCGCCGGAGAACTCTCCCGGAGCTAGACCAAACACACTTTCCGCCTCTGTAGACCAGTGTTCCTCACCGGAAATAATATCCCAATCCCACACCCCCATGCGGGCAGCGCTGAGCGCCAACCGCTGTAAGGTTTCGCTCTCACCCAAAGCGGCTTCAGTGCGCTCCCGCTGCCAAAATTGCCCCATCTGGCTACCAATGGCGACAGTGGTTTGAATCAATTCGATGTCTAATGGGCAGATTTGGCGACTGAAAAAGCACAGCACTCCCAACAGGTGTTGATCTCCTGGGATCGGCACGCCCCAAGCCGTGCGCCATGTCAATGACGAGATGGGTGCAAGCTGTAATGCCTCAGGGTCGGCTAAATCGGCTAGCCAAACCCAACGGTTCAGATCCCAAATTTGTCCGGGAAGTCCCTCGCCCCTCTGACAGGTTCGCTCTCCATTGGTCTCCTGGAAATTTGCAGGGTCGAGCCGAGTCCATCGCTGGTTGCATTCCAGTTGATTCGTTTTCGGATGAATCATCCACAACTCACTGCAATCCCAATCCAGGTGTTCACAAATGGCTTGTAGAATTTTGGGCACAGCCTCGTGAAAGGTTTGGGATTCTGCGATCGCCCGGGTCGCGGCGTATTGGGCACTGAGGCGACGATTGGCCCGATCGCGCTCAGCCAAACTTTGGCTAAAGGCGGTAATCACATAAGTGACAATTAGTAGAATTAACAGGGCAAATCCCTTAACGGACATCGTCTTCTGGCGATAGTGATTGATATTAGCTTGCAGTAATTGCTCCACTTGAATGCTGGTTTGATGCCATAAATCAGCCGTAGCCGTTAAGGCAGTAGTTGCTGCGCGATCGAAATCCTCCGGGGTAAGTTGGTGGGTTCCCTGATCTAAAAGCGTGGCTTGTTGCATGAAGGAGGCGGCAGCCGCGATCGCCCTTTGTAAGGGTGCTCTTAAAGCAGTTTGCAATTGTTGAGATGGATTGGTGTCAAATGCCACCTTCATGCCCTTGTCAGCACTATCTAGATGGCGTTCAAGTTCTCTCAGTAATAGATCACGTGACAAGCGATCGGCTGGTGCGCTGAAATCATGCAGGCTTTCCTCGCCCAACAGTTGCAGTTGACTCAGCAGATCATATTGCTCAGGCAACTTCAGCAGCACGGCATCGATCAGGTAAGCGCTATCTAAATGAGCATCTAGAATTAAATTGGAACCCTTGCCAATGTGCTCCATTCCCTCGTAAATGCTGCGGATTAGGGGAGAATAGAGGGTTTGGATAGTGGATGAAGTGGCACTCCCAGATTGGGCAATCAGTTGTGCTTTTAACTGAAGCCAGTTTTGCTGCAACCGTTCTCTTTCTGCGGCGTGCCAAGCAGGTCTACATTGGGTAGCAACCATATCTAGAGCCGCTAAACTGCTCTCAATTTGAGCTTGAGACGAGATCTCTTGAGCAGCAGGAATGCCATGCAGAGATCGATACGTGGACAGGCGATGCTGAGCCGTTTGCTCTAACAACTGGTGCAGCGGACGGAGACAGGCATTTCCAGCTATTTCTCGTTGAGCAAGTTCTTGACTCACATCAATTTCGGCAATCCATTGATAGACTACCGCTGCAAAAGGAAGAATAAAAATAAGTAAAAGGAGAATCAAGTTTGTTCTGGAAAAGCCTTGCCGTTGGCCGAGGCGAGTCAGGTGGGACATTCCTTTCCTAAACAACTTAGAGAGGTCGTTTCTCATAAAATTTTCCGGGTTATCAGATCTTTGATGAAATTGGTGGTTGAGATGCGGTTTGCTGAATTACCGCAAAACCATCAATTTGTAAAAGCAGCGATCGCCTTAACCCTGATTCGCAGTAGGAAGAACTTGAAGTTGAGACTGGTCAGTCTAGAAGTTACTGCCAAATACTTCACCTGCGCGATTTGTCAGATGCCAATTCTTAAAGTAATTGATTTAATTTTCAGGATCGATTGAATCGATATGGGTGGATGCTTAATTCACAGGTTCTTCAGATTTGGGCCGGTAGGTTTTCCGTAGATAGGCATCTTGTCCGGGCTAGAAGCCGCACTACAGTCTCGACCACCTTGCTGTAAGGTAGCTGCACTGTGGATCTCTAATTCTAGGAAAATCAGCCAGGACAAGATCACAAAATACCATGATCACAATATGACAGTCAGCTAGCATCACTATATGAGTACAAAACAATCCAACTTTCAAGAGCAACTCACCCCTGATCATAAAGATCTTTCTCCCTGGCAGTTGCAAAACAGCAAATTTTTTTGGGGATCTCGAACCTACCTGATGGGTGTCCTCAATGTCACCCCTGACAGTTTTAGTGATGGTGGTTTATTCAATACCGTTGAAACAGCCGTGCAGCAGGCTCAACACTTGATTGCTTCAGGTGCGGATATTTTAGATATTGGCGGACAATCGACTCGCCCCCAAGCCGAAACGATTTCTCTAGAAACAGAACTCGATCGCGTTCTTCCAGTGATCCAGACCCTAGAGCATCTCTTTCAAACGGGTCAACTATCGCCCCTGCCTATTTCTATCGATACCACCAGAGCCGCCGTTGCCCGTGCTGCTGTGCAAGCTGGGGCCTGTCTAGTCAATGATGTTTCTGGAGGCACCTATGATCCAGATATGTTTGCGACGGTGGCAGAGTTGGAAGTGCCAATAATTCTAATGCACTTACGAGGCACGCCCCAAACTATGCAGCAATTGACAGAGTATGAGAATTTGCTGGCAGAAATCACTAATTTTCTGGCTCAGCAAATCGACCGGGCGATCGCCGCTGACATCCCGCGTGACTCCATTGCCGTTGATCCAGGAATTGGCTTCGCCAAAACCTCTACTCAGAATTTGGAGATTTTGCGCCGCTTGCCAGAACTCAAACAATTAGGGTGTCCTATTCTGATTGGGACTTCTCGTAAAAGTTTTATCGGACATCTGCTCAATCAACCTGATCCTCAGCAGCGCATTTGGGGGACAGCGGCTACCTGTTGTGCGGCGATCGCCGCTGGGGCTGACATCCTGCGGGTTCACGATGTCAAACAAATGCGAGAGGTGTGCTGCGTGGCTGATGCGATTTGGCGAGAGTGACCGCTTCGCCGTATGTTGAATAATATTCCCTTCAGCGCAAGTAACGGGTCATCTATGCAACAGACTCCGCCCAAGTCCTCTGCCCCGCCAACATCCGACAATTTGGTGCAACGCTATGCCCCTCAACTTTATGCTTTCTGGAAATTCTCGCGCCCGCACACCATCTTGGGCACCAGCTTCAGCACTTTGGGATTGTATCTCCTGTCCCTGAGCACCCTGGAGGCAGAGCAGCTACGACAGGCGCTAATACCGTCCTCCCTGATCGCCCTGTCTCTAGCACTATTTGCCTGTCTTTGCGGCAATGTTTACATTGTGGGATTAAATCAACTCGAAGATGTAGACATCGATCGCGTCAATAAACCCCATTTGCCCTTGGCTTCAGGCGACTTTTCCTACCGTCAGGCTCAGGTAATTGTCGCTTCAGCCGCAATCCTCGCTGTGCTCCTGTCTCTGTGGCAAGGCTATTACCTGTTTCTCACTGTCGGACTCAGCCTACTAATCGGCACAGCTTACTCCTTGCCTCCTATTCGCCTTAAACGATTTCCCTTCTGGGCTTCACTCTGCATCTTTACTGTGCGGGGAGGAGTCGTCAATCTGGGACTGTTTTCTCATTTCAGCCAATTGCTCAAAGGTGCAGTCTCTTTACCCATCGCTATTTGGGGTCTAACAGCCTTCATTCTGGTCTTTACCTTTGCCATTGCCATCTTTAAAGACATTCCAGATTTAGAGGGCGATCGCCTCTATAACATCAATACCTTTACCATTCGTCTGGGGCCAACAGCCGTTTTTAAGCTGGCGCGTTGGGTGTTGACCAGTTGCTACCTCGGCATGATTGTGTTGGGGCCCTGGATACCAGCGGTGCAGCCTGTGTTTCTTATTGCTACTCATGGGCTGGCGATCGCGACCATCTGGTGGCTGAGTTTCCGGGTAGATTTGACCAGCAAACAAGAGATTGCTCGTTTCTATCAATTCATCTGGGCTTTCTTTTTCCTGGAATATTTAATCTTTCCGATCGCCTTTCTCCTATAGACAGACAGCGGGTTTCGACTGCGCTCAACCCACTAGACAAGTTCACCAAACCGACGAAATTTGCCAGCAATTCTCAGTTTGGTTTGGGAGTGCCCGCCGAAGGCGGGCACTCCCAAACCAAACCTGGGTTCTATTTCAAAATGAGAATTACTGGAAGTTTGCAGGTTTGACCAAATCCTAAAAAACATTTCAACTGCAAAAAAGTGTCTACAGCTAAGGATAATCTGAGAAAAAGCAAGTCAGGACTGACCTACTTAAGACGTAGGGAATCCACACCAGCAAAAGACAGAAAACCTACGCTGCTGCCTGCTGCCCCATCCGTCCTGTATTGCCAGATAGTAAACTTAATCGGAAATAAGGTTTCTGAGGTTTGAAATTGTTTTGTGGCGCGGCTCCGCCGCGCCACAAAACAATTTCCGATAAAGTCTAGTAAACAGGGCTGACACATGAGGGACATGGGTGAACCAAAACGCATTGGGGTGATGACCAGTGGCGGCGATTGCGCTGGGTTAAATGCAGTGATTCGAGCAGTGATTCTGCGAGCGGTGGGCTACTACGGCTGGGAAGTGCTGGGCATTTGCCGTGCCACGCAAGGACTACTCAGCCAGCCACCAGAGGTGAAATGGTTCGATCTGACTCAGGCAGAAGCTCTATTAACGCTGGGCGGCACGATTTTAGGCACAACCAATAAGGGTGATCCATTTGCCCTGCCCCTACCGGATGGCAGTGTGCGCGATCGCTCTGCCGCTATCATCCAGGGCTATCACGACCTCAAACTCGATGCCCTGATTGGCATTGGCGGGGATGGCAGTTTGAACATTTTGCGCCGATTGGCCCAACAAGGAGGATGGAACCTGATCGGCATTCCCAAAACCATTGATAACGATGTCGATTTGACAGAAAGGGCGATCGGCTTTGATACAGCGGTCAATATTGCGACAGAGGCCCTGGATCGGTTACACTTCACTGCTGCCAGCCACAGTCGGGTCATGATCCTGGAAGTGATGGGACGTGATGCTGGACACATTGCCATCAGTGCAGGCATTGCTGGCGGTGCAGATATTATCCTGATTCCAGAAATTCCCTATTCCATTGGGAAAGTTTGCCAAAAAATTAAGGAACGGCAGAAGCACGGACAGAACTTTTCGCTTATGGTTGTAGCAGAAGCCGTGCGGACGGAGACGGGCGAACCTGTATTAACGAAGCATCAAACAGGGGAAACTCGGCTGGGTGGCATTGGTCACTATCTAGCTGAACGCATCTCAGCTTGCAGTGGGGCTGAAACCAGGGTGACAGTATTAGGGCATGTGCAGCGGGGTGGCATTCCGTCACCGCTCGATCGCTTGCTGGCCAGCGCTTTTGGGGTAGCAGCAGTGGATTTGATCGCGGCGGGCCAGTTTGACCAGCTTGTGACGTGGCAGCAGCGGCAGGTAGTGAGTGTACCCATCGCTCAAGCGATCGCCCAGTATCGAGCCGTTGACCTTGACGATACACTGGTGAAAACCGCAAGAGGTTTAGGGATTTGCCTTGGTTCCTAACTCAGAGCAGAGGGCACAGAGCCGCTTCCTTGTTTTCTCCTCTTTGCCAATTTAGGGCCTCTACGTCCCGACTCTCACCAGTTTCTAACCAGCAAATGCTTCCCTCTAAGTATTGATTTATTCCAATCTTTTCTTACAGTAACAGTACGGAGCAATCCTTCCCCCTCAAGGCTGAGGATTGAAAAATTTGTTTCAACTTTTGGGTGCGGAATCTCTGTCTGTAGTCTGTGGTTGGCCCAAGATTAGAAAAATATGATTGACCTTATCAGTTTGTTAACCCAGACTTACCAGGGTTGCAACCGAATTTGTTTTGTAGGATGCATTCCCTTTAAGGATTCCTGGGTAATCTAGGGCTACCCAGGGAAAACTGGAAAGAACAGGTTTTATATCCCAGGGGAGTATGATAGGCTTCTAATAAAAGTTACGATTATTTACATTGTTGATTGCAGTGCATATCTTTGTGTTTAGATCCTTTTCTCAACAAATCATGGTGAGAGCTAGAATCCCTCCACGGGTAGGCGACATCAGCAAGATCGCTGGATGATCTAGCAGTTTCGTGCATTGCAGATGCTAATAATCTCCTGTGAATTTTTTTTCGCTTCTGTTTCAAAACTTTACTCTTTCCAAGATTAGCCTCCTAAGATTAACCTCTGCCTAATTCACCTCCAAGCGATTCCTCCAAGCGGTTTTGGAGCGCTAGAGATTCACTTCCCTTCATGTTCCAGTAATTTCACCAACTCTCCTTAGTTACTTTAGATACACTGTTGCGACTATGAAAACTGCCCAGACTAATACAGACCTTGTTCGTACCTACTTGCGAGAAATTGGTAGAGTTCCTCTTTTAACCCATGAGCAAGAGGTTGTTTACGGTAAACAAGTCCAACGCCTTGCAATTCTCTCTGAAGTGCGAGAAAAGCTGGAGGCAGAGCTAGGACATCTGCCCACGTTACAGGAGTGGGCAGACGAAGCTAAAATTTCCATTGTGGACTTGGAGCAGGCGATCGAAGAAGGGGAACGCGCCAAGCGCAAGATGGTCGAGGCCAACTTACGCTTAGTTGTCTCGGTTGCCAAAAAATATATCAAGCGTAATGTAGACCTGCTGGATTTAATTCAGGAAGGCACAATTGGGATGCAACGGGGGGTCGAGAAGTTTGATCCAACCAAAGGCTATCGGTTTTCCACCTATGCTTACTGGTGGATTCGACAGGCCATTACGAGAGCGATCGCCGAAAAAGGACGAACCATTCGCTTACCAATTCACATTACTGAAAAGCTTAACAAGATCAAAAAAGCACAGCGTCAGTTAGCTCAACAACTGGGACGGGCGGCGACCGTCACCGAGTTAGCGGAAGAACTGGATTTAACAACAAAGCAAGTTCGAGAATATCTGGAACGGGCACGGCAACCCCTCTCTCTGGATTTGCGGGTTGGAGATAATCAAGATACCGAACTGGGGGAATTGTTGGAAGATACTGGCCCATCACCAGAAGATTTTGCGGCGCAGTCCGCTCTGCGGGTTGAGTTAGAGCAACTGATGGCTGATCTAACACCCCAACAGCGCGAAGTCCTATCGCTGCGGTTTGGACTGGAGGATGGGCAGTCGTTAACCCTGGCGAAAATTGGCGATCGCCTCAATATCAGTCGGGAGCGCGTGCGCCAGATCGAACGCGAGGCTTTAAATAAACTGCGAAAGCGCCGGGCCGACATCCGTGAATATCTGGCTAGCTAGGCTCAACCATAGTGATATAGAGAACACAAAGGTCAACTGACTGATAAGTCTGACTCAATTGGCGACTGCCGCCGAAACCACACCGCCTACGGCTCCCCACGCTAGTGTTCTGTCAATTTTGATTTGCGGGATACCCGCAAATCAAAATTAAGCTCAAGGGAATTTTGAGGGGTCAACGACCCCTCAAAATTCCCTTGACAGAGCGCTAGTGGTCTGTCAATGTGAATTCGATAAACGGGCTTTTGGGGATTTCTCGCGACGTGGGAAATCCCCAAAAGCCCAATGTTGTGTGCGCGAGACGCACGCAAGATGGGTCTATCGAACTCACGTTCCTATGACTATCACATTGAGCTACTATCATTCGTGGTATCGGCGATTGGTGCGCCGAACAATCCAATAGCTCAGCGACAGGGCCAGGATGGCCGCAGCCAGACCAATGAGATATAGACCTGGTGTTGTCTTGAAATCAAAGATTATAATCTTACGAGCGACTGCTGTGAGCGAGGTAGCAATCACTAACTCCACCTGAATAATATGTCTCTTCAGGTAGCCTGAAATATTCTCAAGAATTTCCAGAGCAATCAAGATATTAAGAAACAAACCAAATAGCTCAATTAAAGTTGTGCTAAAAAAGCCGAAGGGTTCATTCTTGAACAGATCTGTCGTCAAGTAGATACACAAATCATAGATTGACACCAAGATCACAACAACCATAGCCAGGGAAAGCACTTTGGAAACTAGGGTCTCTATGTGCTGCATGCCTTGCAGAAAAATCTCGTCACTGGTTGCCGATGTCCACCACTTTGATACTTGCTTGAAGTTCATTGTTGTTCTGAGTTGTTCTGATATCCTAGTGGTCTGTCAATTTTGATTTGCGGGATACACCGCAAATCAAAATTAAATTAAAGAAATTTTTGAGGAGTCACGGACCCCTCAAAAATCTCTTGTCAGACTACTAGTGCCTGTAATAGACCCTGGAGTCAACCAAACCGAACGTCCGAAAATATCGATCCCAACGGAAAGCAGCTTGTCGATCCACAAATGGTCCGACAATGACATGAATCCCCCGTGGCATCTCCCGTTCTTGAATTGCTTGTTCAACATCCCCAATGAGATCTAAGGATAGCTGAGTTGTGCGATCGAGTATCCCTCCAATTTCCGCAACCCGTCCTGGAATCACCACATAGTAACGACGGTTACTGGAAAAAGCAGTCGTCGCTCCCACAGCGATCGTCTCTTCTCCAGTAAACGCTTCAGACTCAAAACTGGAAGACTGTCCAAAAACGACCTCTTGGGCTGGTGCCTGAGTGGGCAAGGTAACTGGCACTAAGTCAGAGAATGAAACGTCATCTGATGAGTCCAGAGGAGGCGAATCTACAGCAGCAACTGGAACTTCTACAGCCACGATCTCAGCCTCAATCCCTTGCTCTTCCAGAGCATCAGCCTGTTGTTTGGCTCCTTCCCGCTGGCGAAATAAGCCCGCTTGAATAATCTGCTGTCCCTCACGGTTTTGCAGAAAAGCTCCTGCCTCAACTCGACGAACCTGGTTCAACAGGAGGGGACTATTACCATTAATCAGGACGAGAAAAAAGCGCTCTTCATTCGAGGAAGACTCTTGTGGTGAGCGATCGCGGATCGGGGGTGCAATCAGATCAGGTTGGAGATTGGGGGATAATTCGGATTCGGCGGGCTGGGGAAGAGTGTTAGGTGTAGTTGTGGTGGGTGGCGGTGGCAGCCCCTCAATAATTTCTTGGGAAATCTGGAAGTCTGAAGGGCGAGCAGCAGGCAAGGGTTGAGCTAAGAGTGCAGTAGGGATGCAACTCAGCCCCAAAGATATAGGTAAAGCCAGCGAACGAGGGGTTAACTGTGCTTGCAGATAAAATAGCGAACCTGGAATAAATCGATTAGCGATCGGCATACTGGCATCAACAGACTGGACGAAGTTCGGAAGCCTTCCATCGCAAAATGTTAGCCTAGAGACAGGCAGTTATTACAATTTTTTTGCCAAATTCGGCTCATGAACAAGATTGTGGTTGGACTCTCAGGGGGAGTCGATAGCTCGACAGCAGCAGCACTTTTACACCATCGGGGATATGAAGTGGTGGGGTTGACCCTATGGTTGATGAAAGGCAAGGGACAGTGCTGTTCTGAGGGTATGGTGGATGCGGCTCAACTTTGTGAACAGTTAGACATTCCGCATCACATTGTGGATAGCCGTGAGGTGTTTCAGAAGAACATTGTGGATTATCTGGTGACAGGTTATGAGGCCGGCATTACCCCATTGCCCTGTTCCCAGTGCAATCGGGCAGTCAAGTTTGGTCCGATGTTGCAATATGCTCAAGCAGAATTGGGCATTGACCGAATTGCTACGGGTCATTACGCCCGGATTGCTCAAGATCCTGAAACCGGACGCTATCAATTACTCAGGGCGATCGATCGCAGCAAAGATCAGTCCTACTTTTTGTATGACCTGAGCCAAGAGATTTTGGCTCATACCCAGTTTCCCTTAGGAGATCAGACCAAGGTGGAAACCCGCCGCATGGCTGCTGAATTGGGTCTATCCACTGCCGACAAACCCGAAAGCCAGGATTTGTGTCTAATTGAGGCTCATGGTTCCATGCGCGGCTTTCTGGATAAATATTTGGCTCCCAAACCCGGTGATATTGTCGATCAGTCTGGCCAGGTGTTGGGACAGCATGACGGTATCCATCATTACACCATCGGACAGCGTAAAGGCATTGGTATTGCAGCAGCCCACCCACTCTATGTGATTGGGCTGGATGTGGGGCGCAATCAAGTGATTGTGGGCGATCGCACCGCTGTAGAAGATCGGGGTTGTCTGGTGCAACGGGTCAACTGGGTGTCGATTGCAGCACCAACAGCGCCGATTCACGCGCAGGTGCAAATTCGCTATCGTTCTCCAGCCATAGGAGCGACCATTCTGCCAATGGAAAATGCCCAAGTGAAAGTGGTGTTTGACGAACCTCAGTTTGGAGTCACTCCGGGGCAGGCTGCTGTATGGTATGAGGGCGATCGCCTGTTGGGGGGCGGCGTGATTGCAGCAAAAAGCTAGCGTTTTAAGTGTCCCTTTCGGTGTATCAATAGAAAATAATATCAAACGACTAGGATGGACGCTCTCTATGAGAAAATCCACAGCAGTTCTCATTTTGGAACAGATGTTTGGTTTTTCGCCCCCAACGGGGGCGAAAAACCAAACATCTGCTGGGGTTTCAGGTCGCCGACGGCGACCTGAAACCCCAGCAGTTTTTCATCATGAGAATTGCTAGAAAATCCAGGAGAGTTAGAGGACTTGTGGGTACTTCGCGTCTCACAAGCCCTGCAACTGCGTAACTCTTAACAACTACGTTTGATATAGTCGTAGCGAACGTAACGAGGGGATAATCTTGAATCACTACACTGAGGCCATTGCACCCCACGGGGGGAAGTTGATTAACCGAATTGCCACAGCAGAGCAGAGACAGATATTTTTGGAGAAGGCCGAACTGCTCCCTCGAATCACGATTGACGAGCGGACAGCTTCTGATCTGGTGATGCTGGCGATCGGTGGATTTAGTCCCCTCATGGGCTTTATGGAGCAGGCGGACTATGAGTCGGTTGTCAATCAGATGCATCTGCCCAATGGGTTGCCTTGGACGCTTCCTATTACTCTCTCTGTAACTGAAGAACAAGCTGCTTCATTGCGAGATGGTAGTTGGGTTGGCTTAGAGGATGCCACAGGACGCTTGCTTGGCATTCTGGAATTGACCCAGAAGTATCACTACAACAAGCAAAATGAGGCGGCTCAGGTGTACCGTACTGAAGATGAGAAGCATCCCGGAGTCAAAGTCGTCTATCAGCAAGGCGAGGTCAATTTAGCCGGACCCGTTTGGCTGCTGCAACGTGATCTGCATCCTCTGTTTCCTGCCTATCAGATTGATCCGACTCGATCGCGTCAACTATTTCACGAGAAGGGCTGGAAAACGGTGGTAGGCTTTCAAACGCGCAATCCCATTCACCGAGCGCATGAATATATCCAAAAATGTGCTTTGGAAACGGTGGATGGCTTGTTCCTGCATCCATTGGTCGGAGCGACAAAAAGCGATGATATTCCAGCCGATGTGCGGATGCGCTGCTATGAGGTCATGTTAGAACATTATTTTCCCCAAAACCGGGTAATTTTAGCCATCAATCCCTCTGCCATGCGGTACGCTGGTCCGCGGGAAGCTATCTTCCATGCGCTAATTCGCAAAAATTATGGCTGCACTCATTTCATCGTGGGACGAGACCATGCAGGCGTGGGCGATTACTATGGCACCTACGATGCTCAACACATCTTTGATGAATTCGACCCGATCGCCCTTGGCATCACTCCCATGAAGTTTGAACACGCCTTCTTCTGCACTCGAACGCAACAGATGGCAACGACCAAAACCAGCCCCAGTCGTCCAGAAGAGCGAATTCATCTATCGGGCACCAAGGTACGCGAAATGCTGCGCCAAGGTGAATTGCCACCGCCTGAATTCTCTCGCCCTGAAGTCGCCGCCGAATTAGCACGAGCGATGAAAGTTCCAGTCGCGTAACTTTTGGATTTAATACCAATTCTAAGAAAACCAGAACCAGATAATTTTTTGAAACTCGCCCCCAAGGGCGAGTTTCAAAAAATTATCTGTAGTGGGTTTTTAGAGAATTGGTATAACTTGGTCAGGTGGGCTGTTGTGCGCCTTTGCCAGACGAAAACACGAATAGGTTTTTATTGCAGTCAAATCTGGCGCATTGAGAGCATCCGATCGCGGCTTTATGGTACTAGCGATCGATTTTCCAACATTTTCATTGTCATATGCTGCTACACCAGTATTCCATTAAAACCATCACATCCAGGGAGTCAATCTTATGACACCTTTCATCAGGCAAGAACCTGCTCTCCAGCCATTAGATGAATATAATCAATCCCTGATGGCCCATGTTCATCCGCCAGATTGGATAAATCCCAAACCTGCGGCTTGTTATGATTTGGTGGTGATTGGGGCGGGCACAGCCGGACTGGTGGTAGCAGCGGGTGCAGCAGGGTTGGGGTTGGGGTTGCGGGTGGCTTTGGTGGAGAAGAGTCTGATGGGTGGGGATTGCCTGAATGTGGGGTGCGTGCCCTCCAAATGTGTAATTCGCTCCTCGCGAGTAGTAGCCGAGATGCGACAGGCAGCCCCGTTTGGCATTCAGCCACTCGATCGCATCGATATCAATTTTGCGGCTGTGATGCAACGAATGCGACAGATTCGGGCAGGCATCAGTCATCATGATGCAGCCGCACGATTCCGCAAACTGGGTGTGGATGTATTTTTGGGAAGGGCTGAATTTGTTAACGATGGGGCGATCGCCGTCAACGGTAGCCAATTACGCTTCAAGAAGGCTGTAATTGCTACAGGGGCCCGTGCCACTCGTCCCTCTATTCCTGGCTTGGCGGAAGCGGGTTACTTGACCAACGAAACTGTCTTTTCCCTGACAGCATGCCCTCCCCGGTTAGCGGTGATTGGGGGTGGGCCGATTGGTTGTGAATTAGCGCAAGCATTTCAGCGCTTGGGCAGCAAAGTCACTCTGCTGCACAAAAATGAACGGTTGCTCGATCGCGAAGATGGAGATGCTGCTGAAATTTTGCAGCGGCAGTTCTCACAAGAGCAGATGCACCTAGTTCTAAATGGCTCTCTTGAAAAAGTCGAAACAACGGAGGCTGGCAAAGTACTCCACTTTCGCCAAAACGGGGCGATGGAAACGGCGATTGTAGATGAGATTTTGGTGGGAGCGGGACGCACACCCAATGTTGACGGGCTGAACTTAGAAGCAGTCGGGGTCGAATACGATGTCCACCGGGGGGTGGTGGTGAATGATTATCTTCAGACAACCCATCCCCGTATTTATGCCGCTGGAGACATTTGCCTGAATTGGAAATTTACCCATGCTGCGGATGCGGCTGCGCGTATTGTCATTAAAAACACCCTGTTTGCCCCTTTTGGCTTGGGTCGCAGTAAGTTGAGCCGTTTAGTCATGCCCTGGGTGACATACACCGATCCCGAAATTGCCCACGTAGGCTTATATGAACAGGAAGCGCAAGCTCAAGGATTGAATACAAACACGATCAAAATTCCTTTTTCAACGGTCGATCGCGCCTTAGCTGACGGTGAAACAGAGGGATTTGTCAAAATTCTGCACAAACAGGGGTCAGATCAAATTTTGGGAGCAACGATTGTGGCTCGTCATGCTGGAGAAATGGTCAATGAAATTACCCTGGCGATCGCTACCCAGCAGGGACTCAACGCCCTCTCTGGTGTCATTCACCCTTATCCTACACAAGCAGAAGCGATCAAAAAAGCGGCAGATGCCTATCGACGAACCCTGCTGACCCCTCGTACCCAAGCTTTTCTGAAATTATTAACGAAGTTGAGTTAACAATGGTCATCTAATCAACGTAATCTCTAGGAAGCTGTATGACTGCAAATCAACCGCGCCGCACTCGACTGGTAAAGGGCCTCTATTGGCTAGCACTGATGGCGATCGCCTGTTTGCTGGTGGCTTCCCCTGCCCTTGCTCAAAATGTCGAGGGTTCATCGGGATTTAACCCGCAAGACCTGCTCCGTCAGGCTCTACAGTGGATTGAAAGCCTGGGTATCGGTGGCGGCATTGCTTTTATCGTGCTCTACATTGTGGCGACGGTTGCTTTTTTACCTGGCTCCATTCTGACTCTGGGAGCAGGGATCGTTTTTGGTGTCGTATTGGGCGCAGTTTACGTCTTTATTGGGGCAACCCTGGGAGCGATTGCGGCCTTTCTAGTGGGGCGCTACTTAGCACGAGGCTGGGTCACTCAAAAGATCTCAGGCAATCCCCAATTTGAGGCGATCGATCAAGCCGTTGCCAGAGAAGGGTTCAAAATTGTCTTGCTGACTCGCCTTTCGCCTGTGTTTCCCTTCAATTTACTCAACTATGCCTTTGGCATTACAGGTGTTGCACTGAGAGACTATGCCTTAGGGTCGATTGGTATGATTCCGGGCACAGTAATGTACGTTTACATCGGTTCTCTGGCAGGTGATCTGGCCAGAATTGGCACTGGCAATCAACCCACCAATCCCACACTACAATGGGGTATTCGCATCATTGGCTTCATCGCCACCGTTGCTGTCACTGTCTATGTTACTCGCATGGCCCGTAAAGCATTGGCAGAACAAGTCAGTGAGTCATCAGTCAGCCAATAGCACTGTGTTCTTTGTGCCTTTGTGGTTCACTGACTACTAATCGCCCTCCCACTTCTGCCACAGCACTTTTTCCCAAATCGAAGTAGGATGCCTATTAGGAATGAACATGATGTGAAGTGATGACGCTGACGCAAGTTTGGGGATCTCTGGTCATCTTTGTGGTGTGTCCGCTGCTAGGAGGGGTGCCGCTGATTGAGTGGATTACCTATGGTTTGACCGGATGCAAGCTCAGTCGGGTAGGGACAGGCAATGTCAGTGTATCAGCCGCGTTCTACCACGGTGGACGGTTAGCGGGAATTTTAGCTGTCTTATCAGAGGCTTTGAAAGGAATTGCTGCTGTGCTGCTGGCTCGTTATTTCTTTCCGACTAACCCAGTTTGGGAAATTCTGGCCTTAATCAGCCTGGTATTGGGACGTTATTGGATGGCGCAGGGTGCAGGCACCACCAATGTCGTCTGGGGTTATATTGTCCATGACCCCATTGCTGCTGGCTTGATTCTGCTGCTTAGCGGCGTTGGCTTCACCCTGCTACGTGAACGACAAGCGGGGAAGTTGAGCGTTCTGATTCTATTGCCCATGATTGCGGCATTGCGGCATCCCTACGAGGGCGATCGCATTGTTGCCACTGTGGTGCTGAGCCTGCTGATGGTCTGGATTTATCAAAACATTCCCGATGATTTAGAGTTGCCTGCACCATCAACCCAGGGGAGTTCTCGTAAAATGTTTCGGTTTTTTCAGGGAAATCGCGCTGTCTTAACGTTAGATCAAACGCTCTTGGTGGAACGGGTGGGACAAAAGGCCGCTACATTGTCACAACTCAGGCGTTGGGGTTATCCTGTGCCCATAGGCTGGGTGCTGCCCCCCGGAGATGACCCGGCCCCATTGCTTGAAACCGTGCAACCCAGTCAGGAGCAGCCTGTGATTGTGCGCTCCTCGGCGATTGGCGAAGATTCCGATACTGCTTCAGCAGCGGGTCAATATGTTTCTATACCCAACATTACCGACTCTACCGCATTGGCAGCAGCAATTACCCGCTGTCAACTCTCCTATTCTGCCCAGCCCGCGATGCAGTATCGTCAAGACCGCAAGGTGCTAGAGGGTGGGATGGGTGTCCTGATCCAGCGCCAAATTCAGGGAGTGTTCTCTGGAGTGGCTTTTAGTCGAGATCCGATCGCCCGTCAGGGAAACACTGTGGTGATTGAGGCATTACCGGGAGGAGCCAGCCAAATTGTCTTTGGTCAAGTGACTCCAGAGCAGTACTACGTAAGGATTAACTCCATTCCACAGCAAACGGTTACACCCGCTTTAGGCAAGGATGGCAGTTGGCTGCTACCAGATGACATCAACTTACCGATGCAAGGAACAGGCGAGGTGCCACCCCGACTGATTCAACAGGTCGCTTATCTGGCGCGTCACTTAGAGGAGCGTTATCACGGTATTCCGCAAGATATAGAGTGGACCTATGACGGACAGCAGCTCTGGGTATTGCAATCCCGGCCGATTACAACCCTCTTACCAATCTGGACTCGCAAGATTGCAGCAGAGGTGATTCCTGGTTGCATTCGTCCCTTAACCTGGTCGATCAATCGCCCTCTCACCTGTGGAGTTTGGGGCGAAATTTTTACGATTGTGTTGGGCGATCGCGCTCAGGGCTTAGATTTTAACCAAACCGCCACCTTGCATCATGGGGCTGCTTATTTCAATGCCTCGTTGTTGGGAGATATTTTTCTGCGGATGGGCTTACCCGCCGAAAGTCTGGAATTTCTTACCCGAGGCGCTAAATTTAGTAAACCGCCCTTATTCTCGACTGTGCGAAATTTACCCGGACTGTGGCGACTGGCGCAGCGAGAATTCAGCTTAATCCAGGATTTTGAGCGAGACGATCGCACGCAATTTCAACCTGGACTGACCCAGATATCCCGTCAGTCTGCTGGAGAACTATCCCCCATCGAACTACTGGAGCGCATCGAAACCATTCTGCACCTGCTGAAACGAGCCACGTACTACAGCATCCTGGCTCCTCTCAGTCTGGCATTGCGACAGGCGATTCTTAAAGTCAACACCACCGATCTGGACAACAGCCAGTTGCCAGAAGTCGCTTCCCTGCGAGCGCTGCAACAATTGGTCAATCGGGTTCGTCCGTCCCTATCTCCTGTCCTAACGGTGCAGCAGATCGAGCAAGCCGATGCGCCTGCGATCGCTTTGCTCAATCAACTGGGTGAAACCGCAGCCGGACAAGCGGTCTTGCAAGAACTGGAGGCTTTTCTGTCAGAATACGGCTACCTCAGCGAAGTGGCTACGGATATCGCTGTTCCTACTTGGCGCGAGGACCCCCGCCCTATTTATGAGCTATTTGCTCAACTATTGCTGCATCCCTCTCCAGCCCCTCCTACTGACAAACCAACTCAGCCCAGTCGCCTGCAAAACCGACTTGATTTGAAAGGACGAGTCACCACAGTCTATAACCGACTGTTGGCTGAATTGCGTTGGAGTTTTGTAGCCCTGGCATCCTTTTGGCAGGCTGAAGGATTTTTAATGCGACCAGAGGATATCTTTTTTTTAGAATTTAGCGAAATTCGTTCACTAATTGTTGAATCTGATACACCAGTTCGGGTTAATCTGCCACAATTAATAGAAGGGCGGCGATCGCAATTCGAGCACGATTGTCAACTTGATCCAGTGCCTCTTCTAGTTTACGGCAACGACCCGCCCGCATTCAGGAATGATGGTGGACTGACGATTTCCTCGCAGCCCTCGACTCAGAAGTTGCAAGGAATTGGTGCTAGTCCGGGTCGCGTCGAAGGTCGGGTTTTGGTGCTGCGGAGCTTGCAAGCGATGCCGCCGATCGAGTCAAACACAATTCTTGTTGTGCCCTACACAGATTCAGGGTGGGCCCCTCTGTTAGCTAGAGCCAGGGGAGTCATTGCAGAAGTGGGTGGACGGCTTTCACACGGGGCAATCCTCGCCCGCGAGTATGGCATCCCAGCAGTGATGGATATCCATGATGCTACTCAGCAACTACGCGATGGGCAACGGGTAAGAATCGATGGGCAACTGGGGATTGTGGAGATTCTGGATTGACACACCCTATTACTTTTCCCTTCAGGAGGGAATTTGCATGTCTGAATATAATCAGTTAGCGCAGCAACTCATCAAGGTGATGTACAAAGATGAGCCAAATTTTTCTGATAAATTTCCCGGACGAGTTGGTACAGCGTTACAGCATTTGAAGCGATTAGAATCCATGCGGCAACAATCTGGCTCTGGAGCCACCGCCCGCTGGACATTGGAAGTGTTGAGACAACTAACCTCCATGGCCAGTGAAACCCAACCCTGGAATGGTTCCACGCCTTCCACGCAGTCAGCCATTACGCCACCCCAACCCCAAAATCCGCGACAGCTAGCCCTCCACAAAGCGGCGGCTTATTACCAGTCTCGCCATCCTGAACTTTCGTTTAAAGCAGCCTTGCGAGTGGTGACAGAGCGTGTACAAAACCGCTACGGTATGGGTGATTTCTCTGAAATGGAAGCGATCGCAATGGCGGGAGATGATTAACCTGAAAACAATTTATACCCATCTAGATTATGGCTCTCAGTCTGCTGGTTGATAGCGCCACTTGAGCAGGTGCCCCAGCAACACTCCCAACTAATTGCGTAACTCCTGCTGTTCCTGCCGACTCAATGATTCCATCCCCTCGATCAGGTTTGCAATATGGGAAACGCCACACTGTTATCACTTAAATTCCAGAACGTGTTTTAAAAGTGCCAAGGACTGAGTGCTGAGAAAAGGCGGATGCTTAGTTCTTAGGGAAAGGCAAGTTAATAAAATACCGGGCTTCGACTACGCTCAGCCCCCAGACGATGACTGCGCTCAGCCCCCAGACGATGACTGCGCTCAGCCCTCAGACAATTGTGGATTGAGCGTAGTCGAAATCCACTCTAGGGGTATTTTGTTTTCCCGCACATCTCTAAGGGAAAGGCGAGTTAATCAAATACCGGGCTTCGACTACGCTCAGCCCCCAGATGATGACTACGCTCAGCCCCCAGATGATGACTACGCTCAGCCCCCAGACGATGACTACGCTCAGCCCCCAGATGATGACTACGCTCAGCCCCCAGACGATGACTGCGCTCAGCCCTCAGACAATGACTGCGCTCAGCCCTCAGACAATGACTGCGCTCAGCCCTCAGACAATGACTGCGCTCAGCCCTCAGACAATTGTGGATTGAGCGTAGTCGAAATCCACTCATATTGAATTCAAGGGAATTTTGAGGGATCGCTGACCCCTCAAAATTCCTTAGAAAACTATGTTTTCTTGGCTGCTTCCTGGTGGTGGGGGGCATCGCACCCATCACATTCCATTAGAAGCTCACGTTCAAAACAAACTCAATTGCGTCATTGGAGCCTCCAGTTGATTCCAGGGCAAAGCGGGGACAGGGATACCCTGTTGTTCTAACAAGTGTTGAAAATAACGGACGTTTGTGGGCGATCGCTGTTCTAAGGGACAGTGGACAAAGAAATAAATTCGCTTGTCCTGACGTAACCAGGATGCTATTTGAGTTGCCCAGGCTTGTAAATAAACCTGATTCATTCCTGCTTCTGGGTGACTGATGTAGCGAATTAGACTGAAATCTGTCGTCATTGTCATGTGCAAAGGAACTTTGGGCTTGCGACGTTCTGAGTGCAACTGTGGGTCATCTGGACAGTCATAAATGGGGCGAGAGTCTAATAAGACTCGTCCTATGTTTAATTCGGCTAACAGGGTATGCAACTGAGTCGCATAGGGTGCTTGAAACCAGTCCGCATGGCGCACTTCCACTGCAAGTTGGGCTTCCCGTGGCCAGGCATGGAGAAACTGGCTCAAATCTTCAAAAGCATCTGGGCTATAACTGGGCGGCAGTTGGGCAAACAACGGGCCCAACCGATCGCCCAACCCCTGCATCTGGTTGAGAAAGGCGATCGCGTCTGCCCTCTGTTCCGCCAATCTGCCCTGATGCGTCACCGTGCGGGGTAGCTTCAAGCAAAATTCAAATCCGGGGGGAGTCTCCTCTACCCAGCGGTCAATCGTGGCGCGATCGGGCACCGAGTAAAAAGTAGTATTGCCTTCCACCGTTGTCAACCGCCGACTGTAGAGCGACAGCAAATCCGCGTTGCGACTCCCCCCTGGATAAAACTCTCCAATCCACTCCCGATAAGCCCAAATCGCGCACCCAATCCGAAATTGCATCTCTGTTTTCTCTGTTTGATTCCTCTCTGTGTCCTTTGTGCCTTTGTGGTTCTTCCCCACCAGCTTTCGTCTATTTTCTAGAGACCGATCACCGCCCCAAAGCCTCACTACGACTGATTTTAGTGTTGGCAAAAATGGCGACTTGGGTGCGATCGCGCAAAGCCAACTGACTGAGAATGTGAGTGATGTGATTCCTCACGGTTTTCTCAGAAATAAATAGCGTGTCTGCAATTTCTTGATTGCTGGCTCCCTTGGCAATCAATCGCACAATTTGCTGTTCACGAGTGGTCAGCTTGCGCCACTCAGCCAGCGAATCCATGTCAGGTAGAGGGATTTGATCAATTAATTTGCGAACTAAACCCGGATCAAGTTGGGCATAGCCCTGGTGTGCCGCTTGAATGGCGATCGCCAATCCCTCTGGTAAGCTGGTTTTTAGCAAATAACCCACCGCCCCATACTTCAGCGCTTGAGCGACGTATTCTTGATCGTCATCCACACTCAAGACCAACACCTTCGTTGCTGGAAACCGCTGCCCAATCAGCCGCGTTGTCTCAACCCCATTCAAGTTGGGCATCAACACATCCATTAACACGACATCCGGATGGAGGACTTCCACCTGTCGCAGGGCAGCATGACCATCTTCAGCCTCGCCTACGACTTGAACAGACACCTCATCCGCCAAAAACAGCTTGAGGGCCTGTCGCATCATTTTTTGATCATCGACAACGAGGACACGGATCGGCATGACAGGGCAGTCCTGAAGTTTACTCAACTGTAACGGTTCTAACCTGACCCTGCAAGCGCTAAAGTCCTGATGATTTGGGACATTTATCCCATGCGATCGAGACTCCAGACTCAGGCAGAGGGCAGACCCTCTTCTTTAGCATAGAGCCAAGTTGTATGGGATAGCGGGGCACTGAGATGAATATGGTTTTAGTCGTGGACGATAACAAATTTTCGCGCCAGATGACTGCCATGCTGCTACAGGAACATGGTTTCCAGGTCGCAACGGCCAAAGACGGCATGGAAGCTCTGACTCAAGTTCAGACCACTTTGCCTGATGTGATTGTTTTAGATGTCGTTATGCCCCAAATGAGCGGCTATGAAGTTTGCCGCCGTCTCAAATCCTGTGCTGAAACCAACCAAATTCCGGTTGTGATGTATTCCTCCTCATCTGAAGACGCGAATCGCTATTGGGGCTTTAAGCAAGGAGCCGATGCCTATTTAGGTAAACCCTGTAAAACCGAAGACTTGATTGCGGCAATCCGCCAATTCTGCCGAGCCAATTGATCCTCGAACAGGGGTTGGGGGATGCAGTTTGCTGCTCGCAGGGGAGTCAGACTTCTATCTATACGCCGAACCTGGCGTTTATGATTTTAAGGATATTTTTGGACGTGAACCCTGTGGTTTCACGTCCAAAAGCATCTCTCTATTAAGCAATGCCCCGAACCTTATGGTGGAGAAACACCGGGGGATTTGAGGATTTGCTGCTGAGCCTCGGTCACTGGATAGTCGTCTGGATGGTAATAGTGACGATGCCAGGCAGACGGATGGGGAGAGTATTTATAGAATAACGTGCGGCGATCGCGATCGCCTTGCCACAGTAAAGTGCCGTGAGTCAGCGCTTCGGTAAAGATCAGGGCAGTGCCAGCAGGGGCGGCAATTTCCTGGACGCATGCCGCAGGCGTAGTTAAATCTCGCCAGCAGTCTGGCAGCGGTAAATTACTTTTATGGCTACCCGGAATACAGCCAAAACCTCCCTCTCCAGGGAGGACATCGGTTAAGTAATAGGCAACGGCAACTAACCCATTACGCAGTTGACCATCCCGAAACAGGTAATACTGACAGGGATCAAACGGAGTACCGCCGCCATGCAGTTCTGCCCCGATGGGGCCTAAACCGTGGCGAATCAGGTGAACGTAGGTGTGGTCTAAACGAAACCTTGACCCCAGCAGCGTCGCCAAGTAAGGAATAACAGTTGGCAGATCGATCAGATCAAGATAGGGTTGTCCCCAAGACAACAAGTGATCAAACCGTAGACAGGATTGTTCCGAAAGATGAAACGAGCTAGACTGCTGCTCTATAACTTGATCTAGAATTGTATTGAGAGCCATGACCTGTGCTGGAGACAAGGCTGCTTCAATGGCTAAAAATCCCTGAAGATCAAATAAATAGCGATCGCGATCGTTCACAAAAAACGCTCTAGTGATGCAGAAAAAATATGGAAATGATAGACAAGATTTGATTTGAACCTGGACTTAAACTACTCTAACAAGATTTTTTAGTAGTGAGAGCACCTTAAAAGTTAACGCAGCCTATCATCTCACAAAAGAATAACACGCACTTATCGCCTTTTCGGTTTTGGAGGAGTTGGTTTCGTTTTTGCAGAACTGGATTCTGGAAAAAGAGTTTTCTCATCACAAGGATCATCATCGACAATCTCTTGACGAATCCATTCCTGTAGCTGAGCCTGACAATCTGAGAGAATTTGGTTGACAGGGTTGCTAATTCTATGTAATTTCATAGTTTCCCAAATAGCCTTTAACTGAGAGAAGCTTAAAAGGTCGTCCTACGAATTACGTACAAAGGTTGTTGACAAGTATCGGGAAATTTGCCTGTCAAATCAATAAAAACTGCTGTATGGGCAGATATACAGCGCTATGCGCCCTGATAAAAGACGTAGTGCTCGAAGTCTATCAATTCCAGCCAAAGTCAAAAAGCGAAGCATAGATTTTGTCGGGCAAACTCAGCCTGCCCAACGAGAACCTGCTCGTCGAATTTAAGTCTTCCTACTCAATTCCTGATCCTGAGTTTGATGGGTTCCCTTAGAGAAAAACATTCGAGGTACTCGTCTACATCATATGGATCATCATTGACAATTTCTTGCCGAATCCAATCTTGCCAGTTGAAAGCGATCGCTCCAAATTGATTGGCTACAAGGGTAGAACTCAATAGAGGTCTAAGAGAGGAGTGGAAAACCTTGAACAGTATCATCATCTTGATCTTTTACGTCGTGAAGAAAACTGTATATTGATGCTGCTGACCCGCTGTCATTTAAGAATGAACAATGATTCACGTAAATAGTGTTAAGTCACTCATGGAATGAAAAAAACTTCCCCATTCCAAATCGTCCACTATACGGCAACCCTGCAAAGGATAGTGTGAGGAAACACATAAACAGAGCCGTGGCTCTGTGAGGTATTTAATTTTGAAGCAAATTCAGTAAATTCCCAGAGGCAATCTTTTGATAGAGATCAGTGTACGGGATTTTTTACTAAGAATTTGTAGAGATTTTATTCCCGAATGATGAAGCTACTTATAAGAGTGTTTTAGTTCTAACCCACGGTCTTTAATCATGCGTGTCATTCTGCAACGAGTGCAGTCCTCTCAAGTCTCTGTCAACGAACAAGTCGTCGGCAGAATTGGCAGAGGGTTGAATCTGCTGATTGGGATTGCTAGCACCGATACTGAAGCAGAACTGGATTGGATGGTCAAAAAATGTTTAGAGCTACGAGTTTTTCCGGATAGAGCAGGTAAATTTGATCTGTCTGTACAAGACATTGGTGGTGAGATTCTCGCCATCAGTCAGTTTACTCTCTATGGGGACTGCCGCAAGGGACGGCGACCTTCATTTGACCGAGCCGCCATTCCAGATCAAGCCAAATATCTGTATGAAGCTTTTGTATCAAAGTTGCGATCGAGCGGATTACGAGTTGAAACGGGTCAGTTTGGGGCCAACATGCAGGTATCAATCGAAAACGATGGCCCAGTCACTCTGATCCTCGAACGAGAAGCAACTCTGTCAGAGTAGCGGTCAGATGTTGTGCTTTGACTGCATCTAGCCCTCCCATCACCGTGGGTTGAGCGCAGTCGAAACCCACATGCGACTGCACCTAGCCCTCCCATCGCCGTGGGTTGAGCGCAGTCGAAACCCACATGCGACTGCATCTAGCCCTCCCATCGCCGTGGGTTGAGCGCAGTCGAAACCCACGTCCTGCTGTTAGATTTTGAGTCGCCTGGTTAATAGATTCAGGTGGAAATCCGCTTTCCTCTGCCAAATTATGGATTCCTTTGAGATACTGGTAGATGGTCTATTGGTTGGTATGAATCGTTCATGTATATCATTGACATTGCTTTAAAAAATGCACCGACGATGATGTCGGTGCAACGAAAGAGTGCCGAGGATGCCCAAGCAGTTTATCGGCAAATTGTAGATGCGATGAATTCTGGCAATCCGGTTTTTGTGGAATTGACCTGTGAATTGCAGCCTGGAAAGCAGGTGGCGATTTTAGTGAATGAGATTGCGGCGGTTCAAGTTGCTGAGAAATCTGGCATTGGGACTTCATCGGGTCGTCCACCTGGGTTTTATGTTCAGACAACCGACAAGTCTGAAGTGGCATCCGGTCGTCTTTAGCGCGATCGCAGGCGCATAGCTCCAGTCCCCCAATTGCTTTGGATAAGATGTATTCTGAGATCGCGATCGCCGTTCATGATCTTTCCTTTCAATGGACAGAGAACACTGTGCTCCAGTCATGCTCTCTAACCGTACCAAGGGGAGAGTTTTGGATGCTATTGGGCACAAATGGGAGTGGAAAATCCACTTTACTGAAGTTGCTAGCCGGATTGTTGCAACCTCAAACCGGAAAAATTGGCATTTTGCCACCGGTTGGTTTTGTTTTTCAAAATCCTGACCATCAATTGGTGATGCCGACCGTGGCAGCAGATGTGGCGTTTGGCTTAGTAGCAGAGCAGCTACCCACCAGAGTGGTGCGGCAGCGGGTTGAGGAGGCCTTGTCTGCGGTCAACTTAGGACATCTAGCACGACGACCGATCTATGCTCTCAGTGGTGGACAAAAGCAACGAATAGCGATCGCTGGAGCATTGGCCCGCCACTGCGAGGTGTTGTTGCTGGATGAACCCACGGCCCTGCTCGACCCAGACAGCCAGATTGATTTGGTGAAGCAGATGCGATCGCTAGTGAAAAGTCGGGGCATTACCGCCCTCTGGGTAACGCATCGGCTAGAAGAATTAGATTACTGTGATGGGGCCTTCCTATTAGAGCAGGGACAGGTAGTCGCTCAAGGTGAACCTAAGGAGTTAAGGCAGCGACTAATGAGGACATAGAGGATGCTGGGCGATAGCAAAACGGATTGCATTAGCTTAACTGAATCAGAAGAATTGCCCCTAAAATTGCGACGATCGCCCCGATCAAAGTATTAATACCATTCACAATTTCGTTGCTCAACCATTCTAATTGAGATTGTAGGGTTGCTCCAATCACGCTTTCTAATGTCGTAGCAACGAAGGCAGCCATGACACAGATAACGATGCTGATGGGATTGATCAGATTCACAGCCCAACCAATTAGAGCGATCGCTGCTGCTCCGACAATGCCTGCCAGTGTCCCTTCCAAACTGACGGCTCCTTCGGTGCCACGGGGTACAGGTTGTAAGGTTGTGATCAAAAACGTCCGTTTGCCGTAAGCTTTGCCCACTTCACTGGCGCAGGTGTCGGCTAACTTGGTGCTGAGGCTGGCAACGTAGCCTAAGAGGAGCAACAGAGCCGGTTCAATCTGCTGTTCGCTGGGTGTAGCAGTTAAGACGTAGAACCCCAATGCACACAACATGCCCACCAGAGCCGATCCCCAAACGTTTTCTGGGCCTCTAGCGCCCTCCCGTTTTTCGGCAATCCCAGCCGCTTCCTTCTCTGCCATACCAATCCCGGTCACTGCTGATCCTACTAAAAAATAAAACAGGATCACCACATAGCCCCGCCACCCCAACGTACCCCAAATCACAACTCCTAAGACCCAGGCATGAACCAGTCCCGCTGGAGTCAGCAATTTCTTGGGTGCAAACCAGGCAACTAGTCCCAATAGAGTGTTGAGGGCGATCGCAAACAACCACGGCTGCAATGTTTCCAGCAACTCCGTCGATAGTGGTAAATCAGCAAACATAGGCTTCCCTCCAGAGGTGACAGACCGCAGAGCATTGCTGAATCGGGGAATGATTTGTCCCCATGTTCAAAATCATCCTTACAATCAGCAACCCCGACCGCAGATGTGAACGGGTCTATTTTACCTGAGGTTGCGATTGGCGATCGCTCTAAACCTGCAAGCCCCTTGTCACTCCATGACCTATCATTAAAGATCTACATTAACCACCCTCTCGCGTATGATCTTGACTCAATTTGGCGACCAGATGACTCACCTGACTGGGGTGCGAGCCATCATGAAGGACATTATTGAAACCCTCAGTACGGGCAAGACCTTCATTAACCTCAGTGCTGGGAATCCAGTGATCCTGCCAGAAATAGAACAACTGTGGCGAGAGTGTACAGCAGATTTGTTAAGTAGCAATGAATACGGAGAGGTGGTCTGTCGTTATGGCACGAGTCAAGGCTATCCACTCCTGATAGCCGCTATCGTAGAGGATTTTAATGCCCGCTATGGGCTGCGATTGACCGATCGCAACGTCTTGATCACTCCAGGTAGCCAATCACTCTATTTTTTAGCGGCGAATGCCTTTGCGGGGTATACCAGTCAGGGCAGTTTGAAGAAAATCGTCCTGCCTTTGAGTCCAGATTACACCGGATATGGGGGAATCAGTTTATTTCCAGAAGCTGTAATTGCCTACAAACCCACCTTAGAGTGTGAGGCAACGGCGCATCGCTTCAAATATCGTCCCGATTTTAGCCAACTGAAGATCGACGAAACCACAGGATTTGTTTTATTTTCCCGCCCCTGTAATCCCACAGGGAATGTTCTGACAGATGCGGAGGTGAGAAGGATCGCCGCGATCGCTGCTGCCCAAAACATCCCGGTTTTTGTTGATTCAGCCTACGCCTGTCCCTATCCAGCGCTCAACTTTACGGACATGACTCCGATTTTTGGAGACAATATTGTCCATTGTCTCAGCCTCTCTAAAGCCGGACTACCTGGAGAGCGGATCGGGATCGCGATCGCCCATGAATCTGTGATTCAGGTGTTGGAATGCTTTCAAACGAACTTCTGTATCCACTCCTCCCGCTATGGACAGGCGATCGCTGCTCGTGCCATCCGTTCGGGTGCCTTAGCTGATTTGTCAGCACAGGTGATTCGTCCTTACTATCAAGCCAAGTTTGAAATTTTAGAATCGGCTCTAGAAGCCGCCATGCCCAAAGCCCTCCCCTGGTTTCTACATCGTGGCGAGGGAGCCATCTTTGCCTGGCTCTGGTTCCAGGATTTACCCATGACGGATTGGCAACTTTACCAACAACTCAAGCAAGCTGGTGTGATTGCGGTTCCAGGCCATTCCTTCTTCCCAGGCTTACAAGGCGACTGGGAACATGCCCACCAGTGCCTCCGCCTTAGCCTGACCGCCTCGGATGTCGATTTGGCGATCGCCATGCAGCGATTAGCAGAAGTCGTAACTCAAGTCTATCAAGGCCGCACGTCCTCTCAATCAATCGCGACGGTTGGAGCCAGTACGTAGGAACGTGAATTAAATAAAACCGAACTTTTTTGTGGGAAGCGCGACTGCGCCGCGCTTCCCACAAAAAAGTTTTAGGTTTTATTTAATCCTTAATCCTTAGAGAACTGTCTGCACTCCCCCACTTTCCCAAACTCCAGTGTGGGAACGCAGATCCGGAAGCTCCAGTTTCTCAAGGAGAGGAAAGCTGGAGTTTGAAAACCAGGTATAGGGTAATCCCAAATCATTTAGAATGGCTTCAGAATATTTGGATAGTTCAAACCTGTCACACCCATCCTTACCTTGTCGTCGTTAAACCCGTTCAACCCCTATGAATTCGATGGAATATCGCCTCCAGCCTGACGACCAACTTTGCTTCATTCACATCATGAAGACGGCTGGCACGACATTCACGTCGATTATTGATGCTCACTTCCCTCTGAAGGAGATCGCTCCCCGTCCTTCCTATCTACACGAAGTTTGCCCCGATGCTGTCAATTGTGATTCCCCTGAAGCCATATCTGCCTTACTAACTCGCTACCGTTTCATTAGAGGACATTTTGGCTACGCCCAAATTCATGGGTTATTGCGGCAACCCCTTTACACCACCATGCTTCGCAAACCTTTAGAGCGCACCATCTCTTTCTATGAGTTCATGCGGCGAAGTGATTCTCTACCTAAACGAGAGGATGGGCAACAGAGCTATCAAATCCTGAAAACCGCAGCCGAGGGCAGTCTACTAGATTTCATCACAAATCCCAATCCCACGGTGCAACGTAGCATCGCCAACCATCAGACTCGCAAATTAGCCGCGATCGATGAAGAGGCTGAAGTCGCTGATGCAGAATTAATTGCTTCTGCTAAAGCCAATTTAGACCAATTTTTGTTTGTGGGATTGACGGAACGCTTCCAGGATTCGGTATTTTTGCTCTCTTATATTTTTGGCTGGTATCCCACCACAGAATTTCAAAGCTTGCGTGTGGCCAAAGATAAATTATTGCAAGAGCAACTACCGCCAGAAATGATGGAACAGTTTCTTCAGCGCAATCAACTCGATCTGGAATTGTATGATTACGCAGCGCAACTGTTTGAGCAGCGATTTACCCACATGAAAACAGAGTTGTGTGAGAAATATCACATTGTAGACTTTTCAGATTTGCAATCCGATCGACTTCATCAACTTCTGGAAGAGCATTACCAGCAGCGCTATCAGGAACGCTGTCTGCCCTCGGTCAAACGTTTAGATTTAGAATTTTCCCAAGCTATCTTTGGCACAGGTTGGCAGCGGCGCAATGGTGAACACAATGGACTGAAGCCTAACGGCCCCCTTTTTCGCTGGACTGGTCCAGGGACAGTTTCAACGTTGGATCTTGCCCTCGATACTGATTCCGATCTGATGATTAAATTGCGGATTGTTGCCATTGCTGCCCCCGATATTTTTGAAAGCTTGCAATTATTCGTTGGGCAAGATTTGATCCCTCTTCAAACTTTACACCATGAAAATAACTTGGCTGTCGTTCAAGGAACTATCCCAAGAACAATTTTGGCAAAGAGCGATCGCCCTTTTACTCGCCTCACGTTAACCGTCAATCGCACCGTTCCTATTCAATCCCTGAATCAAAGTAAAACTGATACGCGCTATGTCGGGCTGGGCATTAGTCGGATTCAATTGTTCCCTGCCCACGCTCAACCCGAACGATTCGATTTTGCTGGACAATCCTATCTTCCGCCTGCTGCTTCTGACTATCTTTACCTGTTGTTTCCCGCAGAAGATTTGATCTGGGCAGAAGTAGCAGATTTTATCTGGCAACGTCTACAGCCTCACGAAGAGATTGCTGCTCCCAACCATTTTATCGAACTGTTTCCACAACAGTTTATCCCCTACACCCAAAACTTTACAGAACATTCTGCTCTGTCCTGGGTTGTCATTCATAAAGGGCAACTGCAACACTTCAATCCAGATGCTTTAACATGGACTCTACAAACACTCAAACCAGTATTTGCTAATTCAGTCTTTGTTGTGTTCACATCGCGATCGGAAGTTCCCAGCATGAATCGGTTCTCGGCTCACATCCGCTCTCTATGGCAAACATGGCGAGAGTTGAACGGTGTTCCCATACCCCTGTGGCAACGGTTAAATCCCAAACGCTGGTTAAGGCAGTAACACACCTATGCAAGTTTCTGTGCCCACAGGTTGGTTGGAAATCGGTCGGATTGTGGCGGCTCAAGGACTGAAGGGAGAAGTCCGAGTTTATCCAAATTCGGATTTTTCAGAGCGATTTACCGAACCCGGACAACGCTGGTTACTCTGTGCTGGTGAAACTGAACCTCGAACCGTGGAACTGCAATCTGGACGCTATGTTACAGGTAAGGGACTGTATATTGTGCTGTTAGCTGGCGTAAGCGATCGCACTCAAGCAGAATTACTACGGGATTGTTTATTACTTGTGCCAGAGAGCGATCGTCCCTTGTTAAGAGAAGATGAATATCATGTTGCAGATTTAATTGGCTTATCTGTTTTTGACCAAGCTACCCAAATTCTAATTGGTGTGGTGAATGATGTGATGGCAGCAGGCAACGATTTGTTAGAAGTTAAACTTGAACATCCACAGAAATCATCTACTATTCTCATTCCCTTCGTTAAGGAAATTGTTCCCGTAGTCGATTTGTTACAACGACGAGTAGAAATCACACCTCCCCCCGGTTTACTGGATTTATAGCTGCCCAAATTTCTATGGCTTGTCAGAATTCGGTAGTTTTTTGGCATTGTCATAACAATTAGGAACCTGTGCCGACACCCAGATCAAATCCCCAATATTTAAGGCATTTTGTCGATATTTCTACATTGTGCTGGGAATCAAGTATCTTTTTGTCTTCCCTAAATTCAATATCATGTGAGTTGATAAGCGCTGTTTGAGGGCTGTGGCGCGTCGCGCCACAGCCCTCAAACAGCGGTTTTTTGTTGGGGCGGGCTGCACCCGCCCCAACAAAAAACCGCTCGTCAAACTTACATCAATATCACTAATAAGCTCCACTTTTGAATGCAACAATCTGAATCGTTCTCAAGATCAGAAACAGATCGTAGGCGATCGACCACTTCTTCAAGTAAGCTACGTCTAATTTAACAATATCTTCAAAATCCTCAATAGCAGATCTACCATTAACCTGCCACTCTCCAGTCATCCCAGGCTTCACCTTCAAGCGCTGGAAGTGATGACGTTGATACTGGTTGACCTCATTGACTGTAGGCGGACGAGTACCCACAAGGCTCATGTCTCCCCGCAACACATTCCAGAATTGAGGTAGCTCATCAAGGCTGGTACGACGCAGAAAACGACCCACACGAGTTACGCGAGGGTCATTCTTATTCTTAAAGATATTACCCTTTGCTTCATTGGTTACTAAATGCTTCAAATTATCGGCTCCAACTACCATAGAGCGAAATTTCCAAATCCGAAACGTTTGCCCGTTTAATCCACAGCGAATTTGGCTGTAAAAGATAGGACCAGGATTATCTAGCTGAATAGCAATAGCTATTGGAAGAAAAACAATTGCTGTAATTGATAAACCAACAATAGATCCAATAATGTCAATGAAGCGCTTAGCCTTGCTAGAAACAGAAGGATGACTGTCGTCAAACAGTGTGTGAGATTCCATGAAACGTGTTTGCATATGTCCTCGCGGGAATAAATTCAGAATGGGTAGGTAGCATTCCATTTGGAAATTGAACCATTGATATGTCTGTGCAATGGAACATTAAGCTATGCAAGTAAGGATGAACCGTTGCTTACTCCTGCTTCATGCCACAAGAAATTCTCAGAATAATGATGAAATTAATTGTGTTTAGAATGACCGTAACATTGAAGAAGCAATTAGTTGGAATCAAAAATTACAGTTAGCTGCTAATATGCCCGTTGCCACTTTTCCCTGATTTGATGGACACAAAACACCTGATTCAATCACCAACGCAGCTTCTAGACGAGTCACATCTTTAGTCGAACTGAGAGATGCTATTGTTTCTAACTTACTGATTCTTTAGTAATAATACGTAGTTAGGCTAGTGAATTAAAAGCAATTGCTACCAGGTTGATGGAATCTTTAAGCTACAGATAATCATTGTAAATTTCGCTTGATCTATCAATTTACAAGATGCCTTGCCACTACTCTCAACCTCTCAGATTGAGGCTGATAATAAAGATGTTGCCAATGAGTTATATGTTGCGTGAATGGCATCCATTGCAAGGATGATTTAGAAATAATCTAGAAAGAATGAAATAGCAGCGAAAACTCAGCTTTATTGCTTATCGTGGAAAAGTATTTATTTATACAACCACTTCAATACTTTTAGCTTAGCACATGCTTAGCAATAGTTTCACAGGATTACTGATCTAAGAGATGCTTTTGTACATCAAACCTTCGGTTTTACGTCCAAAAACATCCCTACATTAAGCAATGCCATCAACAACTCATTTAAAATAGACCTAAGATTAGCCTGATTACCCCTAGAATGCCGCTTACGGGTTGAATCACTGAATTTGTTGCATCAGAAGCTTCTGCGATCGCAGAACGTTCTACCACAATCGCGTCGTTATTTCGCAAAACTGGATTGGTCTGCTCGTTGACGTTATGTGTGAAATCTACTTCAATTGTTCTACGAGAAACTGTGCCATCTGGGTTGAGTCGAACCAGTTGGACTTCACCCTTGGCAGCACGATTGTTAAAGCCACCTGCTGCCAGTAGCGCCTGATTCATTGGTGTGTTTGGGGGAACGCTGATAGCTCCGGGTTGGGTTACCTCACCGACCACATTGACTGTAATACTCTCTGGTGAAAAGCTAGCTTCCGACAGTTCGGTGGCTTCGCCCGGGCTTAGAGCCACTGCGGTTGGCACAAGCACAGTATCACCGTCCTGTAGCGCCACATCCTGGTTGAGATTGCCAGCTTGCAAGAGTTCCCACAAATTTACCTCTACCTTAGTGGTAATATTTGGATTTTGGGGTAGAGGACGGCGAATCTCAATGCTGCGAATGTTTGCTAGTTCTGTCACTCCGCCTGCCAATTGCAGGGCTTGCGTCAAAGTTGGAGTGCCAGAAATACCCGACACACCAGAACTGGCAGTACCAGTGGCAGAAACGGTATAGGAACCAGGACGTTTCACTTCACCAACGATCGCCAATTGAATCGGGCGAGTGGAAACCAGACTCAAAGTAATTACAGGGCGACGAATGTATCGTTGATAGCGATTGGTTAATTCCAATGTTGCTTGCTCTAAAGTCAGTCCTTGTAGCGAAACAACACCAATCAATGGCAGGTTGACTGTTCCGTCAGACAGAACTGGATATTCTCGACTGTAATCGGGAACATTGAATACATCCATGTTGATGCGATCGCCTGCTCCTAATCGATAACTCGCATCTAATGTGGCAGGCACACTCAAGCTGGTTGAATTGACTTCTATGGAAGACCTATCTTGAGGAATCGATTGAGCTAAACTTGAAGACTGCCCAAGCCAGACAATGAACCCCGATCCCACAGCAAGGAGAAGAGATTCGATTCTTAAAACTTGAGTTAACGCTTTCATCGCATCTCCCTTGTTGTTATCATTAGATCCATTAGAGTCTAATGTGTTTGAAGTTATATCAAGTTCAAATAAATTTCTATAAAAAAGAAATTTATTTTTGCGTGGTAGGAGTAGCAAATGTTCAAATCTGTACCATGTTCTAGCGATCGCTGAACAATTCGTGCGCCTTTAGCCTCATCTTTTCACCTCAGGCTGCAACGGACAGGGTCGTAGGGGACACATAGCAGGATCAAGCCGCGTTTGACTGGCAAACTTTTTAATGCCATAACGCTCTGCCAGAACACTCAACATCTTACCCACATACTGATGTACTTGGCTGGGTACGAATCCGGCACAGTGAATTGCAGGAACGATCGCCACCCGCTCCTGTCCCTGCCAAATTTCTGCGGCGATGGCATGAACGGGGGTATCTGCTCCTGCTGAGCGATAGACGACCAGCACGCCAAACACTAGCTGATTGAGCGGCTCAAACTCAACGGGAATCTGCTCTAGCTCGTTTTCTTTGCGTTTACGGCTGCGAGTTTGATTGATGCGATCGCGGTTTCTAGCATATGATCTGCGGCTATAACAAACGGCTGGATTCCAGCAGCCATCTCCTGCTGCTCCATGCAATTCCTGCGCTTGCGCTGCCGATAACATGGCACACTTGCGGCACTTCTCCGGCAACTTCCGGGTTGGCTTACTGTTCGCAATCGAATGCGTTTGTGTTCGTGGCATCTCTTATGACATTACAGGGAGCACAGGTGAGCAGAAAACAGGGCTGAGGATCTGAATCTTTACTCGGCTTGAGTGAGGACAAACCGCTCTCCATAATCCAGCAACACTTCTAACATTTCTAAACGGTTTTCCCAGGTTTCAAGGCGGTAGTCGTCGTTCAGCAATTGTAAACGGATCGAGCGATTGAAGTGCGATCGCAAATCATCCAGTGCGGTTCGGGCTGCTTGCAGTCGTTCAGTTGAAGGGCGATCGGATAGCTCTTCAAGTGCCTCTGCTAGCGCTTCAATATAGTCGTTCAGGGCTTCCAGTTGCCGTTCTTGAGGGCGCAATTGGCCCCGCTCCAACATCAAGCTCCATTCCCGTCGCAGCGCATCAAATCGACCGACCGCTGCATGAAAAGGTTGACGATAAGGGATCGGTGCAGAGTGACGATGTTCTGCATCGGCAGGGATTCCCTGAGTGCGGTTAAAGACCGATTGCAACGTTTCTGTAATGTCAGCCGCTGCAAACAGCGCATAACCACCTGTTGGCAGGTCACGAATTGCTTGCATCTGGTCAATGACTGCTGCTTCTGGCAGGTTCAGCAGGCGCACCGCAGGCAGAACGAGCGTACCGCCTAAATCAACTGCTGCCAAGGGGGTCACCATATGTTGCAGGCGATTGGTATCCATCGCGTAGCTCATGGGCACGATTAGATTGACATCCCCCTGTTGGGCCCAAATTTCCCAGTGTTGCTGAATTTTGTGTAATCGCTCATGGGTAGACATGGGAAACACGGCAACCGAGAGAATTAAATCAGAGTTAATTCTTCGCAATCGTTTAGATGTCTCTGCCACAAAAGAATTCACTTGCTCTGTGCGAAAGTCAGTCCACTGTTGCCAGAGGTTTGTTTGTCGAGGAGAGAGGTTAACTGGATCAACTCCTGTCAGATGTTGAAACTGCTGACGAGCAGTTCTGCCATACCCATAACTTGTGCCTGCTCCTGGATCTTGGAAGGGATAGCGAATATAGTCTAACTGCAAGCCATCGACATCGTAATTCTGGACAATTTCCTCGAAGACTTGCAACAGGTAGTTTCGCACTGCGGGGTTAGCTGGATCGAGAAATGGCTTGGTCTGGCCAGCAGGAATCATGTTCCCCCGATGGTCATAGTTAGCCCAATCGGGATAGGCATCCAGGAGAGGACCAGGATAGCTATCAGGTAAATTCACGATCTGATTGTGGCGAGTGTTACCAGCGGCGAATACCCATACCCAGGCATGGAGTTCCATACTCCGCTGATGAGCCAGTTCCACTGCATCGGCTAGGGGGTCCCACCCCAACGTCAGGGGATTTTGTTGTGGTGCCACTTCGCTAGGATAGATGGGATACCCTGCATTCACCGTTTCAAAGAAGACCGTGTTGATGCCTGCGGCTTGCAGTTGATCAAAGATGCGAGTCAACCCTGCTTTCGATCGCGCTGCCACAATTGTGCCTCGATCCAGCCAGATGGCTCTGATTTCCGGTTGAAACTGAGGGCGATCGGTAGGGAAATTATCCCAAAGGAGTTGTCGAATTTGTAGCCACTGCTGTCGAGCCGCAGCATATTCCCGTTGTGAAACCAGTTCAGGAAACGTATCTAGAAACGCTCTTGCCTGTCTCAGAGCATCCCCTGTAGACGAAGAAGCTGAGTGCTCTAGCGGCAAAGTCTCTTCTCGACTAGCCACCAAACTGGGTTCGTCGGAATCATTGGTTTCAGCTTTGGGGGTTTGTAATTCCACACTCCTATCAAGGGCGGCTGAAGAGAGAAATGCGCTTTCGTAGCGGCCTATCAAATTTTGCAATTCTCGCCGCATGGCGATCGCTTCAATTCTTGTAATCGGCAAACCGCTAGGCTCTACAGGTAAACCCGCTGGGGCCACTTGTTCCGCAGGGTCTTGAGACACAGGTGGACGTGGAATCAAACGAGGAGAACGAGGCTGGCTGGGCGGAGTCCGCAGGGCAGTATTGGGTGTGCGGGGTGGCGCAGTCGGAAGCGGTGCTGGTGTAGCTGGTGTAGCTGGTGTAGCTGCTGGAGCAGGAGAACGGTGGCTTGGTAAAGGGAGCACTCTGGGAGAAATCGTGTAAGAAGAGGCAGGGGGAATGGCAGGACGAGGAGACGGAGCAGGGGCAGCAGCCACAGGCGTGGGGGTGGGAGTGCTGGGCGCAGCGGCGCTGTTGGACGCTGGATTTTGGTAGCGATCGAGGGTGGCCTCTAGCCACAACCGATCGAATTCAGGGTTGGAGTCCTCGCTGCCCCAATCCCAGCCCAAAAAAGTGGTTCGCCCTGTCACCACGATCGCAGTAGAGCCATTGTAGTTGAGTGCACCCGCAGGAGTAGATTGAGCGGACTGTTCATTTTGCCACATACCAGCGGTTTGGCCGGCCTCGACGGGGATAAGCACCCCTCCAGAGGTAGCAGTGCCCGCTGCGCCAGGCACCGTCCACGACCGCGTCGCAGTGGTGACAGGTTGCAGTGTCGCCGCAGAGGGCAGGGAAAAGGCCCAATAGCCACCCAATAACGATCGCAATTGTCGTTTGACTCGTCGGGGAGAGCGATCGCCAACGGCCCCACTGACGATCAACCGACCTCCTTGTCTGATCCAGGTTTCTAGAACGTTGAATTGACTAGGAGTAATCGTTTGAACGTTAGGCAACAGCAGGACATTGACACCTGTTAAATCTGTCTGCTCTACCTGTTGCCAATCAATCACTTGATAGGTCAGCCCAGTCGCGTGCAGACGATGAATAATCTCGTACCATTGCACCGTATTATCTGGGCTTTGAACCACTCCCAGGCGGATCTCTGTAAGAGCCGTTGGGCGAGATTGGGCTTGAGCAGGGGGTAAAGCAACAGGTTGGTTGGCTAGAAAGTGTGAGGGAAATTCCATGTGAGAAAGGAACATCAGTGATATGGTTCCAATCGTCACTCCTCCCACATGAGCAATCACACCACCTGTCCATCCTCGTCTATGGGGAGACAGTTGAGGATGAGATGAACCGCGACGAAGCAGACTCAAGCCGTTTTACTCCTTCCGAGCTAATGTGTGCAATTATACATCGAATAAAACCTGCACCTAGTCAGGTCAATCGAGAAAAAACGGTGATGCCATGCCTGACTACTTCTCTAAAACTGCTATTTTGTACGCCTCCTACGTAGGGTATCCAGGTCAATTAAGAAATAGCAACATAGTGTAAACAAAACCTTGGTTATTTTAGCCTCTTGCATTACCAGTTTCAAACAAAAAATCTCAGCACTCCTTTCGCTGTGATAAACGTGGGTTCGACGAGCGGTTTTTCATTGGGACGGGCTGCGCCATAGACCTCAAACGGTGATTATCGAACTGACTTTGAGCAAAATCATTAGGGCCAGGTGAGTTTGATAACCGCTCGTCGAACTTCTGAGAAAACCTGGTTTTCCTGCCATCTGACCAGTGGTCTATCAAGAAATTTTTGAGGGATCTGTGACCCCTCAAAAATTTCTTTAATTTAATAGGACTGCCGCACTTTGTGCGAAAAACCGGAATAATTGGGGATTTGTAGGGTGCATTGCGCCCTACAAATCCCCAACTGCGTAAGTCCCATAATTTTGATTTGCGGGATACCTCAGAAATCAAAATTGACAGACCACTAGGTAGGCTTCTAGTCTGGTAGGGAGATCCTGAAGCCTATGGCTCGTATTTGTGGCTTTGTGGCACAAACTGCCTTCCAGCCAGGCCACAAGCATTCTGTGCTGCGGTTTTCCAGCAGATATCTGGAAGAGCTAGTAGAGAAATTAAAGTCCAACAACAGGCATCGAATTTCCTGCAAATACATCCACAGAAATGCTTCTTCAGAATTATTTTTCCACTTCGATATTGACAAATCAGGATTTAAGCAGGATAACGTCTTCATACAACAGAATGTTGAATAAAGCTCTACGAATTGGACAATGATTAACTATGTACCCGACCCAATCAGTTCTTCCCGGTTAGAGAGTGAGCATCTTGAAGAGGACTTTTTTAATCTGGGAATATATGGCGAAGAGCTAGCACCTACCGAGGGTGACCTTGAGACATCTGTCGCTCAAGTCATTGATTCTGTGATTGATGCCGCGACAGAGACACCAATGGATGAGTCGGATGAATCAGAACATTCTGGGCTGGATTCTGAGGGTGTGCTGGAGTTATCATCCATTGACGGGTTCTCTGAGGACGAATCTGATAACGACCCCGAAAGTTATTCGCCTGGCTATCGTAAGACCATTTCAGATGATGCAGTGGGGGCGTTCTTTAAGGAAATGGCCCGCTATCCTCTGCTGAAACCCGATGAAGAAGTGGAGTTAGCGCGGCGAGTCAAATTTCTGGTGGAAGTAGAACAGTTGCGCGATCGCCTCTCCAAAGAATTGGGACGCTATCCCACCAAATTGGAGATTGCTCAAGCCTTAGGACTGAACGAGCGCCAACTAGACCATCGACTGCACCGGAGCCGCACGGCCAAGCGCAAAATGATTCGCTCAAATTTGCGGTTAGTTGTTTCTATTGCCAAACGCTATCTCAATCGTGGAGTTCCTTTCCTGGATTTGATTCAGGAGGGAGCGTTGGGACTAAACCGAGCCACTGAGAAGTTTGACCCGGAGAAAGGCTATAAGTTTTCTACCTATGCCTACTGGTGGATTCGTCAGGGTATTACTCGGACGATCGCCAACGATGCCCGCACGATTCGATTGCCAATTCATATTGTTGAAAAACTTAACAAATTGAAAAAAGCACATCGAGAATTGCGGAAAGAGCTGAATCGCAATCCGACTGAGGCTGAGTTGGCACAGGTGTTAGAATTAACTCCCGATCAACTCCGCAATTTGCAACAGGTACGGCGGCGTTCCCTGTCCCTCAACCATCGGGTGGGCAAAGGGGAAGACACTGAACTGATGGAGTTACTAGAGGACAATAGCACCCGTTCTCCTGAGGCTCAAATGAGTGAAACCATGATGCGGCAGGAAATCAGTAGTGTTTTGGGAGACGTGCTGACGGAGCGTGAGAAAGACATCATTTCGCTGCGCTATGGATTGACCACAGGAGAACCCCATACTCTGGAGGAAGTAGGCGGACTATTCAATCTCTCGCGGGAACGGGTGCGACAAATTCAAACCAAAGCGATGCGAAAGCTACGTCGCCCTCAAGTGGCGGCTCGCTTAAAGAATTGGCTTCGTTAACAACGGGGCAATGTTCGAGTCAGTGAGGAAGCGTGATAGTGTGGTGTGAGTTCATTTTTAGATGATTCAAATGCTGGAATTGAGTCGCAATCCACTGAGGATTCGGGCAGCGACCGTCGATGATGTGCCAATTGTATTTAGCCTGATTCAAGCGTTGGCTGACTATGAAAAGCTAAGCGATCAAGTTGTGGGGAGCGAAACCGCTTTGAAGCAGCACATGTTTGGCGATCGCCCCTATTGTGAATCTATTATTGCCTTGCAGGACACTACCCCCGTAGGATTCGCCCTATTCTTTCACAATTATTCTACATTTTTGACCCAACCTGGACTTTATTTAGAAGATATTTTTGTGCTGCCTGCCTATCGAGGGCAGGGCATCGGTAAGGCGCTGCTATCCCATTTAGCAAAAGTGGCATTAGAGCGAGAGTGTGGGAGACTAGAATGGTCGGTGTTGGATTGGAATGAGCCTGCGATCGGCTTTTACCAGCGGCTTGGAGCCGAGGTTCTCCCTGACTGGCGCATTTGCCGCATGACGGGAGAGGCGATTGCCACTCTTGCTGACTGTGCTCTACCAGCCAACTCGATTCAACCTACTTCCCCTAAAGATCTATGACAATTTGGGTAAACGAGCAGATTGACCCGTCTGGAATTATTTTTTCTTGTATTGCCTGCCGAGACCAAGAGCAGGCCGAAGCCTGCCACCAGTCGTTTACTGAAAATTTGACAGAGTCCCAAAAAGCGGAGGGCTGGATTGCGCGCTTGAGGATAGTTGAATCATGGGAAGAAGTGCCTGTGAATGCTCTAAAGTTGGATTGAGGTTATATTACTCTAGATGTAGAAAAAAGATTGCTTCTGACTCATCAACCTCTGTAGGTTAGCCTCTTAAATTTCATCTAGATGAAATTTAGATATAGTTGCCCCTGATCAAAATAGAGTCACCAACGCATGGAACTCCTATATTTAATAGCGCTTTCAACCTGATTCTGCATCATCAACTCCTTCAGCTTGTTATTCTGCAAATTTGCAATTTTTTGATTAATTTGCCAGACTACTGATCGAATCATTTCTGGTCAACAGAGATTTCTCAATATCGGGTAAAACTGATACAGAGAAATGGGTGCAGCCTTAGATTTAGAACAGAGGACGATGGCTAGCTTCGACCAATTACGTAACCGTTCAGGGGGTCGGGTCTTCAATTGGTAACAAAGCGGGTATTGGTAGACCTTGCCGAGAGGCACGACACGCTTGCACTAAATACTCCATCTCCCGCCACGCCCTTGCGTTCGGCAATCTAGGTCAAATCTCGGTTCAAATGCCCAACACACTTGGCGGCTTGCCAAACTCAAATATTGGTAGGCACTGAAGCGGTCGCTGCCAATGATGCCTGTA
>Ga0224723_1000077_pt1 | contig 61390 bp, 58 predicted proteins | sample Balambano_FR2_Me_FD_161647 | JGI IMG/M metagenome (GOLD analysis project Ga0224723, IMG submission 161647) | Freshwater sediment microbial communities from Lake Towuti, South Sulawesi, Indonesia - Balambano_FR2_MetaG | ecosystem: Environmental > Aquatic > Freshwater > Lake > Sediment | place... | reverse complement strand
GATTTGGCCATCGAAGTTGTTATTACCAGCGGTGGGCCGAGCAAGCTGAAGCGATACCAGGCGCTGGGGGTTCAAGAGGTTTGGTTTTGGGAGAATGGCGAGATTTGTATCTATCAGTTAGTTGCAACAGGCTATCAGAAGGTCAACGAGAGTCAGTTTATTGAGGGTATCAATCTTGAGCGATTAGCCATGTGTGCTGCGATCGAGTCGCGACCTCAAGCTGTGCGAGAGTTCAGACAAAGTGTATGATGAAGAATTCAAGAAGCGTGGGCTAAGTTTTATATCCCAAAACAGGTGTTGCTGATTTGGAGCATGATAGTGTTGCTGACTAAAGAGGAGAGAGGAGATGCCAGTAGTATAGCCGTAGCCATGGCGGTTAGGACAAGGACGTTTTTGTGGGGGTGCTTCGCGCCCCCACAAAAATGTCCTAAGAAAAGTGGCTACAGCTATAAATACAATCGCCTCTGTCTGTTAGAGAATGAACTGCTGGAGGAACTCCTTGATCTCGTAGGCAACTCGGCATTCATTCAAATCAATTTGCGTGGACGGCGACTCGGCTTGATCTTGACAGAAGCCGAAATCTGAGCGCTCCTATGTCATTCTAGAAGACTGGTTTGTCGTCATCCCCCAAATTCGGATTTGTCGATAATTGGTTGATAACCTTCTAAAATCGATCGCAACCCCTCTCACACAGTTCACACTTGTATGCACAGCTATATTCCCCCAGAGCGGTTTTTTCCCTATCTCACCTGGACAGAGATTCAAGACATGCCCGATCGCGCTAATGTGGTGATTTTGCAACCAATCGGCGCGATCGAACAACATGGGCCGCATCTTCCCCTAATCGTGGATGCTGCGATCGCCACAGCCGTTCTGGGTCAAGCCTTGTCCCAATTATCTGCGGATACTCCGGCTTATGCGTTACCTACTCTGTACTACGGCAAGTCAAACGAGCATTGGCACTTTCCTGGCACGATGACGCTCACAGCCCAAACTCTGATGGCGATGTTGATGGAAGTGGGGGAGAGTCTTTATCGGGCGGGGTTTCGCAAATTTGTGTTGGTCAATGGGCATGGGGGGCAACCCCAAATTATGGAAATGGTGGCCCGGGATTTACACCAGCAGTATGAAGATTTGCTGGTGTTTCCTCTGTTTGTTTGGCGCGTACCGAACAATGCAGCAGAGCTATTATCTTCTAAAGAACTCGAACTGGGCATTCACGCGGGTGATGCCGAGACGAGTCTGATGCTGTCTATTCTGCCTGAACAAGTCCGCATGGATGCTGCGATCGCAGAGTATCCCCAAGGATTGCCTGCGGATAGCCTGCTGAGTATGGAAGGCAACTTGCCCTTTGCCTGGACGACCCGGGATTTGAGCCGGAGTGGTGTGCTAGGTGATCCAACTGTCGCGACTAAAGAGAAGGGCGATCGCCTCCTCGCTTCCTTAGCAGCCAGTTGGACACAAGTGATCCAGGATGTCTACAAGTTTCAGCAACCCCAAGCCTGGAAAACAAAATGGGATTGCTGATTTGAGAGCCGCGCTCAGCGCGATTCTCAAATCAAAATTCATATTCGGATTCAGCAATGCCAACAAAATAATTGGCAAACTATAAAAGAAGCACGCCTCGCCCATGTTCAGACTCCAAATCCAGCTTGGGCCCAACGGGCACAATCCCGCTGGGGTTGACTGTGGGATGGCTCTTGTAATAGTGCTGCTTGATATGGTCTAGATTACAGGTTTCCTTCACGCCTGGAAGCTGATAAATATCCCGCAAATAGCCCCATAGATTGGGATATTCATAAAGGTGGCGCAAATTGCACTTGAAATGAACGTAGTACACAGAATCAAACCGCAGCAACGTGGTAAATAGACAAATATCTGCTTCGGTTAAATGGTTGCCGCATAAGTAGCGCTGATCTTCTAAAACAGTTTCCCAATGATCTAAAGCCTGAAATAACTCAGTCACTCCTTCTTCATAAGCAAACTGAGTCGTGGCAAATCCAGCTCGATACACGCCATTATTGATAGGCTGGTAGATAGCTTCAATTGTTTCATCAATTTTCTGACGTAATTCTTCTGGATATAAATCAACATCGTGTTGGGCGATCGCGCCAAATTCCATATCCAACATGCGGATAATTTCACGCGACTCGTTGTTAACAATTACCCCTGTCTGTTTATCCCACAACACAGGCACCGTGACTCGACCTGTATATTGAGGTTCATGTTTAAGATAAATCTCGCGTAAAAACTGCGCTTGATTCACTGCATCAGGAATGCTTCCAGGTGCATCTGAAAAAGCCCAACCCTCTTCTCCCATCACTGGATCAACGATGGACACTGAAATGGCATCTGTTAACCCTTTCAACGATCGCATGATTAAAGTGCGATGGGCCCAGGGACAAGCCAGCGAAACGTAGAGATGGTAGCGATCGCGCTCTGCCTTAAACCCACTAGCACCATCTGCTGTAATTTGCTGACGAAAGGTAGTTGAAGGGCGGACAAACCGCCCCTTGCCATCTTCCTGTTCTCGCTTTGATACCCACTTGCCATCAATCAACATGCCTAATGCCATATGCTTCACCCTTATCGACGTTCAATCAACTTTCAATTATTGCCAGGTTATACCATTTCTCAAAACCACGACGACAGATGGATTTTTAAGGAATTGGTATGAGTTCATCTACCCGTGAACAAGGGGCTTAAGCCCCTTGCCTGGCTTTCAGGTTCAGCAATGGTATATCTACTTCATCCTTCGGACTACCAGTCAACCACAGTTTAACGGGGAACTTCACACCCAATGCCATCGCGATCGCCATCAAAGCGGTGCGGGTCATCGGGCAGAACTCTGAAGTTTTTGAATGTAATGTCTGTGCAATCTAGATCGGGAGGAGGAGGAATGCAGACATCAAGATAGCTTGGATCACACGCCTGTGCTGTAGCCACATTCAACACCAGCAAACCCACGGTGATTGCGAGTAGCAAATATCTCATCAATTGCATCAGGAACTCCTTCATTTAGTTCTGTGCTCAGATTTCCCTGTGGTAACAAGAGACATGTAAGGTTGTGAACAAGTTTCTGTGAAGTTTGTGATGCGAATCAAAGTTATCAATCCCAATACCAGTTTGGATATGACAGCCTCCATTAGCCGGATTGCTACAGCGCAGGCTGGAGTTGGTACGACTGTAGTGACTACTTGCCCCAAGCAGGGGCCTGTTTCCATTGAAAGTTACTACGATGAATTTTTGGCAGTTCCTCATGTGTTGACCGAGGTACAACGCGAGGAGGCAGACTTTGATGGCTTTGTGCTGGCGTGTTGGGGTGATCCAGGGTTAGACGCAGTGCGAGAAATCACGGCTAAACCCGTGGTCGGTATCGCTGAAGCTTCTATGTATGCTGCCAATGCGATCGCCCCTCAATGGTCTGTTGTCACCACACTGCAACGGAGTCACCATATGGTGTTTTCTACGGTCAAGAAAATTGGACTGGGCGATCGTTGTGCTTCAGTTCGCTGTGTGGATCTGCCTGTATTGGCCTGTGAGTCCGATCCAGATGCCATGCTGCAAGGGTTGGAGCGAGCGGGACGGTCGGCTTTGACCGAAGATGGAGCCGAAGCGCTGATTTTGGGCTGCGCTGGGATGGCAGGGATGGCTGACCTATTGAGCGATCGGTTGGGAGTTCCCTGCATTGATCCTGTGGCGGCGGGGGTCAAGTTTGCTGAGATGTTAATTCATCTCAAGCTACAAACGAGTAAATGGATGACATATCGTTTGCCGGAGCAGAAGGAGCGGGGGTAACCAGCGATTCTCATTTTGGCTTGGGAGCACTCGCTGTCGGCGAGTGCTCCCAAGCCAAACCCAGGTTCTTCACCATGAAAATTACTGGGTTGAGAGGGTTGGGCTAGACAGAAATCAAGAGGACGATATCATAGTAGGCAGTGTTGATATTTCTTAACGATTGGATGGTAGCTTCTTCACCTAGCTTTAGTCGGTTTAGAGAATCCTTTGTCTCAAAGGTGTTCTTTGGGCATGAACCCAGTCCTGAGTTAATTGCGATTCTGCTGGTTTATTTTGTCCAGGGGATTTTGGGACTGGCTCGGCTTGCAGTCAGTTTCTTTTTGAAGGACGAACTAAACCTTAGTCCGGCTCAGGTATCGGCACTATTGGGCATTGTGGCGATTCCGTGGATGATCAAGCCTGTATTTGGGTTTGTCTCGGATGGTTTGCCCCTGTTTGGGTATCGTCGTCGCCCCTATTTGATATTGTCAGGAGTGGTCGGGGCGGCTTCCTGGTTAGTGCTGGCATTGTACGTCCATTCTGCTTGGGCGGCGACCTTGACGATTACCGTCAGTTCTCTAGCGATCGCAGTCAGTGATGTGATTGTGGATTCGATCGTTGTAGAACGAGCTAGAAACGAATCGGTTCAAGATGCAGGCTCTCTGCAATCCCTCTGTTGGGGTTCGACGGCTCTCGGTGGCTTGCTAACGGCCTATTTCAGTGGTTTCTTGCTGGAGCATTTTAGCAATCGCACGGTGTTTGAAATCACGGCCACTTTTCCGTTGATTGTCTCCTTTGTGGCTGGGTTAATTGTTGAATCCAAGGTTGAGCACTCTGCCGAGTGGGCGATCGTCTGGCAACAAATCAAACAACTCCGGCAAGCCGTCAGCCAGAAGTCGATTTGGTTGCCTACGGCGTTTTTGTTTCTCTGGCAGGCTACACCTACGGCTGATTCGGCTTTCTTCTTTTTCACCACAAATGAATTAGGGTTTTCGCCAGAATTTTTGGGGCGAGTCCGGCTAGTCACCAGCGTTGCTTCTCTGCTAGGAGTTTGGATGTTTCAGCGCTTCTTTCGGACGGTGCCATTTCGCCAAATCTTTACCTGGACAACAGTAATCTCCACAGTCTTGGGAATGACTATGCTGTTGTTAGTTACCCATACGAATCGGGCATTGGGCATTGATGATCACTGGTTCAGTTTGGGAGATAGTTTGATCCTCACCGTCATGGGACAAATTGCTTACATGCCTGTGTTGGTTTTGGCAGCACGACTGTGTCCTCCAGGAATTGAAGCTACCCTGTTTGCTCTGCTGATGTCCATCACCAATCTGGCAGGTTTGCTATCTTATGAGCTAGGGGCCGGTTTGACCCACTGGCTAGGTGTGACAGACACTAATTTTGAACGTTTGTGGTTACTGGTTGTCATCACTAATCTGACAACCCTGTTACCCCTACCTTTTGTCGGTTGGCTGCCTAATCAGCATCCTGGAGAATTGCAACCCGATTCAGAACTTGACCGCATGGAATTATCCACTGCTCCGGCAATCCCCGAATTGCTGCCAACTGCGTTAGCGCTGGAAGAACGGACTGAATCGTAGAATCCAGGCTCTTTCAGGAAGCAAAGACTGTGGCCAGAATCGCTCTCTCTCGTTACCCAACTCTTGCGTGTCAGCCCCTTCAGAAGCTCTTGTTTTCCCCTTGACAACTATTTCCCCATTGAGTCAACGAATCGCCTCAATTCATAACGACCCTATAGCGATCGCGACTGACAACCAGAATTACGGCAATCAGTTCTACCCATCTACCCTATCTGTTTACATCAGCCAGGTTTATATGCAGAGCCTTCAGCTTCAACCTAACGAATCCCTCACTCCTTCGTTTCAAATGGAGGATTGGCAGAAGGGCTATCGATCGCTCCGCCAGGAATATCAGTACTGGATCGAGGATATAGAAGGGCAGATTCCGCCTGACCTTCACGGCACTTTATTCCGCAATGGCCCCGGATTGTTGGATGTAAACGGTCATCGGGTGCGACACCCGTTTGATGGTGATGGCATGGTGTGTGCGATCGCCTTCTCTCAGGGACGCGCCTATTTCCGCAATCGCTTTGTCCGCACCGAGGGCTATGTGGCTGAGCAGCAGGCTAATACTCCCCTCTACCGTGGTGTTTTTGGCAGTGCTAAACCGGGGGGCTGGTTTGCCAATGCGTTTGATCTGCGGCTCAAGAATATTGCCAATACTCAGGTGATTTACTGGAGCGGTAAGCTATTGGCCCTATGGGAAGCCGCTGCTCCCTATCGGCTTGATCCTCATACGCTGGATACGCTGGGGCAAGATGATCTGAATGGCATTCTTAAACCAGGAGATGCGTTTGCGGCCCATCCTCGAATTGATCCTGGCTCTGAGGTTGCAGGCGGACAGCCCTGTTTAGTGAACTTTGCCCTCAAGCCTGGGCTTTCAACCTCTATCACGATCTACGAATTGGATGGTCAGGGGCAACTGTTGCGAAAGTATAGTCATGCCATTCCTGGCTTTGCTTTCATTCATGATTTCGCCATTACGCCTAACTACTGCCTCTTTTTCCAAAATCCAGTGACATTCAACCCACTGCCATTTTTGTTGGGATTGCGGGGAGCGGGTGAATGTATCACATTGCGAAAAAATCAACCGACTCAAATCGTTGTGATTCCCCGACGCGGCACTGCACCTGTGCAACTGCTGACAGCGGAAGCGGGCTTTGTCTTCCACCATGCCAATGCCTATGAGCAGGATGGTCACCTCTGGATCGATTCGGTGTCTTATGCCGATTTCCCTGCTGTACAGCCCGATCAAGATTACCTTGAAGTCAAGTTTTCTGGACTTCCTCCCGGTCAACTCTGGCGCTATCAACTGAATCTGACTGACCAGACGGTCGATCGCACCTTATTAGAGAGCCGCTGCTGTGAATTCCCGGCCCTGCATCCTAGCTATTCTAGTCGTCCCTACCGCTACGTCTACCTGGCCGCTGCTCACCACCCCACAGGTAACGCTCCCCTCCAGGCAATTCTCAAGCTAGATCGCGTCACAGGAGAACAGCAATTGTGGAGCGCGGCTCCTCGTGGTTTTGTGGGCGAACCTGTATTTGTGCCGCGATCGCCCGCTGCCTACCGGGACAATTTGCCCCATGTCAATTACAGTGGGGCTGAAGATGACGGTTGGTTGCTGATTCTAGTCTTTAATGCTGAACGCGATCGCTCTGAACTCGTTATTTTGGATGCACAAGATTTAACCCGAGGGGCGATCGCTCGTCTGCCGTTAAAACATCATGTTCCCTATGGGTTACATGGGACTTTTACCCCAGAACACTTTGGCCCACTAGAAAACTCATAGGGTTCAGGCAACTGATGATCAGAGGCGCAGTTTGTGCGTCTCTGATCGCTTAAATTTGCTTGTTTATGGTTTCTTGCTTAGATGGCTCCCAGGTTGTGCAAACCCAGAATTACGCCTGTGCCAATAATGTGTCCTAAAGAGGTGGTTGCCAGTAGAGCAGGAATGCTCAACCCTAGAAGCCCAGAAATGGGCAGTTGAGGACCAACGTTAGGGAATTTGATGATAGATCGGCCCAAAGCAATGATCACGACATTGCAGATAATCATGATGAGCGCAACGGTTGGACTCCATTCTAAAGTCCGAGGAACCACAGCCAACACAGATGAAGTAAGCACTTTTCTCCCCCCTTAATCAGTGGTATCTGAACAATGTTACGACTATAGCAAGTTTGTGACCGTCAATCTTCTTTCCCAGGATGCGAGTCACTCAAGGCTGGTGTTTAACTTGCATCTGGCGTTCTGTCAACTTTTATTTGACGGGGAACCCGTCAAATAAAAGTTGAATTTAAGGAATTTTTGACGGGTTACAACCCGTCAAAAATTCCTTCAGACTACTAGTACGATCGCCCTACCACTTCTGCTAACGCTTCCATTGGCAAAACGCCGTTGTCGGAGTAGTAGCCTGAGGCTTTCTTGGCTTCGATTTCTACCTGGGCATCAGCCGGTATCATGTCGGGGGGGATGGGAATACGCTGCACCACTTTAATACCAGATTGAATGATGGCGTTGTACTTCATTTGACTCATAGAGACGAGGCGATCGATCTGAGTGATTCCCAGCCAATGCAAGACATCGGGCATGAGTTCCTGGAAGCGCATGTCTTGTACACCTGCAACGCATTCGGTTCGCAGGAAATAGGCATCAGCGCGATCGCCGCCTTGCTGTCGTTTCCGAGCGTTGTAAACCAGGAACTTCGTGACTTCTCCCAAAGCACGTCCTTCTTTGCGGCAGTAGACAATCACCCCAGCACCGCCTGCTTGCGCTGTTTGAATGCAAACCTCAATGCCATGTACCAGATAGGGGCGACAGGTGCAAATATCCGACCCAAACACATCAGAGCCGTTGCATTCATCATGAACCCGCACCGCTAAGGGACGATTGGGGTCAGGAATGGTAGTTTCATCGCCAATCAGATAAACCGTTGTACCCCCAATAGGAGGCAAGAAGACTTGTAAATCGGGACGAGTGACCAGTTCAGGAAACATCCCCCCCGTTTGTTGAAAGAGTGCTCTTCGCAGCGACCATTCATCTACCTGAAGCCGCTGGGCAATGCCAGGTAAATACCAGACTGGATCGATCGCCGCCTTCGTCACCACTAAATTGCCATCTGCTTTGAGCATCTTGCCATCAATTTGTAAGCGCCCTTGAGCAATGCTCTCTTTGATTTCTGGCAAATTAATATGGGCTTTTGTAATCGCAATGGTGGGAAAAATATCAAAATCTTCAGAAGCAAAATTGGCGAAAACTTCATTTGCGATTGCGCCAAATGGGTCCAGAGAAACAATTTTATCGGGGTCACTCCAACTGGGATGCGGCCCCAAACTAACAATGGGGGATGTGTTAGTCAAATCAGCTTTGTGGCTGGGATCGAGAACGCCACTGGCAACGGCGAGTGCTCGATAAATGCCATAGGAACCTGCATGAGTTCCAATGACATTACGATGGGTTTGACCCCTCAATGAACCGATCACGGGACCGCGATCGCGGGGGTGAGCTGCCCCCCATTGAATGGGAGTAATTGTTGTATGACCTGAATTTTGATGAGAAGTTAGAATAATATGTTTTGCTCGCAGCTTTTGTTGCTTGTCCACCATATGATTGCACCCCATTGTAATGAAACAAATCGTAGAATCCTGATGGAATAAGGGTGACCCCATCCCATTGCCAACTAACCCTGCAAAACGTGTTATGGTAGTGTATTTCAATCTGGGGGCCCTGTCTAGCTCTGTTTGTTGCTCAGGATTTGGCTGTACTATACATAAAGGTGGCAAATTGCAATGGTGGCAAATCGCCATGGCGATCGCTGGTTGCACCGCTAGAGGTTGAGGTCAGGTATGTAGCAAAAGGGGTTTATTCAGTTGATTGGAGATTTCGGGAAAGGGTGATTTCACCGATTGATGTTGGGAATAAGTGAATCTCTGTTAATCACAGCCAGTAATCAAAGCCAGGTTAATCAAAGCACGGTGATGCGCTACGCTGCACTAGCGCATCCTACAAGATGGGCGATCGCACTAAGGGAGTTGAAGAATGTCTGGGTTACGAGGCGATTCATGAGTCCTCCAACAGCTTAGGTCGCATCATTAGCTGTAGGATTTTTACATCTGGGACTGAGCGTTAAAGGATTAGGGGTTTAACGAAATCAACCTTTTGTATGGAAAGTGTGATAGTGTCACACTTTCCACAGTCGAATTGTTGGTTTTACTTAATCCTAAATCCTAAGTGATATCAGCACGCATCTATGGTAGAAGAACAAAGAGAATGGAAAAAGAATTAATCATAATTACTCATCCTCTGGTGCAGCATAAATTGACGCTTATGCGTCAGGTAGAAACCTATACTCATGAGTTTCGCAAGCTGCTCAAGGAGATTGCTATGCTGCTGGCCTACGAAGTGACAAGAGATCTGCCACTCAAGTATGAAAAAATTCAAACTCCTCTAGCAGAGATGGAGGCTCCTGTGTTAGCAGCAGACAAAAAAATGGTGATTGTTTCGATTATGCGAGCTGGGCAGGGTTTGCTAGACGGCATGTTAGAACTAATTCCCACTGCTAAAGTCGGACACATTGGTTTGTATCGTGAACCTCGAACTTTAATCCCAGTAGAATACTATTTCAAGTTGCCGCTTGATATTGAACACCGGGAAATGCTTGTAGTTGATCCCATGCTGGCAACGGGTAACTCTGCGGTGGCAGCCGTCGATCGCCTCAAAGAAACCAACCCTATTTCCATCAAATTTGTCTGTGTGCTGGCTGCTCCCGAAGGCATCCAACATTTTCATGAGCAGCATCCCGATGTCCCGGTCTATACTGCTGCTGTGGATCAAGGGTTAGACAAACATGGTTATATCATCCCAGGCTTGGGAGATGCAGGCGATCGCTTGTTTGGCACACGATGAGGGAAACTGACATGTTGCAGGTAGAACAAGAGGCGATCGCTTATTTGCGTTCTCCCAGAGCGATCCGGGAGCGCTGTGGACAGATCTTTGAGTTGGCAATGCAAGATCGCTTGCAGCATTTTCGCTGTCATCTGGATCGTCTGGATGCCACAGCAGATTATGTGATTCAGGTGATGCAAGAGAACTACCCCGATCTGCAAATTCCCTTTCATAGCCGCTGGCGGCATTTTGAAGTCGGCGGGCGATCTCGGATGGACTGGTTGAATCAACAAATGCAGTCCCTTGATCCAATTGAGCGAACCCGCATCAAGTTTGATCTGGCGATTACCAGCGTGCTGTTGGATGCAGGCGCAGGTCAGCAGTGGTGTTATCGAGAGCCAGATACCGATTTGCTGCTGCGGCGCTCCGAAGGTCTGGCGATCGCCAGTTTTCATTTGTTTCGTCAGGGATACTTTTCCAGCCAGCCCAATTACCTTTTACAAGCAGATGCGATCGGGTTAACCCGGTTAACTGAAACAGAATTAGCCGCCGGATTGCAGCATAGCTCTGAGAATCCTTTGGTGGGTTTGTCTGGACGGTTAGAGCTTTTGCAAAAATTGGGACAGGTGATACAGCTAGACCCTGATTTGTTTGGTCATCCACCGCGATTGGGTAATCTGGTGGACTACCTGCTGCAACAAAGTCACAGCCAAACGCTAACCGTAAACACTATATTTCAAGCGGTTTTGTCGGGATTGAGTGCTATCTGGCCAGGACGTTTGGCGATCGCTCAGGTCAACTTAGGAGATGTTTGGCCCCATACTGCCTTGCCTCAGACTGGTTTAGGATCGCAATGGGTGCCGTTTCACAAACTATCGCAATGGCTGACTTACTCGCTGCTGGAACCACTGGAGGAGTTGGGACTGACCCTTTTGGATCTGGATGACCTGACAGGATTGGCAGAATACCGCAACGGTGGTTTGTGCATTGATATGGGCTTGTTGCAACCGAAAGACGAGAAGATTCTACGCGATCGCTATCTTCCTGGTGCCGAAGCGATCGTGGAGTGGCGGGCCCTGACGATCGTGCTGCTGGATCAAATTGCTCAAGTCATTCGCCAAAGATTGGGGCAGTCAACCAGGCAATTACCCCTAGTGAAAGTGTTGGAAGGCGGGACATGGGCCGCAGGTCGCAAGATGGCTGCCCAACTCCGGGCTGAAGGCGGTCCGCCCATAGAAATTGTCAGCGATGGCACCGTGTATTGAGCTTAACCTACATCTTGAATTGAATTTTCTTCCTTAGAGGACTTCAGCAGTTCTCATTTTGGAACAGATGTTTGGTTTTTCGCCCCCGTTGGGGGCGAAAAACCAAACATCTGCTGGGGTTTCAGGTCGCCGACGGCGACCTAAAACCCCAGCAGATTTTCATAATGAGAATTGCTGAGAGGACTTACACAACAGCATTAAATTGTCAGAAGCAGATTAAACTGGTATCTTATCGGTTCATCCAAGATTGTGGCAAAAAATTGATTCAGTCCCCATATGGCGGGCATTTGCTCGTGTAGGGTTTTAGTAGCCTGCCGATTTTTCAGGACAGTTGAGTCCACAGGGCCTCAAACCTTCCTCAACAAGATATTAGTCTGCGCTACGATTTCAACCCTAGATATGGGAATATTCTATTTGCCATAACTGTCATGCGCGTTTGACTCACGACTGCTGTGGCAAAGATTAATTATGGGTGTCGCTACTTCAACTTCTTCAGCACCTACTATGTGATGAGTGTATCCCAATTTTGCGAGTGCGCGGGCTGCGCCTACGCCACTCGCAAAATCGGGTTTAAAGGATTACAAAAGTGGGATGCGTTCCTATATGACAGCACCATGAGCTTAGAGGTGTCTGATCTCAAAATTATTACTCCTGCTTAATCAAACTTTATTGAAATTTAATTTTTGGACGCAGCCAAGCTGCTCTCAAACGAAAGATAAATTTTCAACTTCAAAAAATCCATCACTGATTAAGTTTTATTCATTTCATCATGGAGATGGGGGCTGATATCAGATTCCAGGATGAATAATTACGACTTCAATCAAATCAAAGGCAACATCTTGATCGTGGATGATACACCAAATAATCTACGTTTACTTTCCAGGTTACTAACTGAGAAGGGATACGAAGTCAGAGCTGCCATCAGTGGTCAAATGGCGTTAACAGCAGTGTCGGCTGCTCCGCCTGAACTGATCCTGCTAGATATTTGTATGCCCCAAATGGATGGCTATGAGGTCTGTCAAAAACTGAAATCTGATCCTGAAACCCAGGATATTCCTGTGATTTTTATCAGTGCGCTAGATGAAGTCCTCGATAAGGTCAAAGCTTTTACCGCCGGAGGAGTGGACTATATCACCAAGCCCTTTCATGTGGCAGAAGTGTTGGCTCGAGTGGAAACTCATTTAACTTTGCGGCGCTTACAGCATCAGTTGCAATTGAAAAATGTACAGCTTCAACGAGAAATTGCAGAGCGACAACAGGCAGAGGAGAAGTATCGCAGTGTTCTGGAGAATTCTATAGAAGGGTTCTTCCAAATTACACCTGCGGGTCATTATCTGACAGCTAACACTGCCCTGGCCCGCATTCTGGGTTATGAATCGGTGACCGAGATGATGTCAACCGTTCACAACATCAACCAACTCTATGTGCGATCGGGGCGACACAGTGAACTGAATGTTTACTTACGAAGGTATGACCAGGCATCGGGATTTGAGTCGCAAGTTTATCGTAAAGACGGTGCCAAGATTTGGATTCTAGAGAATATTCGCTCAGTTAAGGACAAAGAAGGTAAATTGATGTACTACGAGGGCATGGTTCAAGATGTAACATCTCGTCGAGTTGCAGAAGCTGAACTGTATCGGCAACGGCAAGAAACCGAGAGGTTATTATTAAGCATCCTGCCTCAACCAATTGCAGAACGATTGAAGCGCAAACGCGAAAATATCATTGCTGACAGTTTTACATCAGTGACAGTGTTATTCGCTGATATCGTTAATTTCACTTATCTTTCCAGTCAGGTTTCACCCGTTGAACTGGTGTATTTACTGAACCAAATCTTTTCGGAATTCGATCGCCTCGCGGAATTTTATGGTTTAGAAAAAATCAAAACCATTGGAGACGAATACATGCTGGCTGGTGGGTTACCTGATCCTCGTCCTGATCACGCTGAAGCGGTAGCCGAAATGGCATTGGCTATGCAGCAGGGCCTGACAAAATTTCAGTCTAATGGGGGTGAACCGTTCCAACTGCGGATTGGCATTAGTAGCGGACCCGTCGTTGCTGGTGTGATTGGGAAAAAAAAGTTCGCTTACGACCTCTGGGGCGACACGGTCAACCTGGCCAGCCGCATGCAAACCCAAGGGCAAGCTGGACTGATTCAAGTCGCTCCCCCAACTTATCAAGCTTTACAAAAAAAATATCGATTTGTAGAGCGAGGCAAGATGGACGTAAGAGGCTTTGGTGAAATGATTACCTACTGGTTACTAGGAAAAATTGATTAAGCTAGTTCTGGAAGCTTTGCTCTCTCCTGATTAGACTGGGGTAGCAAGAAAATAGAATAGGCATTGTTCAGCGTATAGGTCGTCGCATCCGGTATAAGAAATGACCCCTACTCTCAGTACGAGCGATCGCTCTTGTGAGTCCTTGAACCAACCCCTCCCCTCCTCTGAACAACACTATGGCAGCATTCTCATTGTGGACGACACGCCTGAGAACCTGCGGTTGCTCTCTAACTTGTTAGCGAAGAAGGGGTACGAAGTGAGAGCGGCTCTCAATGGGCGCATGGCTCTGATGGCAGTTCAGGCGGTATTGCCTGAATTGATTTTGCTGGATGTATGTATGCCTTACATGGACGGCTACGAAGTTTGCAAGCGTCTTAAAGCCAACGCTATGACTCGCGACATTCCAATTATTTTTGTTAGTGCTTTAGATGGAGTCATCGATAAGCTCAAAGCCTTTGGTGTGGGTGGGGTTGATTATATCACCAAGCCTTTTCACATCGCCGAAGTCTTGGCACGGGTTGAAACTCATCTGACTCTAAGGCGATTGCAGTGTCAACTGCAAGTGCAAAATGAACTTTTGCAAAGAGAGATCTGCGTCCGCCTCACGGCCGAAGCGGCTTTACAAACAGCGAACCTGGAACTGCAACGGCTGGCGCATCTGGATGGGCTGACTCAAGTTCCCAATCGGCGCAGCTTTGATGAGCAAATTCACCACGAGTGGCAGCGTCTTTGTCGTGAACAACAGCCCCTCTCGTTACTTCTGTGTGATGTAGATTACTTTAAGCTCTATAACGATTACTATGGTCATCAGCAGGGAGATATCTGTCTTAAGCAAATCGCTTTCACCATCAGTTTGCAAACTAAGCGACCCGGAGATTTCGTTGCCCGCTATGGTGGCGAAGAATTTGCTATTATTCTGCCCAATACCTCCAAAGACGGTGCGATGCACATTGCAGAACTGATTCGAGCGGCAGTTGAGTCTCTACAAATTCCTCATCTGGCCTCTCCTGTTAGCCCTTATGCCACAATTAGCACGGGAGTAGCCAGTGTGGTTCCCAGGTTCGATCGCTTCCCTGAAGATTTGATTGAGGCAGCCGATCGCGCCCTCTACGATGCCAAGCTCAGCGGGCGAAACGCTTGTCGGCTGTGCCAGGATATTCAAGACTTACGCAGTTAGAGGATTTGTGGGGCGCGAAGCGCCCCACAAATCCTCTAACTTTCTTGGGTTTTCGCACCAAGTGCGTAAGTCCTAATATTACGTGAGTTCGACGAGCGGTTTTTCGTTGGGGCGGGCTGCGCCCGCCCCAACGAAAAACCGCCGTTTGAGGGGTGTGGCGCGTCGCGCCACACCCCTCAAACGGCGATTATCGAACTCACGTTAATATTGACTGAATAGAGTGAGAGACCATTGGTTCAGGGCGATCGCGCTCTGCTGTCTGCTCTCTGCCCTTTATACACTACAACAGGTATGGTGTAGGGTGGGCAGTGCCCACCCTACTACTGAATTTATTCTTCCTCAAAGTATTCTTCGTCGTCTTCATCGTCATCGACAGGAGCCACGGAATTAGCAGAAACGACTGCCCCCATTTCTAGCTTTTCCCGCACCTTCTGCTCAATTTCCTTTGCCACCTCTGGCTTCTCTTCAACGTATTTGATGGCGTTATCGCGTCCCTGGCTAATATTTTCGCCGTTATAGCTGTACCAGGCTCCTCGCCGAGTCACGACTCCTGTTTCTTCAGCAAGATCCATTAAGCAACCCAGGGTAGAGATGCCGCGACCGAAGATAATATCAAACTCGGCGATCCGGAAGGGAGGAGCTACTTTATTTTTAGCCACCTTGACCTTTGCTCGAATCCCATATTCTTCGGTTCCCTTCTTCAAAGTTTGAATTCGGCGAATATCCAGTCGGACTGACGCATAAAACTTGAGGGCATTTCCTCCTGTGGTTGTTTCGGGATTGCCATAGGAGACTCCAATCTTCTGGCGCAACTGGTTGAGAAAAACCACACTACAGCCCGTCTTACCAATACTACCCGTAATTTTGCGGAGGGCCTGACTCATCAAACGAGCTTGCAAACCGACGTGAGCATCCCCCATCTCTCCCTCAATTTCAGCCCGAGGCACCAGAGCCGCTACGGAGTCTATCACCACAATATCGACTGCATTAGACCGAACCAATTGGTCAACGATCTCTAGCGCGGCTTCCCCCGTATCAGGCTGAGACACTAGGAGGTTCTCAATATCTACCCCCAACGCTGCTGAGTAAGTGGGATCAAGAGCATGTTCTGCATCGACGAATGCAGCGATCCCACCAGCTTTTTGCACCTCGGCGATCGCATGGAGGGCCAGGGTTGTTTTGCCAGAACTTTCTGGACCATAGATTTCGATAACCCGACCTTTGGGCAGTCCTCCGCCCAGCGCCAAATCTAGAGTCAAAGCTCCAGTAGGAACGGTTTCAACCCTCATGCGGCTGGCATCACCCAGGCGCATAATCGTGCCTTTGCCAAACGTTCGGTCAATCTGGGTCATGACCAGATTCAAAGCTTTCTCTTTTTCGGAGACTTCACTGCTCGCTTTAGCCATTCGCACCTCGAAACAAGTTTAGGATGTAAACCAAAAATACAGACTGTCCCATGGATAAGAGCCTCAGGGCCAATGTGGACTTGCCATCAAGAACATTTCATGAGGGACATCTTCATTCTGCCCATTTGCCCAAAATTGAACCAGAACTAGAAACGACGTGGGGCAAGAAGACGAATCTTGGAGATTGATCAAGGGGTTCTTAGAGATTGATATTTAGCAATAAATCCTATCGGTATTCAGGCGGTATCGAGTCGATATTCAGGTGTCAAGGGAATTACAAATAGACATCAGATGCCTACAGCCAAACATAAACCGTCAGTGGATCTGGCAAATTAGTTCTAAGTTACCGCCCTCTTCCTGATTAATCTAGTTAATCTATAGACAGAAACAGTTGCTTTTAGAGTTACTCCTCAACAATTGTCAACAGTTGTCTTCAACTGGTTAGTTGTATAGGGTAAGCCTGATCCTCGCCCCTCATCCCTGTTAACCATCTGCCTCTAATGCCAACCCCGATAGTTAACCCTGATATCAATTTCCGACGTAAGTTGTAACCGTTCATTTTAATTTGCTTTTGATTGCAGTCATCCCTTAGCAATTGTATCGCTTTTATCGTCGATCGACATACAAGCGTACTATATTTATGGGACATTTCTCTCGACTCTATTCACCTATCGGTGCTAATCCAGCCAGCGTTCAGGGATTTAAAGCTGTTCCTAGTTGATCCCGTCAAGTGTTGCATATCCAGCCAATGAATATCAGCAAATGACTTCTAACCTTCCCAATCTACTGCTTCCAGATGCTGCTCTCTCAGTTGCCGGACTGACAGCTTACATTCAGATGCTTTTGGAACAAGATGCCCAACTCCAACAGATTTGGGTGACAGGGGAAGTTTCAAGTGCAACTCGATATCGGAGTGGACTCTTTTTCACCTTGCAAGATCCTGATGCTCAAGCTGCTGTAAACTGTGTCGTCTGGAGTAATCAACTAAGTCGGCTAGCAACGATTCCGGTTCCGGGTGATCAACTGATTATCTTGGGGCGAATTCATGTTCATCCTCAACGTGGTAGTTATCAACTGATTGTCTGGCAAGCTCTGCCTGCGGGTGAGGGATTGCGTGCTCTGCGGTATCGACAGTTACGCAAACGCTTGGAAGCAGAAGGATTGTTTGATGCCGATCGCAAACGCCCCCTCCCAACTCATCCCCAAACGATTGCTGTTGTTACGTCTCCCCAAGCGGCTGCTTGGGGAGACATCCAGCGGACTTTGAAACGGCGCTATCCAGGCTTGCATGTGCTGTTCTCACCTGCTCTTGTGCAAGGGGAGCAAGCCCCAATTTCGATTGTCAATGCCATGCGACGGGTAGAGCGAGACGGGCGCGCTGAGGTGCTGATCTTATCGCGGGGAGGGGGGGCGATCGAAGATATGGCCTGCTTTAATGATGAACGGGTTGTGCGAGCAGTTGCAACGTGTTCTATCCCCGTCGTTGCAGGGATTGGTCATCAACGGGATGAATCCCTAGCCGATTTAGCTGCCGACATCTGTGCCCACACGCCGACAGCGGCGGCCGAACAAGCGGTTCCACAACTAGATCAGCTATATGATGAGCATCGGGCGCGATTCCATGCCCTGATCAATGCGCTAAGTTATCGTTTGGAGAGTGCTTACCATCAACTCCAGCGCTTACAGGAGCGAGTTCGGCGACTGCGGCTAGATCGACAGGTGCAGCGCGAATTACAGAGTTTGACCTGGCTGCGGCAGCGATTATTTCAAACCACTAACCAACGGATGCAGCAGTCGATGCAGCACTGCCAATTACTCCGGCAAAAATTAATCACACTTGACCCCACGTCGGTGCTGAAGCGGGGATATGCAGTGATGCGTCAAGAACAGGGGAGAGTAGTGCGATCGTCCGACCAATTGACTGTTGGGCAAGAACTATCCGTTCAATTGGCTCAAGGTCAAGCAAAAGTTTCTGTTCTTGAAGTCCTGGATGTCTCCTGTTTTCCTGATCTGATCCAAAACCCACATGAGTAATCTAACTGATCGTTCTAATTTGCCATCGCCTAAGCACTCTACTGGAGAATTGGCGGAACCCTCATCTAGCTCTCCGTCTGACTCAGAGTGGAACTATGAAGCCACAGTTGCTCAAATTGAAGCGATCATCAATCGCATTGAAATGGGAGAATTGGAACTGGCAGAAGTGTTTGATCAGTTTGCTATCGCAGTTCATCATCTGCGGCGCTGTGAGGCATTTCTCAATCGCCAAAAAGGTCAAATTGATCTGTTGATTGAAACCTTAATTGACGAGCCAGATTCCTTTTAAACTTTTGTCTCCAGGGTGGAATAGACACTGATGCAAGCACAAGATTACAGTTCTCAAATTGCAAGCCTGAAAGCAGAATTGTCCCGTGCTCAGGAGGGGCTAGAATTTGCCAATCATGAAGTGCAGCGCATCACGAATGAGCAAATTACCTGGGTCGAAGAATGCAATCGGATTGAAGCCGAAATTGAACGATTGGAAGAAGCCAAAAGAATGGCTGCGGCGGAGACCGCTCTGGATGAAAAACTGCGCCAGTTGCGCCCCCTAGCCGATGCCATTAACCAGCGATCGGAAGAACTGGCTGAATGGATTGAGCAGTTCAATGATCTGCTGCAAGAGATCCGCAAACCTCCTTACAATTGCCCCGTAGAGGGGACTCTCGATCCCGACAGCATTCCGTTAATTGCCCATAAGATTGGCATTAAGTGCTTTACATTGGGCGATCGCAAAGACGCTAAACGGGGATTAGGGCTATGGCAAGAGGTGCCAGACCTCAAACCTGATGCTCAACCCACTGGTCAGTAGTATTGGATTCAGAGGCAGTGGTTTCCGCATTGAAGTCTCTAACTGCTTTCAGAAGTTGGAGATCTAGTTTTAATAGTGGTTGAGGTCATTCTGCAAGGCAGGTTGGAAAATGAAAGGTTCATCGGGTCTAAGTCCATCGGCAGTGGTACTGGGCAGTTTAGCTGCGATCGCCCTCTTTATTGCGCTCAACTCATTTGTCATTCTCAATCCAGGGGAGGCAGGAGTATTAAGTATTTTGGGGAAAGCCAGAGACGGTGCCTTACAAGAGGGATTGCATTTCAAACCGCCCTTTGTCTCTAAGGTGGACATTTATGATGTCACAGTACAGAAGTTTGAAGTGCCTGCCCAAAGCTCAACGAAGGACTTGCAAGAGCTTACTGCCAGTTTTGCGATTAATTTCAGGCTTGATCCAAATCAGGTTGTGGATATTCGACGCACCCAGGGCAGCCTGCAAAATTTAGTCTCAAAGATCATCGCTCCCCAAACTCAAGAGTCCTTTAAGATTGCAGCGGCGCGGCGCACGGTGGAAGAAGCGATCACCAAGCGGACAGAGTTGAAGGAAGATTTCGATCGCGCTCTCAGTGAACGGCTTCAGAAATATGGCGTAATTGTATTAGACACCAGTGTTGTGGATCTCAAGTTTTCTAACGAGTTTGCCAAAGCCGTTGAAGAGAAGCAGATTGCTGAACAGCGGGCCCAACGAGCCATCTATGTAGCCCAAGAAGCTTCTCAGCAAGCGCAAGCTGAAATCAATCGCGCCCAAGGTAAGGCTGAAGCTCAACGATTGCTGGCTGAAACCCTGAAACAATCGGGAGGACAGCTCGTTTTACAAAAAGAGGCGATCGAAGCGTGGCGAGAGGGCGGTGCTCAGATGCCCAAGGTATTGGTTATGGGTAACTCATCCGGGTTGCCATTCTTGCTAAACCTCAGCTCTGATGACTTAACATCGTCAACATCGTCTGAGCAATAAACACTTTAACAGCAAAGAGCGATCGCTCACAGAAATCTCCTTCTAAGCACAAGCTCCTGAGTGGAAATTTCTGAGTGAGACGATCGCTCATCAATGATGCTGTGGCTGTGTAGCTTAACCTCTCCTAAACCGATTGGAGCAAAACCCAAATGTCTTCAACTTGCCCAAGGCTTAAGCAAAATCAAGCCAGACTACACATTACAGTTAAGCAGACTTCTTATTCAGAAAAGCCTGAGCTTGCTTCAAAGCAGCTGCGCCAATGTTATACAACGCCCAGCTACCAGCAATGAGGACGGGTAATAATACGATCAAAATGCGCCAATCCATAGTTAGAACCTCCACTTAAAGATTTATAAATCAGTCTCATCTTTTACATTTATTTTGCGACAGAATGCTACAACTTTTCAGTCGTAACTCAACATTTATTTACAATTATTTTACCTTAGGACTTACGAACTTCGTGCGTAAACTCGGAATGATTGGGGGATTTGTGGGGCGCGTTGCGCCCCACAAATCCCCCAACTGCGTAACTCCTCTACCTGTCAATTGAGTTCAAATCCCAAATCAGTGCCTTTCCCGGCGTGGACTAACGCCAATTGTTCATAGCGTTTGGCATGTTCAATCAGTCCCATTGCCTCTTCCTCGGATACAACGCGCACTACTTTCGCAGGAACTCCCACAACGAGCGATCGCTCTGGCACATCTTTAGAAACCACGGCTCCTGCTCCCACAATACTTCCAGGTCCCACAGTGACTCCGTCTAAAACGATCGCCCCAATCCCAATCAAGCTGCCCGAACCCACTTGAGCGCTATGAATGACAGCCCGATGACCCACAGTGACATAGTCTGCCAGAACTGTGGGTTGACCCGGATCGCCATGCAAAATGGCACCATCTTGAATATTTGTGCCAGATCCCAAAATAATTTCTTCAATATCGCCCCGGAGTACCGCACCGTACCAAATACTGACCCCAGGCGAGATCTTAACTCGTCCAATCACTGTAGCATTAGTAGCGACAAAAGCGGCTTGAGACAGATCTGGTTGTAATAAATAAGACATTAATCGACTGATCCTATCAGGTAATAAACGGGGAAGGGGAACCGATAACAAAGTTGGCGATCGATACTACTGCAAACATCAGGGATTGCTATGAGAATAGCTATCCCTGAAGGCGAGAACACCTGCTACGAACTGGAGGATTGAGCTTATAATAGAGCCACTAATGGTGGCAAACGGAGACTCTTGCTGGCAATGATTTCATGATGAATCCAGCCTTACAGTACCCTATTTTTGGACCGGAAATTCAGTGTCCTCATTGTCGCCAGACGATTCCGGCACTGACACTTACGGATACTTATTTGTGTCAACGTCATGGCGCATTTGAGGCCGATCCCAAATCCGGCGAACTCATTCATCTTCAGTCAGGACGACACTGGCGGCGATGGAACAATGAATGGTATCGTCAGCACACTCACCCCGATGGGATTCGCTTTGAAATTCATGAGGCTTTGGACAAGCTTTATACCCAGGGCTATCGAGCGACCAAGGTGATCATCGCCAAGCGATATCGCGAACTGATTAGCACGTATCTGGAGCGCAACACCCCTTGGCGAGGGCAGACAGAATCCAATCGCCCTCGTCTATATGGGCTTCCGGTGGAGTTCAGCCCTGATCCCGAAGAGGAACCCTGCTGGGAAGTGATCAATTTTGACCTTGACAAGGAGCCAGGTGCTCCTGTGCGATATCCCTACTTTCGCCTGTTTGAGTAAATGTAAAATCTGGAAAGATTGGTCGGGTGGGCACTGCCTACCCTACTGAAATCCGCTTCTCATCACACTCGTCATGCTGCACCACGCTTCCATTCGGACTGCTGATATTCATCGAGCGATCGCCTTCTACGAGTTGTTGGGCTTTTCGGTCTGCGAACGCTTCACGGCTGGGATCACTCTCGCTTGCTGGATGGAAGGACTGCATGGGCGGATCGAACTCCTGCAAGTTCCGCAGCCTCGACCGGCTCCTGATGCGTTTGCCGATGAACATTACACAGGTTACTATCACCTGTCTTTTGACTTGACCCAAGCAACGGACGATCTGCCAGCATGGTTAGCGACTCTCCAGGCAAAATTTGAGCAAGCAGAGCAGCCTCCCCTAAAGGTGTTGTTGGCACCGAGACAGCAGATGATTGGCGATCGCGTTTATGAAGTCACCTTCATCGCTGATGCTGACGGTCTGCCTTTAGAATTCATTCGCTTGCAGTAGGAGTGATTTGGCTTTTGATTCAGATTCAAAAGATAATTTTGGAGGTGGGGACTCCGTCCCCACCTCCAAAATTATTCCCCAATTGAGCAACGCCGGAAATTAGATGCTGGAGTTAATGCGATGCCTGGTAAACTGTCAACTCATGTTTTAGATACGGCTCGGGGTCTTCCTGCTGCTGGTGTGGCGATCGAGCTTTGGCAAATCGATCCTGAGTCGGGCGAGAAGCAACTGCTCAAGACAATTCACACCAATAGCGATGGACGCACGGATGCACCGCTGTTGATGGGGGAGGAGGTGCAGAGTGGAGTTTATGAGTTGGTGTTTTTTGTTGGGGATTATTTTGTTGAGCAAAGTGATTTACCGACTCCGCGTTTTCTCGATCGCATCCCCATCCGCTTTGGCATTGCTGATACATTGCTTCACTATCATGTGCCGCTGCTAGTTTCCCCTTGGAGTTATAGCACTTACCGTGGTAGTTAAGTTTTGTATTCAATCAATGTAAAGATGGTTCTAGTTCTATTAAATCGTGCAATCGCAATCGGGTAATTTGGGCGATTTCGCAGAGGGCGGTTTGAATTTCTGTATCTTGGGTGTTGTGCAAACGAGCCTTGAATGTGTCTAGAATGCTGGCTTTGGTGTGATATCTCACTGCCACGATGAAGGGAAAGCCAAATTTGGCTTTGTAGTCCTGATTCAGGCGTTGCAGGCAAGCGAACTCTTCAGCGGTTAACTGATTCAACCCAACTTGAGACTGTTCCTGCACGGAAGCGTCGGCCATCCTGACTCGACTGCCCAAGTCAGGATGCGCCTGGATTAAAGCGATTTGCTGTGCTTGACTCAGGGATTGTACGACGTTCAGCATCTTTTGATGTAAATCCAGCAAATCGGTAAAGGGACGAGCGTTCCAGGCTTGTGCGGCGATCGCTGGTGTGTCTTCAAAGACAGCACCAAAGACAGCGACAAATTCGGACTGGGTCATCTGGTTAATGGCTGCGATCGAGTAGAGCATATATTGGGTAGGGCATATTATGGTGCAGTTGAACGGAACAATTGAGCTACTGAGGGTTTGGTGACTTTGCCCATCGCGTTGCGGGGGAGGGTTTCCACAGGGAGGATGCGGGTAGGAATTTTATAGACCGCTAAACGCTCTTTGGCCCAGCTTCTAAACGAGTCTAAGGTTAAATTGCTCTCAGGTTGCAAAACCAGGGCAGCGCATACCCGCTCACCCCACTCTGGGTCTTCTACTCCAACAACTGCACATTCCTGAATATCAGGATGGGATAAGATTGCTTCCTCAATCTCCAATCCTGAAACTTTGTATCCACCAGTTTTAATGATGTCTACGCCTAAACGCCCCAAAATACGATAGTTGTCATTTTCCAAGACGGCCAAATCTCCCGTACAAAACCAGCTGTTCTGAAACGCCCTTGCAGTAGCTTGCGGGTTTTGCCAGTATTCCAAAAATACTCCTGGCCCATTTACCTGAATTTCTCCAGGAGTTCCGGGTAGCACTGCTTCTCCTTTTTCATCCACTAATCTGACTTCTACTTGAGGTAGGGGTTTGCCCACATAGCCTGCATTGCGCTGTCCGTGCAGTGGATTGGACAAGGCCATGCCAATTTCAGTCATACCGTAGCGCTCTAGCAGGAAATGACCACTGATGTTTTGCCATCGTTCCAAGACAGAAACGGGTAAGGCTGCGGAACCGGATACCATCAGCCGCATGTGGGCACAGCCAGCAGTCATGCGAACTTGGCGATCGCTGTCTGCTTTTTCCCAGGCAGCAATCAGTTTGACGTAGATAGTGGGAACGGCCATAAACAGGGTCAAATCTGCTGCACAGATGCGTTGCCAGACAGCTTCAGCCTCAAATTTGGGCAGCATATGGCACTCTGCACCGACCCACAGGGCACAGGTCAGAACGTTGATGATGCCATGAATGTGATGCAACGGTAGAATGTGGAGGATGCGATCGCTCGAACTCCATTCCCAGGCGGTCACCAAACTCGTTACCTGGGCTGTGATATTGTCATGGGTTGTAACCACTCCTTTGGGTTTTCCAGTGGTGCCACTCGTGTAGAGAATCATCGCCCGTCTGGAGGTTGCAACATCAGGTAAGTGTGGGTGCTGCATCTCACCAGAGAACAGATCTGAGGTCAGGAGTAATCTGATACGGTGGGTTTGGGCAATGGGACGGAGCAGTGATGCAAAATCAGGATGGGCAACGATCGCTGATGCTCCTGCATGGAGGATGACATATTCCAGTTCAGGTCGGGGATGTAGCACGCAGAGTGGTACAGCGATGCCACCTGCCCGCCAAATTCCCCATTGCGTGGCGACATATTGAAAGCCAGAGGGCATGAGAAAAGCAATTCGCTGTTCGTGTAAATCTGCTGTGGATTGCAGTAGAGCCGCTGCTACCTGGGCAGAGGCGTAGAGCAAATCCTGATAAGTCGATGTGCCTTCAGCAGAGGCGATCGCGATCTTATCTTTGAGTGTGTGAGCACGAGTAATCAGAGGGATCACGTTCTTTTACCATTCAGGAATAGACGCGGATTAATTGCTGTCAGAATATCGCACTCTCTGGACAAATGTAATCAGCGAGAACACATTGGCTCAACTTGCTGTTGCAAACGCTCCATCAGGCGCACATCGGCAAAATTCTCAATGACCAGAATGGCTCCCAGTTCATACAGTTCTTCCGCCGCATGGGTAGAAGCGATGCCGACTGTAGGAATGCCTGCGCCGATCGCCGATCGCAGCCCTGAGGGAGAATCTTCAAAGGCGATTGATGCTTCAGGTAACACCCCCAATTGACTGACCGCAAGCTGGTATGGCAACGGGTCTGGCTTACCAACCACCAATTCATCAGCTAAGATGACGACGGGGAATACATCTTGTAATTGCAACACCTGCAACATAAACTCGGCATTTTGGCGCGGTGCATTTGTAACAACGGCTCGGCGTAAGTGTTGTTGATTCGTCCAGCTTAAGAACTCTGTTAAACCTGGAGTTCGCTGCAAGTCCTGCGCTCGTTGACGAAATTCTGCCTCTTTGTAAATGCTGAAGTCTTCAATTTGTTGATCTGTGAAATCAGGCAGCAAATCTTTCAAAATTTCAGCATTACGACGACCGCTGAAATGCTGTCGATAGAAAGTAGGATTGAATTGAATACCATATGGTTGCAAGATATCCTGCCAGGTTTGGTAATGTACCGGATCAGTATTGACCATCGTTCCATCGAGATCAAACAGCAGCGCTTTTAACATGATTTTATGTCCCAATAGAACAACTTTAAATGAGCGAAATGACTTTTAGATAATGCAGCGGGCATAGAGAATAAATTATAGCTGTAGCCGGATTAGTTATGACATTTTTGTGGACGCGCTTAGCGCGTCCACAAAAATCTCCCTGTCCTAACCGCTGTGGCTATAGCTATAACAACTACAGAGACACGGAGAACGTAGAGGATGAACGTGAAAATTGATATTCATCACCTGTAATGTCGAGAAAAAAGTACTAAATGGAAATGCGATCGCCACTTTATTTTTTCTCTGTTTTCTCTGTGCCTCTGTGGTTCATCTCCAAGCTTGGAACTTAGCCGAACGTAGAGCGATTCCAACCCCACATATAGCCTGGGACATCGATAAATTCAATATAAACGCGGTTTTTGGGCACTCCTAACCTCTGCTTAACCATATCGCAAAACTCCTTGCTCATGGCGTTAGTCCGGTCTGGAGTCATCGCACCAATGTTTTTAATCTCTATGAAGCAAGCGGGTTCAGTCGAGCCACTGAAAGTCATTGCTATTTCAGGTTCAAAAATTGTCATGACGTAGGCTTCAGGTTTGCCCAGATGCATCGCCAGACTGGCGGATAACTCTTGCATGAAGGCGACGGTAGTTGAATGATTTAGAATTGAAACCGAGGTTTGAACCTTAATTAATGGCATAACGAATCAACGAAAATGTACTGGCTAATTGAATTGGGAGTTAAGTGAGCTTTAATTATCCACCGTACTGCCAACCAGTTGATTCTAACAATAGGGGTTCACCCTCCCGATGCACTCCAGCAGCAATCACTTCACCTACAAATACTGTGTGATCTCCTTTGTCCACCATGCCAACCACCTGACACTCTACATATCCCAGGGACTCTGTAATAATTGGACAGCCTGTTTCACCCAGGTAAAACTCCACGTCTTCAAACTTGTTACCAACTCGTCGCTGGGGTTTGAAAAATTTCTGAGCTAACTCTTTCTGGCTGGCTTCTAACACACTTAGAGCAAAAACCTGGCTGGATTGAATCATCGCGTTAGAACCAGAATCTCGCCGCACGCAATTCACCACTAATGGAGGTTGAAATGAAGCTTGCATCACCCAGCTTGCCGTAAATCCGTTGACTTCCTCGCCACTTTTAACACCACAGATATAAAGCCCGTGGGGAATTTTACGGAGGATTGTTTTCTTAGCTTGTTCGTTTAGCAAGGCTACATTCTCCTGATTTCTGATGTCACCTGTTAAGTTTAATATCAAATCGTCTAGCGCGTCCTGTATTCAGGAGAACTTATTAACCTGGCAACTAAAGATCTGACAGTGAGACGTGGGTTCGACTGCGTTCAACCCACACGACATTCGAGTGCTGAGCGCAGTCGAGGCACAGTATTTGGCAAAAACAACATTTGGCAAAAACAACTACTGCCAGGTTAATATTAAGTGAAGCAGGTTTTTATATGAATCTTCAAAGCGCTTCTTTAAGCCATCTACAATTTATCCCTTATCTCAATGCAGACGGGACGATTGCCCCAGAATTTGAGGGCAAGGTTGGAGTATATGCCATCTTTGATGCAGATAAAGTATTACAATACATCGGTTATTCACGCGATGTGGCGCTGAGTTTGAAGCAACATGTGGTTAGACAGCCGCAAAAATGCTACTGGCTAAAAGTCCAGACCATTGATCGCCCCAGTCGCACAGTGCTAGAGGAGATTCGTGCTGCCTGGATAGCAGAACACGGTGCCATGCCTCCAGGCAATTCCACAGACGAAGCTCAATGGAATCAGCCAATTGATGCTAAGAACAGCATGACAGATGAAGAGCGATCGCTCTACGAAAAGAGTGACGAAATCAGTCGAGTCAAGTTGCTAAAGCATGTCTCTCGCCGTGTCGAAGCAGAGGTGTTAGCTAGTTTACAGGCACGCAGCGCGGCTTTCCCGATTCGATTTGACCCTAAATTGAAAGAGGAAGGTCTGTTAAACCTGAAGTAGCAGCAGCGTTACATAACAATCCTAGATGGGTTTGAACTGAGAACTCCGTAGAATAAGGGGCTTAAGCCCCTTGTCTGGTTGCGATTCAAACGGGATTGCTACAGAACGCTCAAAGTCTAATCACAAATGACGATTGGTAAACCTTTCTAGACAAATCCCGAATGTTATTCTAGTGAAAAAATTCGTAAAAATAGGAACCACTATGATGAAACCAATCGCGATCGCTACTCTGACCTGCTTTACTTTAGTCGGTAGTGTTCTGTATACAGAGGTGCAAGCCTCTCCTAGAGAGACGAACATAAAGCAAGAGGTGATTCGCACAATTAACCCTACGTTAAATCGGGCTAAAAATTTGGCACGACAAGCCGCAGAACAACAAAATGGGGGCTTAGGCCAATACCGGGCAGAAGCTGCCATGCATGGCCCAGCGGCCGGAACTCCCCATGAATTTAATGCAGACGGTAGTATTACTTTCACTTTTACAGGCGGATTCCCCGGTTCCACTACGCCAACAGTAGAAAGTATTGTAACAGTTGATCCAACCGACTGGGTTGTTACAATCGATTGCAACGGCCCAATCGGATCTTGTATTCGGTAATGATGATGTAGGGGTTAAAGGATGCGGCGGAAGAAGGCTTTGCCCCTACTGATCCTACAGGGTAAGGTTTGAATTTATGGATGCGCTGACTGAGCGGGTGCAATGGCTACAAGACAACACATCGTTGGGAGCACTCTCCCAGGAAACCTTGCAGGCGATCGCCGCAGCCCTCCAACCTGAGGTCGTTCAGGCGAATCGCCGCTTGGTGCTAGAGGAGACACAGCCACCAGCCCTCTATATTTTGAAATCGGGTCGGTTAGAAAGCTATCAAACCAGTGCCACGGGTTTGGCTCGTGCTACTAGCCTACTGTCTGGCTCGGTGTTGTATTTGAAGGAATTGCTGCTGGATCAAGTAGCGGAGCAGACAACAATTACTCTGGTGGACTGTGAATTGTGGGTATTGCCCCGTTCACAATTTCTGGTTTTGGTGTCCGAATATCCAGAAATCGGCCGAATTTTTACTCGCCAACTGGCAGCGGAACTGGAACAAGTCACTTCCCAACTGGCGTATGAGCAAGAACGCCAGACAGCACTGCGGCCCTACCTGGTGCCGAAGGTGAAACAGGGAATTGTTGGTTCCAGCCGCTATGCGGTGCGCTTGCGTCAAGATATCAAACGAGCCGCTAGCGATCGCCAGCCTGTTTTAATCTTTGGAGAACCAGGCCTAGGAAAAGACAATATCGCAGCGCTCATCCATTTTGGGTCGGGCGATCGCAAACAACCGCTGATCAAGATTAACTGTGATACGCTTTCGTCCAACGGTGTGGAGTTGTTTGGTCGCGCCGGGGGCAAACCTGGACTGTTGGAGTGGTTGGGTAAAGGCAGCCTGATGCTCAATAATGTGCAGGATTTTCCTCAGGATTTGAAGGAGAAACTATCCCGACTGTTGGAGACGGGGGAATACACGCCGATCGCCCGCGAGGGGGAACCGTCATCGCCCACCAAACGGACTGAGGCCCGCATCTTGATGACAGCAGAACGCACTCTGCCCGAGATCGATCGCGGCTGGATCAAACACAACATCAAGGTGCCGCCGTTGAGGGTCATGAAAGCTGACATCGTAACGCAAGTCACGTACTATATCAGCCTCTATTGTCGAGCTAGAGGACTGCCTCAACCCAGGGTGGCACCGGAAGCGATTCGCCGTCTCCAGGGCTATGATTTTCCAGGCAATTTATCGGAGTTGGAGAGTTTGGTCGAGCGGGCGATCGTCCAATCTAATGGAGCGGATATCTTGACAGAAGAGGTATTCTGGTCTGCTAGCACGAAAGCCAGACGATTTCGAGTCAATTTATTGAATGCGTTTCCACAATTGCGCCAATTGCTGCGGAGTCCATGGTGGCCGACGCGGATTAATTATGGATTTACCTTGGGCTTCTTTGCTTTTGTGGTGGCTGTGTTGATATTTGGTCCGCAGACGCGCGATCGCAATTTTGCCCTTAACTTTTTTTGGGCCTGGTGGTGGCCGTTGATTCTGATCGCTTTTCCCTTTGTGGGGCGAGTCTGGTGTGCGTTTTGTCCGTTTATGATCTATGGGGAAGTGGTGCAAGCACTTTCTCTGAAATTTTGGCCGCGCCAATTGCTGTCATGGCCTCGGGCCGAGGCCGATCGCTGGGGCGGCTGGTTTCTATTTGGGTTATTCGCCCTGATTCTCCTGTGGGAAGAGTTGTGGAACCTGCAAAACGTAGCCTATCTCTCGGCTTGTTTATTACTGTTAATTACCGCTGGAGCCGTCATTTTTTCCCTGCTGTTTGAGCGCCGGTTCTGGTGTCGCTACCTCTGTCCTATCGGTGGGATGAACGGACTGTATGCCAAGTTGGCCATGGTTGAATTACGGGCCCAGCAAGGAATCTGTTCGGCGACGTGTACCACTTATCAATGTTACAAGGGTGGCCCCAAAAAAGGAGAAGGACTGGAAACTGGAGGTTGTCCGGTCTATTCCCATCCGGCTCAGTTGCAAGACAATCGGGATTGTGTGCTTTGCATGACTTGCCTGAAAGCCTGTCCCCATCGCTCTGTGGAATTGAATTTGCGTCCTCCGGGTATCGAACTTTGGACAACTCACAAAGCCACCTGGCATGAAGTGTGTCTGCTGTTTCTCCTGTTTGGTGGCATCTTCCTGCATCGCTTACCGGAACTCTCCCGCTTGATTGGTTCAAATTCATTCCTGCAACCGTTTGGAATTCATGCAATCATTTCCATTCTAGTTTTACTGATTCCTGGGGCGATCGCTTTTCTGTTCCACCAACTGGTTCGCCTGTTTAATTCAAACCTGAAATTAGCTTTTGTTGAATTATCTTATGGATACTTGCCTCTGGTTTTAGGTGGAACTTTAGCCCATTACTTGCGATTGGGTTTGACTGAAGCTGGGCGCATTCTGCCTGTCACCTTTGCGACTTTTGGGTATGGTTCTGTCAATGCTCCAGCGATTGTTGCCCATCCTGCGGTAATTGCTTTCTTACAGGGAGTGACATTGATTGTTGCTGCGCTACTCAGTGTTTTACTGACACAGAATATCGCACGACAGCCACTCCAAAATTTGTTGGCTCAACATCTGGCGATCGCTGTCTTCACAGTGCTGCTCTGGCAACTCATTCTGCCTTATTGATACGCGAGTTCGATAATCGCTTGTCGAACTCCTAAGAAAACGCAGTTTTCCTTAGCGGTGTTGTTGAGGGTGTCAGTGATGAAACCCTTCAACTCGCCTAAAGATTGGTTAGGGGTTGCTTCCCAAGTTTCGTAGGCTTCAACCAGGGTTGCCATATCTTCAGCCAGGTGTTCTTTGACACGGCGATCGATATCTGCCAGGAACAGGATCAAGAACACGGGTACTGAGATACCTGCCACCAGCAGCATGGCGGCTGCATAGAGGAGCAAAATGCGGGTACGAGTTTCGCTCCATATCCTTTGCCACCAGGGTTGGCTTTTTTCTACCAATGGCTCTTCTTGGATCAGGATGTCTTGGGCAACAGTCCTAACCATAGTCCCTCCAGCAAATCCTTATCTTTTCTCTTGCATAACCCTGCACACATAATTTATGACACTCTGTCGCGAAAAGTGTGCCTTTGTGGTGGATTGGTTAATTCAACCCTGGGGTTGATGAATCAATCATGAACTCTGTGGGAAGGTCAACAGTAGTTCTGTTTGAGCCGAGAGGTGTCATGATGGCGAATCCACAGCAAACCCAACTTCCCCAAACTGGAGGGGAGATTCAGCAGTGTATACAAACCTGTCTGGATTGTCACCGAATTTGTCTCAACACTATGATGACGTATTGTTTGCCACAGGGGGGACATCACACCGAAAGTCAGCATGTGCGACTGATGTTGGACTGCGCTGAGATCTGTCAAACAAGTGCCAATTTCATGATCAGGAGTTCTGATTTACATCACCTGACCTGTAAAGTTTGTGCTGAGGTGTGCGATCGCTGTGCTGAACAATGTGAGCAGTTTGCTGAGGATGTGCAGATGCAGGCTTGTGCTGAGACGTGTCGTCATTGCGCTGAATCCTGTCGGCAAATGGTAGCGATGGTTGGATAACCATAGAGGCACAGAGGGCAGAAAGGGCAGAGAGGGCACAGAAGGCAGAGAGATGAGCAAACAAATCTGATTCCGCTGATAACCAGGTAAGCCAAAGTGCTACTTACGACCTGTGAGTAGGTAGGTTATCATCTGACCCCGCCCTTTGATTTCGACTTGCCCGCGCTGCTTGAATAGGTATTCGTGTTGAAGCACTTGATAAGTGGTCTCTGTCACTTGAATATGACCCGGCAATCCATGAGATTCCATCCGACTGGCAACATTTACGGTATCTCCCCACAGGTCATAAATGAACTTTTTAGTACCGATTACTCCTGCCACGACTGGACCAGTGTGAAAGCCAATTCTCATAGTAAACGGCTGGTGGTGATGAGAGCGAAAATTGGCGATTTCCTTGAGCATATCCAGGGCCATGTCTGCGACAGCAGCTGCGTGATCTTCACGGGGAAAAGGTAGCCCCCCAACCACCATATAGGCATCACCAATGGTTTTAATTTTTTCTAATCCGTGTTTTTCGGCCAGGCGATCGAACTCAGAGAAAATTTCATTGAGCAATGCGACCAGTTCTTGAGGGGGGGTAGTGGCTGACATTTCAGTGAAGTTGACGATATCAGCAAATAAAACAGTGACTTCGGCAAAACTATCAGCGATCGTTTCCTGACCTAGTTTGAGGCGATCGGCAATCGGGGAGGGCAAAATTTTTAGCAACAAGGTATCGGTTTGCTTTTGGGCCTCTTGCCGTTCGGCCATGATGGCAGCCAGGGTGAGGGCGGTTAAGGCAAACACACAGATATAAGCCTGTAGGGACTGAATGGCATGGACTGTACTGCCATTTGCCAGAAATGGACTGGCTCCCTGGGCCACGCTCCAGGTAGCCAAGTTTGTCACAATCAATGTCGCCAGAGTTGCTCCTGCCTGACTAAAGCGTAAGGCTCCCCAGATCAACAAGGGAAAAGGAAAGTACTCCAAAGGATAGGGGAAGGCAGTCAGCCGCAAGGTGGAACAAAAAATAAACCAACTGATCCCAATCAACAACATGAGCCATAAGGCAATCTCTGTCTGATGACGCTGTTGCCCAATTGTTCGCCACTGCTTTACAGTCAACAACATGGGCATCAGAGTGAGTGTACCGCTAACGTTGCCAATCCACCAATCAAACCACATGACCCAAAACTGACTCCAAGGCGCTCCCATGAGGCAAAAGTTGATTACCCCAATTGTGGCGCTAAGGCAACTTGGTAGGATCGCTGCATAGAGTAATAAATGCTTAACATCGGTCAATCGTTCTATATTTGGATTGAAGCGATGGCGTTCTAAAAGGGTGACTCCTATCCAGGCTTGCAAGGTGTTATTGAAGGCTGCAATGTAAGCAGACAAGCCTGCGATTCCCGAGATCGTAGATAGAAAAAAAGAACCAAGGGCAATACCAGGAAATAGGGATTTGCCAAAGAGCAGCAATACACTCTGAGCAAATCCAGCGGGCAACCAGAGGGGCCATACTTGCTGATCATCAAATTGAATCGGGATTTGGAAGATCAGCCAGGCTAGTGAGAAATAACTGGCGGTAAACAGAATAATTGCAACTGGGAATTGCCAAGGTTTGTTCAACCTTAGAACCATAGCGGCACGGTGGGGGTAAAAGGAATTGCAGAAAAGATCATTATCCTATAGCTTCTGCTACATCAAGCAGGTTCTTGTATTCCGGATGAAAGCTGAGAGACAACCAACCTTTTATAGCAATTTGCGGCGTAAATGCCTATGCCTGATACAAGGTTTGACTGTTCTGGATTGCATGGTTTTAGCGCTCAATTTTTCATCAGGATTGACGCACTGCGTGCATAGAGCCGAGATTGTCTGGGGATTTGTGGAATCCCGCAACTGCATCAGTTCTACTCATGATTTTTCTCTGAGAAACTCGCCTGTGGGATTGATAAAGCTCCAGCGATCGCCCTGTTGCACCCAGGCCCAGCCTTCTGAGAAGGAACCGACACTGACAAATTGAGGGGTGATCACGACTTGCCCACTGGGATTGATAAAGCCGTATTGGTTGCCCACTTTGACCGCAGCCAGCCCTTCGGAAAAATCAGCAGCAAAGTCAAACTGGGGAGCGATCGCCATTTCTCCTTGGGGTTTGACGTAACCCCACTTGCCCTCGACCATAACAGCGGCTAGCCCTTCTGAAAAGTCGGCAGCAAAATCAAATCGCGGTTCAATGGCAACATCCCCACTCTGGGACACATAGCCCCAGCGGTCTCCCACTCGAACTCGTGCCAAGCCATCGGCAAAGGAAAAGGCACCATCAAACTGGGGGGCAATCAGTAGACTGCCCGACTGATCGACATAGCCCCATTTGTTACCCACACGAGCCACTGCCCGGGATTCACTGAAACTCCAGGCATCAGCAAACTGGGCAGGGATGATCAACTTACCTGTGCGATCGATGTACCCATACTGTTCCTCGGTTCTCACCGCCGCTAATCCTTCCGAGAAGGCAGTCGCTAGAGCAAATTGGGGTTCAATCATCCATTCCCCCATGCGATTGATAAAGCCATAGCGATTGCTGGGACGAACTGCTGCCAGACCTTCGGTAAAGGGAGTGGCACTGGCAAACTGGGGCGGAACGACTAGAGCACCTGTGCGATCGATATAGCCATATATCTGGTTCACCCGTCCGAGAGCGCGTTCCTCTGCAAACCCCGATACAGCTTCCAAATCTGGATCGACTTCCATCACCACTCCCCCGTTAGCATCAATCCCAAAAAACCGATCGCCCTTTTTGACCACAGCCAATCCCTCAGAAAAATCGGAGGCAGAGTCGAATTGCAAAATCGCATTCATAGTAGATTCAGACTTGGAGATGGATAAAGCAGATGGCTGCACAGACTTAACCCGGGGAAAAGACCAGGCAACTTCTCGTTGGCAACCAGCTAAAAAGAAGGGCAGACATAGCCAGAGCAGGAGCGATCGCTTCATCGGTTTTGCTGCATCGGTTTGAACGTTTTACAGTGCGGCGAATATGTCTATAACTAACCTTACTGTAGCTCTCTGGCTGAACCTTGCCGTAACTCTTGAGTTGAATCTTGAGTTGAATCTTGGCTCAACCAACCCTCAACCTAAGATTACTCTGTAGACATTACACTCACACGTTTAAAATCCTCCCCTGGATAGATGTTTTTCTACATTGTTAAGTATACGTATATTTTGATACACATAGTGTCTCTTGAAAAATTGTTCACTAATTCAGTTTCCTCATTCAGTGGCAGCGGCTATGAGTGATGAGGTGTGTTTTCCTTGTTTCTCCTCGTTACCAAGCTCCAGCTTGGTAACGAAACTCCGGAAGCTCTAGCTTTCCCCAAAAATCCAGCAAAGCTCACTCAAATGTGTTTAGAGGTTGGTTTTAATTTATGAATCGGTTGAGATTGCGTGATCTACCCAGGCGGTTGTCTAAGTTTCTACGTCAATGGCGATGGGGATTGAGTGTGGGTGTGGCCTTGATGGTTTCTGTTTGGATTGTGGGGACGGCCCACTCCTCTACTGCCGTTTCTCCTGCCACAGAGGTGGCCCAAGCGGATCCCTTCAGTGGTACTTTACATGAAATTAAATCGGTTCCTGGCAATGTGATTTGGGGTGAGTTATTCAAACCAGACAGTCCGCCGATTCTAACGGTGCAGTCGGGCGATCGCATCAAAATGGAGACGGTTTCTCACGAGGGGATTTTGCCCGATCAAGGAGATACGATCGAGTTTTTGACAACGGGTGGCGTGGCGAAGGAAAGTATTTTGCCAGATCAACTTGAAATCAAATCTGTAGTTGAGAAGACAGGGCCCGGACCCCATGTGGTCACTGGGCCAATTTTCGTTACTGGCGCAGAACCAGGGGATGTCCTGGAAATTAAAACTATCAACATTGAGTATCGGGTGCCCTATGGAGTCATCTCCAATCGACACAACAGAGGAGCCTTACCCGGAGAATATCCAGAAAACGATGCACCAATTTACACCAAGGTAATTCCACTAGAGCAAGAGCGTAATGTCGGCATTTTCCAACCCAGTAATGGTCTGCCGAATCTGGAAATTCCTCTGAAGCCGTTCATGGGTCTGATGGGAGTGGTTCCCGCCAACCCAGAAGATGCCAAAAATTCTGTGCCACCTGGAGTCTATGGCGGCAATATTGACATCAAATATTTAGGGGCAGGGAGTAGCTTATATATCCCTGTACAAGTTCCGGGAGCACTGTTCTATGCAGGTGATCCCCACTGTGCTCAAGGCAATGGAGAAGTAGCCTTGACTGCGATCGAATGCTCCTTAACTCCCACTTTTGAACTAACGGTTCACAAGGATATGGAATTGACGACTCCAATGGGTGAAACCGAAACAACCTGGTACGCTGTTGGACTGGATCAAGATTTAGACGAAGCCATGAAGAAAGCAGTACGCGAGTACCTGCGGATTACCAACCAGGAATACGGCTTAACGAAGCCGGATGCGCTGTTACTGGGCAGTGCGGCGATCGACTTTGAGGTGTCTCAGGTGGTAGATATCGTCAAGGGCATTCATGCTGTGATTCCCAAGGAGATGTTTAGTGTTCTGCAATCAGAGTAGTAGATTAGGACTTACGCACTTCGTGGAAAAACTGGGATAGTTTGGGGGATTTGTGGGACGCTTCGCGTCCCACAAATCCCCCAAACTGCGTAAGTCCTATAGATTAGCTCTGGCACAGTGATTCAGAGAACAAGGGGCTGAAGCCCCTTGTTCTGCTTTCTTGCCGATGCTGCTCTCTACCTCCAGCAATCTTGTAGAATAAGTACCGCCATCCATAGCGATCGACATCAAAGGACTAAACCTGTGAAAGCTGTGCTCATGACTGCGGTGGGTGCTCCCGAGGTATTGCAGCTTCAGGATATCCCGGAACCTGTTTTGCAGAATCCAACCGATTTGCTGATTCAATTAAAAGCAGCAGGAGTGAACCCAATTGACACCAAACTGCGCCAACGAGGTACGTTTTATCCTGATGCCACACCCACAGTTTTAGGTTGCGACGGCGCAGGCGTGGTGGAAGCTGTTGGTGCAGGTGTGCGACAGTTTCACATTGGGGATGAAGTCTATTTCTGTGATGGCGGACTAGGGGGTTCCAGAGGCAACTATGCTGAATACGCTGTTGTGGATGAACGGTTCGTGGCTCACAAACCCCGATCGCTCAGTTTTGTCGAAGCCGCTGCGGTGCCACTGGTGCTGATTACTGCTTGGGAAGCGCTGTACGATCGCGGACGGTTGGAAGCAGGGCGACAAGTGCTAATTCATGCGGGTGCAGGTGGCGTGGGACACGTCGCGATTCAATTAGCCAAATTGACCGGAACGAGCGTCTGCACGACGGTCAGTTCCGATGCAAAAGCAGAGTTCGTCTACGAATTGGGAGCCGATCAAGCAATTCTCTATACCCAAAGTGATATTGTTCAGAAAACATTGGAATGGACGAATGGTGAAGGAGTCGATTTAGGGTTTGACACCGTAGGAGGTCAGGTCTTATCCCAAACTTTTGCGGCGACTCGGATTTATGGCGATGTTGTCACAATTCTGGCGGCTGATGCAGCAACGGATTGGAAAACGGCTCGCGATCGCAATCTCCGAATTAGTTACGAATTGATGCTGACTCCGATGCTCAGGAGATTGCTCAGTGCTCGACAGGATCAGGTCGCCATCTTACAGCAAGGTGCCCGTTTGATTGATCAGGGTAAACTCACCATTCACACTGGTCAGGTTTTTCCCCTAGCTGAAGCTGCTGCTGCCCATATGCTGCTTGGACGGGGCGGTATGGTTGGCAAGATTGTCCTATCCATTTAGCGGCAGAAGCATCCTGAAAATCCTCCGGAAGGAGGAAGCATCTTTACGGATTTTAGTACTGCAAGCTGAATCGAGGTTTTATTTATTGAGCGAATCACACTACGGCGGCTGTTTTTGTTTTTCTAGACACGCAGTAGATTCTATTTGGAAGGTAATATTAGGATAACTAGAAGGGTTTTTCTCCAGAGTTAAGTGCTTAATCTTAATTTCCCTGTTGTTAGAAATATGGTTACTCTTAACTTCAATCAGATAGAACAGTTGATTGAAGGTTAGGTGATGAGATAAGGTGATTAGCGCTTAGCGGATCAGCAGTTTGTTGGTTCAGCTTGCTTGTGCTAGCTCGGCAATCTATAGAGGCATGGGTCTTGCTTGTGAGGAGTTCGTTAGGATTTTTGGATCATGGTAGGGAGTCGAACTGGTCAGATGGGAGCGAGTGGTGCTGGTGACTACAGCTCATCTCAAACAGGCTTGCAAACTGGAATGGGTCTAAATTCAAATTCTGATTTATCTAATCAATCTTCGCTGCTGCCCTCTGAGCCTTCCAGGGCATGGCGTTGGCTCTGGTGGGGTTTAGCTGTCTGCGGCATTTTTGGTGGAACAGGCACGATCGCCCTATTTTGGCTGACTGCTCTACCTCCAGCAACCGACTGTCAAAAAATTTCTGGTTTATCCCCAGATATCGATCGCCTCTATTGTGCTCAACAGGCAGTACGGTCGGGAGAGTTATCAGAATTACTGGCAGGCTTAGCGCTGTTAGAGCAGTGGACTCCTAAACATCCTTTGTATCAGGAGGCGCAGCGCTGGTTGGAAGACTGGTCTAGTTCTGTTTTGGTGATTGCGCGGGAACGGATTCGGCAAAACGATTTTGATGGTGCGGTCAATCTGGCTAAACGGGTTCCTCAGTCCAGCCCTAAGTATGGAGATGCCCAGGCTGCGATCGCTGAATGGCGACAAGAGTGGAATGTGGGTCAAACACTTTATAACGAGGCTCAGGTTGCTCTCAAGCAGCAAGATTGGGAACAAGTTACCGATCGCATTCTGACCCTCAGTGAAATGAACTATGGCTATTGGCGAGTCGATCGAGTTAATACCCTATCCCAGCAAATCATTGCCGAGAAGCGGGCCCGCCGCTCTCTGGCTGAAGCTGAGCAGATCGCTCGCCTCGATCGCCCAGAAAGCTTGAGTCAGGCCATCAATACGGTTAACAAAATGAATCGGCAAACCTACGCCTGGCAGGAGGCGCAGGGCAATCTGAAACAGTGGAGTCAGGCCTTATTGGGATTTGGTTTCCAACATTGGCAGAATCGTGAGTTCGACCAGGCGATCGCGCTGGCAAAACAGGCAACTGCCAGTTCCGAGGTGGCTACCGATGCTGAAGATTTGATCCAACTGAGTCAGGCGCGACAATTGGCGATCGCCAGCGATTCCAGTTGGCAACCTACCCCCAAGCATGTTTGGAATCTGATGGAGGCAGTCTCAGCAATCCGCAACATCAAGCCGAATAGCAAATTCTATGCTCAAGCTCAGTTGAGTTTGCAAAATTGGCAGTCTCAATTGGCAGATTTGAAGCAGCTACAAACGGCTTACATGACTGCTAGTCTGAAGCAGCCTGAAGCCTTAAAGTTGGCGATTCAGCAAGCGGAACAGATACAACCAGGACGCTATCGCCGCAGACAGGCCCAAACTCTGATTGCCTATTGGTCTACTCAGATTCAGATTATAGAGGACCGTCCTTATTTAATTTATGCTCAACGGATGTCCCAAACTGGTACGATCGAGTCCTTCCAGGCAGCCATTTCTAAAGCCAGTCAGATTCCTCAAGGGCGGGTCTTGCGGACAGAAGCACAATCTCTGATCGCGGGTTGGACAGCGCAAATCCAAACCTTGCAAGACCGTCCTATCCTAATTCGTGCCCAAACATTGGCAGACGAAGGACGATTGCAGGAAGCGATTCAGGTGGCTGCTGCCATCCAAGAAGGACGGGCCCTTTATCCTGAAGCCCGGCGCAGCATCCGTAGTTGGTATGCTCAGATTCGAGAAGCACAAGTGCAGCAGAATCAGATCCGGCAGGCTCCAACTCAGTTTGTCCCAGCGCGGGAACCCCGTCGTACTCGCCGATCGACTCCGGTTCCAGAACAGTCCACGCCGCTACCCGACCCAGCGCAGATAGAAACAGAACGGCGCACTCCACGAGAGCCTCGGCGGGTTGAGCCAGAGTCTCCCAGAATTGTCAAACCTCGACGATTGGAACGTCCTGTCCGCCCTGTGCCTTTACGTCCTGCTCCTTCGGAAACAACACCTCGTCCCTCCTTGCAGACACCCCGACCTGTGGAGGTGGCTCCTTCACCGGAATTCTCCTCTCCCCAATTGGAAGAGGCTCCCAGAAGAGTTGAGGAGGATGCTCCAGTTCGCCCTCGGATAGAGCCACTGCCAATTCGCCCCCAGACTGGTGAGCCAGCCCCTCGTCTCCAACCTGCACCAGAGCCAGAGGCTCCACCCGCTGCGGCAGAACCCGCTCCACCGCGCCTAGTCGAACCACCTGCGCCACCCCAGCAACAACGGGCAGAACCCGCTCCTCCTCAGTCCCGCCCTGAACCACCTCCGCGAGTTGAAGACCCCCGTCCGGTTGAGCCACCCGCCCCGCGTGTCGAGGAACCTCCTCCTGCTCCAATGGTTGAAGAGGCACCTGCGGCTCCAGCCGCCGAGTCTCCAGCCCAGCCCACTGCTGTCGAGGTTGCCCCCGAACCCGCAGCGATCGCACCCGCACCACCTGTTGTCGAGGAAACTCCGCAACCTGTTGCGATCGCGTCTCCTGCTGTCCAAGCGGCCGCTGAGTAAGGGTGAAGCGTCAGGCTAGATGAGTTCAACGAGCGATTATCGAACTCTTAAGAAAACTCCGTTTTCTTGGCTGCTACCTGAGTGTAGTGGTTGCTTAGCAACGTGAATTAAATAAAACCCAAAACTTTTTTGTGGGAAGCGCGGCTGCGCCGCGCTTCCCACAAAAAAGTTCGGTTTTATTTCATCCTTAATCCTAAGCACCCACTACACTCTATTGGAGGCTTACGTTAACTCAACTGTACGACTGGGAAATTCTCTGTCAACATGCGATTGGTCAGCAAATCCTCAACGGTCATGCGTAAAAATCGATCACCATCGACTTGAAATAAAACACGAATGCGATCGCCACCCGGATAACCCGGAGGAGTCAATTTGGCAATATTTCTGGCTGCGTCACGGTCATTCAAGGGTTTTACCTGAGTTTGACCACTAGCTAAACTGCGTGTGATCAGGCGATCGCCCTCAAAATAAACTTCCGTCCCCCCTGTTTCTGCTCCTAATTCACCAATGATCAGTTCAATACTGGGTTGGTTCTCCATTGAAGCGCCCAAAACTAATTCAACCGGATCTGGCATAGGATAGGCCTGTCCGGCTGGAATGATGGGATGCCAGTTGTGGCAGTTATTTTTTCGATCCCAATAGCGTACACCGTAACTGTGATACAAAAAGTCTTTGATTTCCAACCCGTGATTTAATTGCAATGCTCCCTGTGCGATCGCCTCAAAAGGGCAGTTGGATTGAATTTTTTCAGCAGGAAAATAGCGTTCGACCCAGGCAGAAACCGCCGGAATTTGCGCCGTGCCGCCCACCAAGAGCACGGCATTAATGTCAGCGGACTCTAATCCCTGGCGGCGGGCTTGCCGCAAGACTTGATTCATCGATTCATCTAAGCGATCGAAAAATAAGTTCTCCTGCAACAGGGCATTGAACGAATCGCGATCGAGTCGCAATTCATAGCTATCTAACGTTTCATCGTTGAAATAGACCTCAACTGCTTCTGTTTGTGAAGAGAGTTGCACTTTAACTCGTTCTGCTAAACGTAAGGTTAATGGAGTGACAGGAATTCCCTGCATTTTGTTGAAATAGTCGATTAACCACTGATCAATATCCGAGCCGCCCAAATTTTGCCCAGCTTTGGCCAACACACGGGCCAGTTGAGGTCGCTGTGTAGAGTCTTGTAATACCTGTTGTCCCCATTTCAGCAGAAATCCTAAAGGCTTCGATCGGGATTGTTGCTGCTGGAGTTGCACGAGAGATAAATCTAAAGTGCCACCGCCAAAATCAATCACGAGTAAGGTTTGTTGATCCGCTAAACCATATCCTAATGCAGCGGCAGTCGGCTCATCCAACAAGCGAATCTGTTCTACCTGAAGTTCACGGCTGACCGTCGTCAGCCAATTGCGATAGGCTTCAAAGCTATCAACGGGCACCGTCAGAATTAAGGCATCAACATCAGCGTATTCAGCTTGTAACTGCTGTATGAGGCAGATGAGAAACCATTGTCCTACCTGCTCAAAGCTGATGATCTGCCCGTCAATTTCTGGGAGAAAACCCCTCACTTCTGTGCTAATGCCACGCTTGAAATTGCGAAAAAATCTGGGATTGGTGGTCAAATCAAGACCGCGATCGGATACAACCTGTCCCGCGATAACTTTTCCTTGCCTACCGTCTTCAACATATAGCTGACTTGGAATCAACGGGGGGTTGCCTCCCAGACGCATCGACAAACCCTTCAGAGCCAGCGTCTCTGGTTGTTGAGTAACAGGATTCCACCGAGCAATGACCGTATTACTCGTGCCAAAATCGATCGCGTAGACCATAAACTCGCTTTAACAATCTAGCTCTATTGTCTCAGCATTTGGCGCTGCTTAACACAGGGAAGCGATTGGACGTGAAACCGACGGTTTCACGTCCAATCACTAATATTCTCAAATCAGGAACGTTGTCCTTGGGTGGCAGCAGGGGTCACCGCTGTCGGCGTAGGCGGCGTGTTTCCTGGTGGAGTCGTTGGACCGCCCTCACCCACGGCTCGCACAACTTCAATCCCGTACTGCTCTAGCACCACAAATGGCTCGGCTCCCTGATTGACGACAATCCGCTTAACCAGCACCTGCCCATTAGAAAGGCTTTGTCCAGTTGTTACATAACGACTGAACGGCTCGTTTGGAGCACTAACAATGACATAAGGAGTGCTACCAACTTGAACGACCCCAGTTACTTTTACGGCTCTGGCCAGTTCAGGTTGGGGAGGCGGAGGAGCGATCGGGGAGGGAACTGCTTCTGCTTCTGCCTCTGGGTCGGGATTAGCTTGACCAGACTGATCTGGGCGCTGTTGCGGTGCGCCCTGGCCGGGGGATCGTCCTGTTCGTCCTGTTCCAGTTTGACCAGCCTGACCGCCCCCAGTTTGACCAGCCTGACCGCCCCCAATCTGCCCGGTTTGCCCTGGGCGTGGAATAGTAACGGGTTGTCCTTGATTGACACCACCTGGGAAATTGGGAGGTTGAGGCGGTTCTTCAGGCAATTGCACAATCGGCTGGGTAGGGACTAGCGCGAAAGGATCAGGGCGGGGTCGTTGAATCGTTCGTAACCGCTCTTGTGGATTAGTGGAGCCAATCAAATCAGGTGGCAATGTGCCGACGATCGCAGGTTGTTGACCAGGCACGGTCGGAGAGGGAAACGGTTGTCCAGCGGCAGGAGTTTGACCTGGAGCCGGAGTCACAGCCGGAGTGGGTGGCGGAGTCGTAGCTGGAGCCACTGTCACCTCTGTTTCCGTAGGAGAGGTCGTTGTGTCAGTCCCGCCCCCAAATAGACCACAGCCCCCAAGAATAAAGGCTAATGCCCCCATCATTACCATTCGTGAAACCTGACGCATTTCAGTCCCTCCCCAAAAGATACCCTTGAGCTACGGATATTAAGATTGCCGATCGTTGGCAAAAGCAAAAAGAGTTGCAAAAGTAGTTGACAGAATAAAATAGTGCGGATGTCCCTTGACAAACTCAAGGTTATTTTTAAGTCACTATCATAGCCTAAATCTTTTGCAAAGTAACAAGTTACAAACTATAGTTTCTTCTGTGAAGAGATGCTATTAACCTGGCAATTATTAACCCGGTAACTAAAGATTTTGCAGTGAATGTGGGTTTCGACTGCGCTCAACCCACGCCAGACCGGAGTACTGAGCAGATCTGTTGACCTTAATGTGTTCTCATTACCTACCTTGCAGCAGTTATGACGCTTAGTCTTTGCATGATTGTCAAAAATGAGGCGCAGAACTTACTTCGATGTCTGCATAGCGTTCAGTCTGTTGTCGATGAAATGATTATTGTCGATACTGGCTCCAGTGACGAGACGATCGCCCTGGCTCATTCCTTTAACGCCCAAGTTCATCACTTCAACTGGAACAATGACTTTGCAGCAGCCCGCAATGCCTCCTTACAGCCAGCCACAGGGGATTGGATTTTGGTGTTAGATGCTGATGAGGTCTTGCATTCTGATAGTATTCCAACCTTGAAACAAGCGATACAACAAGAAAATTGCCTGGTGGTGAATTTAGTACGGCAAGAAATTGGCGCAATGCAATCACCTTATTCCTTAGTTTCGCGGCTGTTTCGTCGCCATCCAGAACTGCGTTTCCAGCGCCCCTATCACGCTATGATTGATGACAGCGTTACCGTTCTGCTGCAACGGGAACCCGACTGGCGGATTATAAATCTACCCAACGTTGCGATTTTACATTACGGCTATGAACCGGGTATGATCGCCAGCCGCAATAAATATGAGAGAGCAGAAACCGCGATCGCCAACTATCTAACCCAACATCCGGGTGATCCCTATGCTTGTAGCAAGCTAGGGGCATTGTATGTTGAATTAGGTCAGTGGCAGAATGGACTGCCGCTGTTGCAGCAAGGCTTACAATCTACCGATTTAACCCCTGCAATTTTGTACGAATTGCATTATCACCTCGGTATTACCTATAGTCGGTTGGGCAAACTGTCGGAAGCCCAACACCACTATCAACTCGCCACACAGCAGCCCATTCTACCCATCCTCAAGTTGGCAGCTTTCAACAATCTAGGTAACTTAGTGAAAGAACAGGGACAGTTGAATGCTGCCCAATCCCTGTATGAAACGTGCATTCAAATCGATGCCACATTTGCCTTAGGGCATAACAATCTGGGACTGACGCTAAAAGCGCTCGGACAGATGCCCCAAGCGATCGCCCATTACCAGCAAGCGATCGCTCTCAATCCCAACTACGCCGAAGCCTACCAAAATCTGGGAGTGGCATTACTCAAGCTGGGTCGAGTACCGGAGAGCTTAGCGGCCTTTCAACGGGCGATCGAACTCCATCTAAAAACGAATCCCTCTGAGGCGCAACGGCTGCGGCAAGGATTGCAAGAGATGGGATTTCAACTAGGACACTAGGACAACTTTGCCTGAGAACGGCAAAATTTTAGATTTTAGATTTTAGATTTTAGATTTTAGATTGAATTCAAAATTCAAAATCTAAACTCCACAGTGAAAAACTTTTTAACTCTAAGCATGAAACAGTCTAAAGTGTAATCAAATGTGAGTTCGACGAGCGGTTATCGAACTCCCGTTAATCAAAGTAATCTATTTCAGATTAATCCTGATAACCATGTTCTCTCCCTTCCCTGGCATGAATCCATACTTGGAGCAACCACTTCATTGGCAGGAGGTTCACAGTCGTCTGATGATTGCGATCGCCGATGCCCTTAATCCACAAATCTTGCCTAAGTATCGGGCTGCACTCGATCGCCGTGTGTACCAGATTGATGGTGATGATGCCATTCTCATTGGTATTCCAGATGTCACAGTTGAGAGGTATCCCGCCGCTGCATCGTCCCCGGTTGCTGTTATCTCCCCGCCTGCAATGCCACTCAAAGTATTTGTGCCAATGCCCTTGGAGCACAGAGAGAGTTTTTTGCAAGTGCAGGATATTAAAACGGGGGAGGTGGTGACAGTCATTGAGGTACTCTCACCGACTAACAAGCGACTAGGACAGGGACGGCATGCCTATGAAGAAAAGCGTCGTCAGGTGTTGGGCAGTCGGACACATTTGGTCGAGATTGACCTGCTCCGCAGTGGAACGCCGATGACTGTTGCGATCGCAAATCGTCCGGTAAACGAGAATTCACAACCATCAATTCCAGGAAGTTACCGCATTCTAGTCAGCCGGGGAGATCAGCGTCCAAGTGCAGACCTTTATCCATTTCGCCTTCCTGATCCTATTCCCTGCTTTTCTCTACCCTTGCGCTCAGAAGATTATGAACCTGTCCTGGATCTATATACCCTGCTGAATCAGGTATATCAACGCGCAGGACTAGGGTATGCGATTGATTATCGCCTCGAACCCATCCCCCCTGTCGAGGGTGAAGATGCGGTATGGCTTGACACCTTGCTCAAAAAACAGCATTTGCGCTGAGGAGTTGGACTCGCGTAGCGATATGCTCCATCAAACAAAGTCTGCTGCACCAATCGTATTTGCCTGGATGCCGTTCAAAATGGCAAGTACATTGCCCGTTTGATTGATACTAATTTGAGTATTGTCGCCTTGCTGAGTAATTTGTAATTGCCCAAAGGTGAGACGTTGTGTTAACTGAAGTTTGTCCTGTCCGTTCTGAAAATCCAAAACTGTTGCGACCCCTAACCGATTGAGCACAAACGTATCTACACCTGGCCCGCCTCGCAGCCGATCGCGACCTGCTCCCCCATCCAACACATCATCGCCCCGATTCCCCTCAAGCCAATCATCACCTGCTCCACCTGAGAGGCGATCGTCTCCTACTTCTCCTGCAAGGCGATCGTTTCCCAATCCTCCCAACAACAAATCATCTCCTAAGCCACCATTGAGGCTATCATCTCCCAGATTTCCTGATAGCGTGTCATTTCCAGGATTACCCTCAAGAGTATCATTGCTTAGTCGCCCATTGAGTGCGTCATTACCGCTATAACCAACGAGACGATCAGCCTGAAGCGTACCCGTGCGACTGATATCATCTAGGATATTGTTAATAATCGTGTCACGTAAAACATCTGCCTGTAGATCGTAAGCTCTAGTCGTTGGGTGGACTCGATCCCAAAAGAAGAAAGTATTGGGGTCGGCATTTGGATCACTAGGAGTTAAGCCATTGAGAAAAGGTCGTTGAGTTTCAGAAAAACCAAATTGAGCAGGATTAGTGGCGATCGCTTCCCCCAAGGGAAACAAATCCACAACGGTAATATTTGCACCCCCTAGAGTAGGTTCTAGTCCATTTAAGGTGACAGCCAGAAGGGTATTAAAGGTAGTACTCACTTCGGTTAAGGGCGCAAAAGCACCAGCAGCAAGACTCAGCGGCAGTCTCCCCAAGTTAGGAGTCTGCACCACAACAATCTGTTTTGCGCCCAAGCTAGCCAACGTTGTCACTGAGTTAGCGATATTATTCACTGCTGTTGCAATCACAGTCGGTGCATTGGCTGGTTGACTGATTAACCCCAGCAGATCATTAGCACCTGCCCACACAACATATAAATCCTCTGCGCCTGCACCTAGCGTCGCCGCTTGAGTTTGAAAGCGATCGATCTGGTCTAACACTCCACCTAATTGCAACGGAGTGGGCAGCAGATTATTGTTGCTGTTATCTCGCCCTGTCGTTGCCCCACCGATCGCAAAGTTGGTTCTGAGATTCATCCCCAGCCCTAAGTCTTCTGCCAGGAACTCGACTGGAACGGGACCGTTCGAGAAGCGCCCATTGAAGTAAGGCGGACTGGGCGGCACAAGCCCTCCCGTTGCTCTAGACGAAGCCCCGATATCGGATTGACTGTCGCCAAAAACGAACAGATCATAGGATGGAGAACCCAAAGTTGTTGTCATCTCAGGAATTGACATAATGTTTAAAGCTTTTGAAAACTAGTGATAGGACACTACAAACGTTGATTAACGTGAGTTCGATAATCAAAGTTACAGGACTGTGGCGCGTCGCAACACAGTCCTCTAATGGCAGCACTTTGCAGGGGTGGGTTGGCCCACCCCCATAGAATACCGCTTGTCGAACGCACGTTTGATTACATTGCTACACAGTTTGATCAAGACATATTTGTGAGGAAGCCCCGCGTCGCGGGGGCTTCCTCACAAAATGTGCCTTAACTTATGCATGTAAAGCTGTGAGACGGTCTCTGAAATAGCTGTACGCAGTCAGGATTTCTCCCCAAAAGGTCTCTAAACTAATTGCGTAACACCATAAAAGCATTCTAATGTTAATCAAGCGTTAACGTAATCGGTTGAGGGACAGATTCTGGGGTGACATACGATCCGACGAGTATTCCGTTCCATATTGTATGTGGTGCGCCTGACTTTACTCTTCAGTGGGCAGTCCGAGCGATCGCTTTACCTTCGATGAGAATCACCAATGGGGAAACACCTATGCAGTTTACTCCAGATTTTGTCTTGTGCTGAAACAGGTAAAAAATGAGGTATCGTACAAAGATACTATTCTCTCTGGCAATGGGTGCAACTAAAAGTGATTTCGACTCTCCCTGGAAAAATGTGCTGGAACGCTATCTTCAGCCCTTTCTCTCCCTTTGTTTTCCTCCAGTTCATGCGGCGATCGACTGGAGCCAACCGCAGGAATTTCTGGACAAAGAACTCCAGCAAATTGTCCGCGATGCTGATGTGGGTAAACGCTTTGCTGACAAGTTGGTCAAGGTGTGGTTAAACACTGGTCAGTCTCTCTGGATACTGATCCATATTGAGGTGCAGGGCAAACGAGAAAAGGGCTTTGCTGAACGGATGTATGTGTATCACTATCGGATTGGCGATCGCTATCATCGTCCGGTGGTCAGTCTGGCGGTGCTGTGTGACCCTCATCCAAAATGGCGACCTGCTATATTTCACAGCCAACTGTTGGGGTGTCGGTTGGAATTTGAGTTCCCCATTGTGAAATTGCTGGATTTTCGCCCTCAGTGGGCAGATCTGGAAACCAACCCTAATCCTTGTGCGACGGTGGTTATGGCATATCTGAAGACGCAGGAAACGCGACGACTGCCGGAACAGCGTAAAGTTTGGAAGTTTGCGCTGACGCGCCGACTCTACGAGCAAGGTTTGGAAAAGCAAGATATTCTAGAGTTATTCAACTTCATCGACTGGGTGATGCAGTTACCCAAAGCGTTAGAGGCAGCTTTTCAAGCAGAGTTGGTCGCTTATGAGGAGGAGCGCAAAGTGAAATATATCACCAGTATTGAGCGCATGGCCACCCAAAAGGGGCGCAAAGAAGGACGCAAAGAAGGACGCAAAGAGGGGGCAATCCGGTTGTTGCAAAAAGCAATCCAAGGGCAGTTTGGAGTGGTGCCTGCTGAGATCCAGGGGCAGTTGCAGGGATTGTCCTTGGAACAGTTAGAGAATTTAATGGATGGCGTGTTTACCAAATCTCTGGATGATTTGATGCAAGAAGTGGCAGCGATCGCACCTCTTCCGTCTGCAACTGAAGGTCACTCTAAACATCATCAATGCTAATTATGATATGCCTATTTGAGATAATGGGCTTAACTCTACTCCTCAGTTGGCAGTCCAAGCGATCGCTTCACTTGAAACCAGCGTTGGCGTAATTGCCAAAATTTACTGGTTTCCATAGTGACAACCTTTGCATGAGCAGTTTCTAATTCAGATTGAACCTCTTCTAACTTAGACTCCATTTGTTTCATCTGATTGCGGGCTTGCCCAAGTTGATGGCTCATGTCATGCACAAAAGGGCTGTCATAAGGTTCTCGAATGCTATAGTCTTCACGACTGAGGGTAAGGTTGGGATTATAGCAAGGATCATGTTCAAAGCAATTGGTCCAGCGTTTCAGCACAAATTCAGCTTCTTGCAAGTATCTGGCTCGTTTGGCGGGAGTGGTTTCATAGCCTCGGCTTTTGGACTCGTAGTGATATAGCTGGACATGCGGCAGATAAATATTTCGATATCCCTGACGCAGAATTTTAAGACAGAGATCGATATCATTGCAGGCAACAGCTAACTCTTCTTCCAATCCTCCGACCGCTTCATAAATTTCTCGTCGCACCATGAGGCAAGCTCCTGTGACTGCCGAGTAGTTATTGATCGTGATCAATTGACCTACATATCCTGGAGAAGTAGCAGAGAAGTGGCGATGACTGTGACCTGCAAACCGACCAATACCCAAAACGACTCCGGCGTGCTGCACTGTGTCATCTGCGTAAAGTAATAGAGGACCAACGGCTCCAATTGTTGGTCTTTGAGCTTGCTCAACCATCGCCTCAATCCAATCATGTGTAATGACTTCGGTATCGTTATTGAGAAATAGCAGATATTCTCCTGTGGCTTTGCTGACACCAAAATTATTTAATTTGGGGTAGTTAAAAGGAATGCCGTAGAAGTAGCAACGAAAGCGATCGGGTTCTCGATTTAGCCACTCGTTAATCACCTTTGCGGTATAGGGTTCGGTGCTGCCATTGTCAATCAAAATGACTTCGTAGTCTGGATAGGTGCTTTTGGTGAAAATGGATTCTAAACACTGGTTCAGCAAATGTCCTAAGTCTCTGGTGGGAATAATAATGCTCACTCGCTTTGATGTTGTGATCTGATAACGAACCAAATAATGTCCTGGATAGTCTGAAATTTCTTGCACTTCACCTGGCTCACCCCGCCTCAATAGTGCTTCTGACAACGCTTTAATTGCTGCCGTATAAGCATAGGGTTTTGCTTCAGCGCTACTTGTCACAGATTCGGCATGGACTCGCCAATGATATAAAACGGTTGGGATGTGAAATATTTTGTCTGTTTGCTCGGTTAATCGCAACACGAGATCGTAATCTTGACTGCCTTCAAATCCCACTCTAAAGCCACCAATTTGATGCACCAATGTGCGACGATACACACCCAAATGACAGGTATACATTCGAGATAGGAAAGTATCTGGACACCAATCGGGTTTAAAGAACGGATCACGCAACTTGTTATTCTCGTCAATTTTGTCTTCATCGGAATAGATCATGTCGGCTTCAGGATGTTGAATCAAGAGCATGACGACTTCGTACAACGCATGGGGAGTTAGCAAATCGTCATGATCGAGCAGGGCGATGTAATCGCCTGTGGCAAGTTCCAACGCTGAGTTGGTCGCACGAGAAATGTGACCATTTTCAGGACGAAATAGTACCTTGATTCTAGAATCTAAAGCCGCATACTCCTCTAAAACCTCTTTGACGTGGGGTTCTGTTGAGGCATCGTCAGCGATACACAATTCCCAATAGGGATATGCCTGAGCGAGGACAGAGGCGATCGCATCCACCAAAAATGCTTTGGGTGGATTATAAACTGGCATAATGACGCTGATTAAAGGTTTGTGAGCCAGCGCTTGAGAGAACACTGTCATCCGGTTAAGGTCTGCTTGACTGGGGGTGTTGAGTTGCAGCCAGAGGTCATACGCCGTTTCCTTGCGTCCATAGCGCTGCTTCTTGGTTTGAGATTGGCGGTTTTGGGGTTGTTGTTTCTTGAGTTGTGTTGTTGTTTGAGGTAATTGTTGTTTCTGTTCTTGTTGAGAGGGATTTGCCGTTGCTGTTGATATTACAATCTCTGGAGGTGTCCAAGTTGTCTGCTCTTGAGCACCTAAGAGACGTTTGAATTGCACCCATCGGGTGCGGAGTTGCCAGAATTTGCTACTCTCCATCGCTGTAATGCGATCGAGCAATTGCCCCATGAGATTTTGCTGATCCTGAATTTTGACGCGGAGTTGTTGAATTTTGGTATTCCTTTCCTTGAGTTTGGCTTGTGCTTCGAGTAAGTCTGCCTCTACTGCTGCCAAACCAGTCTGAGCTTCAGCCAAATCGTCTTCAGCTTGCAACTGCTCTTGCTGGGTTTCTTTGAGTTGTGTCTGAAGTTTCTCCAATTCGAGTTGCTTAGAGTGCAGTTGAGTTTGCGATCGCTCCAACTCTAACTGCTGCACCGTCAACTGCGCTAAAAGTGATCCATCAGTTGATCTCTGTGCTAATTGGGCAACCGACTCGACCCCATTTCCCAGAGCAGCAGACGGTTGACCCACTTGTCGGCGATGATTACCCTCTCTAAGGTTCTGAATGTCCTGCCGTAAAGCGTCAATTTGTTGCTGAAAGTGGTCTTGCAGTTGCTCTATGTTCATCTGTTTGCTCTATGCGTCTAATATTTACTGCGGCTCAAGACGTTAACCCTCAGCCATTTCGATGAGAAACACCAATGGGAAACACCTATGCAGTTTACTCCAGATTTCGTCTTGTGCCGAAACGGGTAAAAAATGGGGTATCGTACAAAGATACTATTTTCTCTGGCAATGGGTGCAACTAAAAGTGATTTCGACTCTCCCTGGAAAAATGTGCTGGAACGCTATCTTCAGCCCTTCCTTCACCTCTGTTTTCCTCCAGTTCATGCGGCGATCGACTGGAGCCAACCCCAGGAATTTCTGGACACAGAACTCCAGCAAATTGTCCGCGATGCCGATGTGGGGAAACGCTTTGCTGACAAACTGGTCAAGGTCTGGTTAAACACTGGTCAGTCTCTCTGGATACTGATTTACGTTGAGGTGCAGGGCAAACGAGAACAGGGCTTTGCTGAACGGATGTATGTTTATCACTATCGAATTGGCGATCGCTATCATCGTCCGGTGGTCAGTTTAGCAGTGTTGTGTGATACCAATGCCAAATGGCGACCTGCGGTATTTGAGCAGCAGACATTGGGCTGTCGGTTGGAGTTTGAGTTTCTCGTGGTGAAATTACTCGACTATCGACAGCAATGGCAAGCGTTAGAGAACAGCACTAATCCATTTGCCACGGTAATTATGGCGCATCTCAAGACTCAGGAGACGCGACGCGCTTTAGATCAGCGCAAAGCTTGGAAGTTTGCTTTGATGCGGCGGCTGTATGAGCAGGGCTAAGGGAAGCAAGATATTCTAGAGTTATTCCACTTCATTGACTGGGTGATGAAGTTGCCAGAGGAGCTGGAGAAAATCTTTCAAGCAGAACTGACAATTTATGAGGAGGCACGACAGGTGAAATATGTAACCAGTATTGAGCGGTTTGGTATTCAGAAAGGCATTCTACAGGATCGGCGAGAAGCGGTGATTGAGATTTTAGAAGTTCGCTTTGATCGGGTGACAGAAGATATCATTGTCCAAATCAACGCGATCGAAGATATTGCCCTCCTCAAAATGTTGCACAGACAAGCGATCGCCATTCCCTCTCTCAGCGATTTTGAGCAGCTATTGTCTCAATAAGGTCATCGGTGGATGGAATGATAACGAAATCACTGGAAGACCTGATGGAAGAGTTGGACTCGACTGGGTGATGCGGTTACCCAAAGCGTTGGAGGCAGCTTTTCAAGCAGAGTTAGTCGCTTATGAGGAGGAGCGCAAAGTGAAATATATCACCAGTATTGAGCGCATGGCCACCCAAAAGGGGCGCAAAGAAGGACGCAAAGAAGGACGCAAAGAAGGACGCAAAGAAGGACGCAAAGAAGGACGCAAAGAAGGGGCAATCCGTTTGTTGCAAAAAGCACTCCAATTGCGATTTGGAGCAGTGCCTACTGAGATCCAGGAGCAGTTGGAGAGATTGTCGGTTGAGCAGCTAGAGGATTTGATGGAGAGCGTAATGGCTCAATCGCTGGAGGATATTACCCAAAAGGTGGTCGCGATCGCACCTCTTCCGTCTGAAATCGATGGTTTGGAAGTTTGCTCTGACGCGGCGACTCTAGAAGCAAGATTTTGAGAAGCAATTTTTTGCTCACATCACCCGATTACTAGTATCATCTTTGAAGTCTGGCTACTTTTTCCAATTTTCTGGCCAACTTGCTTAACTTCTTACCAAGAAACCTTCGGGGGTTAAGGAAGAATTATTTTGTTCATCGTTGTGGGGGAGTTATGAGTTTTTTGAGCAAGTGGATAGACAAGTTTCAAGGCAAACCTGTTCCAGACTCCAAGATTAATAAGCTTGACTTCCGCGAAACATATTACAACCATGTCAGTTTGCTCAAGCAGCATCACTCTTACAAAGAAGCAATGGAACTGGCAGTTGGAGGAGAGTTTGAAGTTGTAGGAATCCTTGAACGCGAATTACTTAAACAAGTTGGTCTGCCGCAAGAAGGATACTTAATTGATGTTGGCTGTGGCTCCGGTCGGTTGGCTTCTCCCTTATCGCAATATCTTGAGGGAAAGTATTTAGGTATCGATGTCGTTCCTGAACTTGTCAACTACGCCCAAAATCTTGTTCACCGTCCAGACTGGAAGTTTCAAGTTGCACAAGGGCTAAGTATTCCCGAAGTAGATCATGTGGCTGACATGGTTTGCTTTTTTTCCGTCTTTACACATCTACTTCACGAGCAATCCTACGTGTACTTACAAGAAGCCAAGCGAGTTTTGAAACCAGATGGAAAGATTGTGTTTTCCTTTTTAGACTTCGATGTTCCATCCCACTGGCCCATATTCCTCAGCACAGTTGAAAATGTAAATACTGATACCCCTTTGAATGTCTTTTTAAGTAAAAACATCATTCACGTCTGGGCAACCCATCTACAACTAAAGATTGAAGGTATACAGGATGCAGATCAGCCTTTTATAGAGTTGCCTTCACCAGTAGTCTGGAGTAACGGAAGTCGCATGGAAGGATGTGTTCCCTTTGGACAATCCGTCTGTATTCTTTCAAAAGAGTAATTATGGTGCAGTTTCAAGACTTAGAATACTCGACGACAGGCTGGACAACAAAAAATTGGGAAGTATACTCTGAACATGACGTACCAATTTGAGATAATGGGCTAAACTCTACTCTTGAGTGGGTAAACCGAGCGATCGCTTCAACTGAAACCAGCGTTGTCGGAGCAACCAAAATTTACTGGTTTCCATTGCCGTAATTTGCTGTTGTTTCGTAGCTAATTCTTTTTCTAACTGCTTAATCTGGGTTTTCATACGGTTTACCCGATTTTGGAGCTTTTGCAGTTTTACTTCAGAGCGATCGGATTGTTTTTGAGCAACCAACGCAAGACTAGGGCCGTTGGGGTGCTCCAGTGTCTCAAAATTTACCTCAATGCGATGAAAGCCAAAATGTTGACAGCATTTTAAGATGTCTTCGCGGCTCAGCCAATGGCTGTAGGGTGCGGTGCCGCCACAAAACCCCTGCCAGTCGAGGGCAGCTTGGTACTCATAGCGATAGAGTGTGTGTTGAAACCCTTCATATTCACTGGGCATGCTTTCGGGAAATTTGGAGGCGATCGCCGTGTTTGCTCGAATTGCCTCAGCGTCATAGTAATGTGTCCAGATCAAAACCTGGTTGCTGGTTTTGGCAATCAGCCCAATCAATTCTGCCGGATTTCGCATGTGATACAAAACCCCACTGGCAACACAGACATCAAAACGCTCTTCGGTTTGACGCAGAAATTCAATGAAGTCTCCACAGAGAAAATGAGAGCGAGAAAGTCCTAGAATTTCCTTAATCACCAAACACTTGAGATAGGCACGAGTGTTGGCTTCAATTGCGGTAATGGCGGCGGCCCCGTAATTCTCTAGCATGTAGGTGTGCCCTGCCTCTAAAGGGCCCAATTCCAATACAGTCTTATCTTTGAACCCGCCCAGTTGTTCTGCCGCCCAATCAATCCGGGCATCTTGAAAGAGCAGGACATCACCCGCTTCATACTCACTCAGATGAGGTGGGAGATGAGACGACCACTCTCCCTTAAAAATATCTAAAGCATTTTGAGGGTTGGGTACAGTTGTAACGTATTGGTCTAGAGTATCCATGTTGATGATTCAAGTTGTAAATAAGGAAATAGCGTTAAATTTGAACAGTTTGATGTTCATTGCCAAAAGCCTGAATGGTTCAGACAAATTTCATATTAGTTCTGGCTCCTTAATGTTGTAACTAGCATGTTGTAGTGTCAGGTTAGGGTTATAGCAAGGATCATGCTCAATCAAATGTTTCCAATGACGATTCATATAGTCAACTTCACTCAGGAATCTTAATCTTTTCTCAGGAGAAGTATCCTTGCCGCGACTTTTCGATTCGTAATGGTACAACTGGACATGAGGTAGGTAAATATTGAGATATCCTTTGTCAAGTATCTTTAAGCAAAGGTCAATGTCATTGAAAGCAACTGCTAATTCTTCGTTGAATCCACCAACCAACTCAAACACATCTCGTCTACACATCAGGCAAGCACCCGTCAATGCCGAGTAGTTGTTTACACTAATGAGTTGACCAAAATAACCAGGTGAATTTGCAGGCAAACACGCTTGTCCGTGACCTGCAACTCCACCCAATCCCAAAAGGACACCTGCATGTTGGACAGTATCATCTGGATAGAGGAGCATTGCACCAACCGCTCCGATTGAAGGACGTTGCGCTTGCTCAACCATCGCATTAATCCAATCAGATGTGATAATCTCGGTATCATTGTTAAGGAAGAGAAGATATTCACCGTTAGCCTTACTAACACCATAATTGTTAAGCTTGGAATAGTTAAACGGAATGCCTAATGAATAACATCGGAAACGTTCAGGCTCACGATTCAGCCAATTATTGATGATTTTAGTTGTGTAAGGTTCCACGCTGCCGTTATCGATCAAGATAACTTCATAGTTTGGGTAAATACTTTTATCAAAGACTGACTCTAAGCACTGATTTAGTACATGCCCCAGATCTCGCGTTGGAATAATGATGCTGACTAGTTTAGGTTCTGTAATTTTGTAACGAACAACATAATAGCCGGAATGCTCAGATTCGACCACCTCACCTTCTTCTTTCCTCCGTTGGAGGGCATCATCAAGCGCTTTTTTAGCTGCTTGATGAGCATAGGGTTTAGCATCTAAGCTGCTTGCTGCTGACTGAGCATGAATGCGCCAGTGATAAAGGATCTTGGGGATGTGGAAAATTTTATCGGTCTTTTCCGTGAATCTTAGAACTAAATCATAGTCCTGACTGCCCTCATAGCCAACTCGAAACCCACCAATTTGGTTGATAATGGTTCGGCGATAGGTTCCTAAATGGCAAGTATACATTCGAGACAAAAAAGAGTCAGGACACCAATCTGGTTTAAAGAACGGGTCTCGCAACTTGTTGTTTTCGTCAATTTTGTCTTCATCGGAATAGATCATGTCAGCTTCTGGATGCTGATTGATCAAGAAAACGACTTCATAGAGGGCATCGGGGGTGAGTAAATCATCGTGATCTAGAAGAGCAATGTATTCTCCAGTAGCTAATTCCAATGCAGAATTAGAACAGCGAGAAATATGTCCGTTTTCAGATCGATAAACAACTTTGATCCGGTCATCTAACGCTGCATATTCTTCTAAGACTTGCTTAACATAAGGTTTCGTTGATGCATCATCAGCGATACAGAATTCCCAATGTGGATAAACTTGATCCAAAACGGATTCGATCGCCTCCCGCAAATATTGTTCTGGCGGGTTATAAACAGGCATGATGATGCTAATTAACGGTTTGTGAGCAAATACTTCAACCGTTTTTGCCATACGTTTTAGATCTGCGGCAGTCGGTGTGTTGTGTTTCAGCCAGCAATCGTAAGGAGTTTCATCCTCAAAAACGGGGTCTAAAGTTGTCGGGGTTGGTGCAATCGGTTCTGGAGGTGAGAGTAGCGATTCTGTGGTGTGCTCTAGAGCTTCCGGAATCGGTTGCGGTAGAACTGCAACTTCAATTAGAGCACTTTTGGCAGGCTCTTCAGGTTGAGCAGCCTGAAGATTCGATCGCTCTTTGCGCTCTTTGCGCTTTCCAGGATTGGGCTTGTCCTGTGTTGAGGAAACTGCTAAGTCAGGTCGAGTCAAAACAGGAGCCCAGTTGAGGTCTTCTTGAGACCCTAAAAGACGTTTGAACTTAGCCCAGCCGCGTCGAAGTTTCCAAAACTTGCTGCTTTCCATTGCTGCGAGGCGATCGCGATATTGCTGTAAGACAAATTGCTTGTTCTGTAGCTTGACTCGCAGCGATTGCAGATTTTCTTGCTTGGTTTGGGTCTGCAAGCGCGATTCTTGTAATTTCCCTTCTGTTTCCTGCAATCGCTGCTGCACCTGTGCCATTTGCTCTTGAGTTGCAGATGAGTGTTGTTGAGCCGCAAGCAGTTGAGTTTGCAACTGCTCTAGCTCAGCTTGCTGTCGGCGGTTTTTAGATTGCGATCGTTCCAACTCTGATTGCGATCGTTCCAATTCTGATTGCGATCGTTCCAATTCTGAGTGAGTTTGACTTAACTGGATTTGATGTTGATGCAGGTCGCTATGAACTTGTCCCAGTTCTACTTGAGCTTGATACAGTTGCGAATGGAGGTTTTCCAACTCGGCTTGTTGGTGTTGGATAGCGCTCTGAGTCTGCTCAAGTTGGGCTTGCACCTGTTGCAAGTGCATGTTGGACTCATGCAGTTGGGTTTGAACTTGTTGCAGTTGCACTTGATGGTGCTCCTGCAGTTGTTGCAATTGCAGTTCAGCTTGGCGAATTTGAGACTGCTTTTGTTCAAGTTCAAGGGTTAATCTGGCATTTTTTCCTGTGAGAACTGCTAACTGCCCTGATAAGGAAACCGGAAAAGCGCGTAGGATGAACTGCAAGGTGCTGGCATCTTCATCCTGCTCAATCTGTTGAATGAGTTCTGGATCAAATTCTGAAGGGTTGAGAGAGGGGACCAGGTTTGAACCAGAGAAAACTGGTACTACAGTGCGATCGACTGTATCGACTACGTAGCCGGATTGTTCCAACAACTCTTCTACCGTCTTACGAGTAAAAAACCTTAAATGAGTGTTATCCAGGATACCTAATTCTGAATATTCAAACTTACCGTGTAGCATTGCTAGTCGAATTGCACCATGAGCAATGTTGGGAATTGAAACCACAACGTAGCCTTCTGGTTTCAGGAGAGTTTGAATCTCTTTCAAGACTTTCCACGGATCTCGTAAGTGTTCTAGCACATCGCCAAACACTGCTACATCAAATGACTGTTCTGGCAAAATCTCTGTAGGAGCAACAAAATCGAGGTCAGCAACAATAACCTTCTCACAGTATCGTTCCGCTATCTTGGCTGCCTCTGCATTGATTTCTACTCCAACAACTTGGCACCCTCGTTTATTGAGAAATCGAGCTAAATCGCCTGTCGCACAGCCAAAATCCACAACTCGCTTGTGATTTCCAACGAACCGCAGCATTTTGGTGAAAGAGTGATTCTCTCCTAGCTCCGCCTCAGATAGTTCGGATCTGACCTCGTAATCTTTCTGCCAGTCGTTATTCATATCAGGATGTAGACTTTGCTGCCGAATTTCAATACATCAGAGTAACACATGCTCTACCTCGAACATCACCCATCTTATATAGGACTTACGCACTTTGTGCAAAAACCCAAGAAAGTTAGAGGATTTGTGGGGCGCGTCGCGCCCCACAAATCCTCTAACTGCGTAAGTCTTGTTATAGTCTTTAAGTGGCAAGAAACGCGAATAATGCTGCCTTGGTCAGTCGCTCCTCGTCCTAATAGTCTCAACCAGAGGGTGTTATCCGTTTTGGGCAGTTGGTTAATTGCAACAATGGATGCGATCGCCCTTCCCACATTTATTACTCAGGATGAGTCCAAACCGCCTAGCGGTTCAACCTGATTCATATAAACTAACTTCAGTTGCCTCAATGCTCATGCAAATAGAAGGGAAGCGATCGCAAATTCATAACATAACCAATCCCTAAGTTCCAGCTTCACCCGAACCGATCGATCAACTCCTGTCGAGACAAATTAGGCAGTTGCAACAAAATTTGAGCATATTCATCCGCAGGCAAGGACAGAAGTGCTGGCACAATTCCTGACAGAGTGTCATCCAGTTCACCAAATCGTGCTCTCAACAGGCTCTCAACAATCAACTGTTGCCCTTGCTGCAACCCTTGCTGCTCACCTCGTTGCAACCCTTGCTGTAACCCTTGCTGCAATCCTTGCTGCAACCCTTGCTGCTCGGCTCTCTCTTCAATCTGTCGCTGCCATGCCAAAAACGCTGGGGATAAGGTCATGATCAACTCCTGTGTCTCTGCACTCACTTCATTACTTGTCTCCAGTGTAAATCGCCACGCCGATAACACACTCAATGCTTTTAATCGTCTTGGATCAGTCCTTGAGAAGGCTAAGACTTCAGCAATGGCTTGCTGTTGCGTCTTGCCCCGTCCCAGTAACCTCAGCCATAGCGTTGCTGCGGTTAAGGGTAACTGATTAATGGCAATCACTGCTGTCTTCAACGCAGTTGCCAGAAAATAGACTCCTGTTGCCCAGTCCTCACGGGGTGTAGCCGCAAAGCTAGTGGTTAACTGTTCTGAAGCCGCAGCCGCCAGAATCCATAACTGAGGTAACTCGGATTCCAGCAGTCGTGTTCCCTCTCGCTTGGACTGTCGATGTAATTCGGCTTGGACGAGGAACAATTTGAGGAGACAGTTGCGAACTTCTGTGAAGGTGGGTTGGTCGCTGAAGGGTTCCAGCAAACAAGGAGTCGTAGCGATTTGTCCTAAGAGTCCCAAGGTTTGGGGGTCTTCTTGGGGTTGCGGGTCTGGGCTGAAGTAGATATCGATTTGTCTGGCTTCTCCGGGGACTTCTCGACTGCGCTCTACAGTGCCTAATGGGGATAAGAACGCTTCTAAAAACTGCTTATAAAACTGGTCATACGGAATGCGTGTCATAGCAAGTTGCACGGGTTGATGAACTACTCAGAACGGTTGGGGATCACACCTTTTTCCCTCGCCTCTAGTACCGCCCTTTCAATTAAGAGCGCCATCATTTGAGACATTGAGCGCCGCTCCAAATTTGCCAGATCTTTCAACCCCTCTTTCATGTCTTCTTCAATAAAGGCGGTCACCGTCACTTTTGCCATTTCCATCTCTTGACTCTCTGACAAGATCATAAACTTCCAGCGACCAATAAAGTAACTTTTGTGCAATCCTGTCAATTCTACTTTTAGATCTACTGTTTTTAGATAGAATTTGTTAGGATTTATTAGAAGATAACAAAAAAGAATTCAACTGCTTCTAGCTCGGAAGTTTTTAGGGGTGTCCATGATTGTGTTGACTGATGATCAGGCAGGAAAATTACGATCGCTCCTTGTCACTCTCCTAGAGGGCGATCGCTATTCAATCAGTGAGGTGGAGCAATGCCTGGAATATGTTTGTAGCAATCACGTTGATTGCCCATTTGAGCGCAAGTTAGCCGCTTTGATTGTGAAATAACTTGGACAGATGCTGCAATCTATCCAAATTGACCTGAAAAGTGATTGACGACTAGACTTTCAACTGCCTACGCAAAGATAGATGTGCCCTCACAGGTCATAGACTTTGCATTTTGGAGTGGGGTGCAGGTTTCATCTCTGATGTTGAGGGCAAAGCCTCCAACACCAGAGGTGACAATTTATGGACAGGCAGAGTGTATCTTGATCTGGAAAAACGTTTACTCAACCAGATATGCAAAACCTACTGAAACCGATCGAGCAACTCCTGTCGAGACAGATTAGGCAGTTGCAACAAAATTTGAGCATAGTTTTCTGCGGGCAAGGCCAGAAGTGCTGGCACAATTCCTGACAGAGTGTCATCCAGTTCACCAAATCGTGCTCTCAACAGGCTCTCAACAATCAACTGTTGCCCTTGCTGCAACCCTTGCTGCTCACCTCGTTGCAATCCTTGCTGCTCACCTCGTTGCAACCCTTGCTGCAACCCTTGCTGCAACCCTTGCTGCAACCCTTGCTGCAACCCTTGCTGCAATCCTTGCTGCAATCCTTGCTGCAACCCTTGCTGCTCGGCTCTCTCTTCAATCTGCCGCTGCCATGCCAAAAACGCTGGGGATAAGGTCATGATCAACTCCTGTGTCTCTGCACTCACTTCATTACTTGTCTCCAG
>Ga0224723_1000076_pt1 | contig 61635 bp, 54 predicted proteins | sample Balambano_FR2_Me_FD_161647 | JGI IMG/M metagenome (GOLD analysis project Ga0224723, IMG submission 161647) | Freshwater sediment microbial communities from Lake Towuti, South Sulawesi, Indonesia - Balambano_FR2_MetaG | ecosystem: Environmental > Aquatic > Freshwater > Lake > Sediment | place... | reverse complement strand
AACCAGCATTAGTTCCTGTTCCACCGCTTGCTAAAGTAGCAGTTCCACCACCTAAACATTCGACTAAGGCAGTTTGTGCTGAGCCATTATATGTAACGGGACTATTGGTGATTGAAGCAGTTGGCGTAGCTGGATCGATAACAAAGTTGCCAGCGGCAAGCCCGGTAGCGGCAGTATAGTTAGCACTCGCGGCACAATCCACTGTAGCGGGGTATGAACCAGCATTAGTTCCTGTTCCACCGCTTGCTAAAGTAGCAGTTCCACCACCTAAACATTCGACTAAGGCAGTTTGTGCTGAGCCATTATATGTAACGGGACTATTGGTGATTGAAGCAGTTGGCGTAGCTGGATCGATAACGAAGTTGCCGGCTGATGCGTTAGTGAGAGACGTAAAACCAGGAACTGCCGCGCAGTCCGCTGTGACCGCATACGTTCCTGCATTTGTTGGGACGGTGCCTGAACCATTATAAAGAATATTGCTAACTGTACCGCCGCTGGAGCATGTTACATTGGCAGCCTGTGGTGAACCATTATAAGTAACGGGTGAGTTGTTTATGGATAGGGTGGGGGTGACAGTGTAATAGACCTTGACTTGTAATTGGTCTATGTTAACAGTTGCACCACCACCACCAGTTTGAGATGTTAATCTCACCCGAAAATCCGTATTAGTAAAGCTTGTATTGTCCCATGTGCCTCCCCATAAATTGGTAGGACCGCCTACAATTATTGTAGAATCTGTTGTTGTGAAATCAACGGTATTAGACGTTGGTGCGTATGTTACACCGCCATCCTCAGAAATAGCTACGGTAACCGTTCTGCCGTTGTCGTTGCCTTCAAGCGCCACCTCAATGCCGTTGATAGTCGCGCCGCCGGGGATGGCTGGGATGTTAAATGTACTATAGGTTACATTGTCATTGTTGCCGCCATTAGCTCGAGCGTTGTCTGATGAATAAGCATTGCCTGGATTACTAAATGCCGCCCCGCCCGTGCCATTTACATTGGCAGACGGCGCGTACCAACCGCCATCAAATGTAGCAGAAATGGTGTGATTTGTAAGGACATTTACAAATTCGTAATAATTTATTCGTCCTTGTGAAACTCCATCTACAAGAACATCCGCAACAATATGATTGGCATTGGGTGCGATAACAAAATCTTCATCATCGCCCGGGTTTACTGACACAGCAGGACCAGCAGGAGTAATTGTGCCGTTTGCTCCAGTTGTGACCGTAATTGTATAAACCGGTGTTAACGACGCAACTACCAATGATGACCGCGCGCCGGTAGTGCCTCCAAAATTGACGGTTGTACTGCCGGGGTATGAGCCATTTGCGCTATGTGGTGCAGTAGTGATACTGCCTATAAAACTGGAATGCCCATTTGTTGTGGTCGCTAAAACTTGTGAAAAACCTGTAGGGGCTGTCATGGTAGCAGGGGAACCAATATTTGCCGCAACATAAAATGTGATGCCATTATCCAAATAACTGATGGTGCTGTTAAAATTAACATTCGCGGCACCGTTCGATTGTTGATCTGAATCATTGATTGGGTCTGTTTGGCTTACCCCGCTAAAGGATGCCCAATATACATGAGCACCAGTTACTGTTGTTGTTGTACCTCCAATGTCGTATGCGACAGTTAAAGCATTGGAGCCGGATGGAATTTGGCTATCTAATAAATAGCCCATATAACATTTTTCAGTGTTCATTCCTGTTGTAGTATCAATTTCTGTTAATGTTGCGCTCCCAAGAGTCATGTCCAGAGACGTTATGAAATTCGACCCACTTAATTCCATGCACACTGCGGCAACAAACAAACGGTTTGTACCTGCTGATACTGTCAGGTTGCCTGCGTTAATTGTGGCGTTGTTGCCTGATGCGCCAGTAGATGCAATGTTCGTCCAAGAGTTGAGAATGACGACATCTGCATACGCTGGTTTTACCGGCAAAGCCATCAGTACCAGCATCACAATCAGAATTGCTGAAAAAAATTTATAAATCCATTGATGTTTCATATAAAGTGCCCTCGCTTATTTCTTAATAAATAATTTCTTTCTTGATTACCTTTCAACCTTGAAAGGTATACTCATTTTATTTTAATTTAGGAATTTGTCAATCCACAAATACTAAAAAAGCGGACAGTCGTCAGACTGCCCGCTTTTTTTGAGGTTTTATTTCGTTACTACAATGAAAATACCCGTAAATGTGACATTTCCTTGGTAAAAATTACCTGCGTTTTGACCAGAAATTTCTGTCCATTGGCTACCATCCCAATGCAAAATTGCAAAGGTCTTATTTGCTTCTGAGGCGGGGCGCACGAAATCTAAAGTGAGCGAAGCGGCACCGGGTAATGGATTGACATCTTGCCCGGATTGGATAATGTTGACGGAAAAGCCGCTGATGAACGTAGTGCCAGCCGGGAGGTTTGCTGGAAGTGTATTAGATTCTAAGATGCTTACCGTGCTTTGTGCGCCACACAGGTTTTTGAAGGTAATGTTGAATTTCTCAAATTCTCTTTTGAAGTTTGCTGGAGGGCAAGTAATGGTAAATGTGGAAGTTCCGGTAACAGGAATTACACTGTTGATGCTGGTTGTTCCAGTACTTGTAGAACTTGAAGTAGATGTACCGCCACCTGATGAAGTTCCACCGCCTCCTCCTCCGCCGCCACCTGAGCTGGTCAGTGTGACAATGACATCAAAAGTGACGCTTGATGTGTTGCTAGCCGCATCAGTTGCGGTACAGGTTACAGTGGTTGTGCCAACACTAAATACAGTTCCTGAGGCTGGCGCACAAGTGGCAACTCCTGCACCATCTACAATATCAGTGGTAGTTGGGTCAGTATAGGTAACTGCTTCACCAGCAGGGTTTGTGGTGTTGACATTGATATTTGCAACTGGAGATATGGTTGGCGCGGTTGTGTCTTGAACGATAACGTCAAAACTTCCATTGGTTGTGTTGCCGGCTTCATCTGTTGCATAACAGTTGACTGATGTAACTCCAAAGTTGAAGAAAGAGCCAGAAGCCGGGGTACATACAGTGGTTGGTGCTGGGTCAAAATTATCTGAAGAACTGGCGGAGAAGGAAGCAAAGGCTCCAGCGGCTGAGGTGGCTTCTTCGGTGATGTTTGCGGGTAAAGTTAATGTTGGGGCTGTTTGGTCAATTTGCAACGTCAGACTTGAGGCGTTGGTTGTTAATCCTGCATCGTTGGTGCAACTTCCATTAACTGTAACGCCAGTGGTATCTGTATTGAAAGTTTGGTCAGCAGTGCATGTTACAGGTGAACTGATTGAATCTGTACCGGTGGTTTGTACTGTGACAGGGCTGATGTACCAACCATTTGTGCCTGCTATTCCAGCAGTGATTCCTAAGTTTGCTGTTGGGGCAGTTTTATCAATTTTGACGGTGACAGAGGCAGTCGTTTGAAGCCCAGCGTTATTTGTGGCGGTGCATGAAACTGTTGTGCCAGTGGTTTCAGAAGTTAAGTTTGTTGGGTTACAGCCAGAGAAAATACCAGATTGTGCGTCAGTTACTGTCCATGAAACTGTAACATCGCTAGTGTACCAACCGTTTGTGCCAGAAGTTCCGGTGACAATTGGGGTAACCACTGGTGCAGTGTTATCATTTGTTTGGGTGATGTTGTAACAACCACCGCCATTCCCCGTGCAGGTTGGGTTCGTTGTGACGTAAACTGTATTATTTAATACGTTGAAAACTTCAAATCCATATCGTTCATTGTTAGTAAATGTACCGCCGTTTACAATGACGCGGGTGCTACCATTTCCATCTACTCGAACGCCTGAGCCGATATCATTAGACCAAGCGGGCATACCCCCAGGAATATCTGTTCCATTTGCTGTGGAAATTACATTGTTTAGCGTTACTACGTTTGCACCTGTTAAGCCAGTGTTGTTTATGTGAATTCCACCGCCATCGTTATCTTCTACGCGGACGTATGTTAATGTGATGGTGGGGGCTCGTAGGGTTAAGCCGTAGTAATTTGTGGCTGTGCCACTTCCACGCGCATCTTGGAATAAGATGTTTGTTGTACTTGTGCCTGTGATGGTAATGGAACCATTTGTTGCGGTTGCGGTGAATCCTTGATTGTTATTGCCTCCGCCATTATTTCCGTCAAACTGACTTCCATTGTTGATGAGAATATTTCCATTTGTGGTGGTTAAGTTGGCTGTGTTGCCATCTGCTTGGTTTGTGATATCAACATCATTCAGCGAAATATTGCCGCTTGTAGTTGTAACTACTAAGCCATCTCCATCTGTGCCATTACTTATATCAAGGTTGTTCAAAACAATATTCCCACTTGTTGTTGAGATGTTAACGGCATCACTATTGTCAATATCATCAAGAGATACATCATTAATTGTTACATTACCTGTACTAGTAAAAACTGACAAACTTGGTGCTAAACCGGTTATGTTATCTTGAATCAGAAGGTCGTTGATAGTAATATTGCCGCCCCAGCGGTTTGCGCTAGAACCGATAGTGAGTGTGGCATTATTGTTATTGTCAAATGTAGTCGTTCCAGTAATTTGACCTGTGCCAGTATTCCATCCACCTTGAATGGTTAGGTTATATGAACTTAGGTTACTAAATAAATTGGGATATGCTGTTGAAGTGATGTTAACCGCTGTAGTGATTGTAGTGATTTCAACATAAATGACACCATGTTGGGCATAACTAGCAGGGGTGGTATTCATACTATTAAGCAAAAGTGCAAAAGAAGCAAAGCTTGCTGAACAGCCTTGCGTCCCAGGGGTAATAGGCGGTAAGGCAGCGGCAGGGCACCAAACAGGGTCAGCAATCACTGCAATCTCTTGTGCTTGTTGTGTTGCGAGTGGCACATTGTTTCCGTTTTCATCGAATACTACTATACTTGTGTCTTCTGTTGATTGTAAAACCTCAGCAATGGAAATATCTTCTTCAACCTCAGAAGTAGAAGTAGGTTCTTCAGTAACAGAAGGTTCTTCTGTGGGTGTTTCTTCTGTTGATACTACCTCTGTTGGTGGGGCTTCCTCTGTTGGTGGGGGAGTATCGTCTGCGAATACCACTTGTGTATTTAACAGACTAAAACACAAACTAAAAACAACAAAAAAAGAAATAATTGCAAAACGATTCAACCTTAACATGATGTGTCTCCTTTTTTTATGCTGAGATTCCTATCTTGGAATCAATGTACCAGTTCCAACTTTTAATACCACTGCGGCTTTTCGAAGATTACTTAGTTGGATGTTGTTATCTTCAAAATTTTCAAAGTTTTCATATTCGCCGCGCCAAATTTTTAAGGCGGTTGGTTCACTGCACCCTAACTTACGCATTTCACCGACAAATTCATCTACTGACATGTTTATTCTTTCTGCCATTTCTTGAACTTTGCTTTTCATTAAGTGTTCCTAAAATATTAAATTTGAAATTAAGATAAAAATGTATTTATAAATAGATTTTGATTTCAAAATAAAAAAATAACCCGGGTACTGGGCTTGCTTTCAAAATTGAAAGGTATGAGTAAATTCTAATGTTTTTTACCAAAAAGTCAATCAATTTATTAAAATGAAGGCTATGAAATTCACTCTTGAACTGCGTGTAGCCAGATTATTGCAAAAACAAAAACTCACCCTCGCCACTGCCGAATCCTGCACGGGTGGGCTGATTGCGCATCTGATGACCAATATCCCCGGCTCATCGGAATATTTTTTAGGCGGCATCGTGGCGTATTCGTATCAAGCCAAAGCGGATTTGCTCAATGTTTCGTGGGATACGTTAAACTCAAAAGGTGCTGTTTCAAAAGAAACTGTAATCGAAATGGCAATGGGTGGAAGAAAAAAATTGAAAGCAGATATTGTCGTCAGTGTCAGTGGCATTGCAGGTCCGGGGGGCGGTACACCAGATAAACCCGTAGGCACAACTTGGGTCGGGCTGGCAACTTCCACTGTAAATGAAGCGCGGCACTTCATCTGGAATGGAAACCGTGAAGAAAATAAAAAATTATCCAGCAAAGCCGCGTTACAATTCGTCTTAGATTATCTCGAAGGAAAACTTACATGAACATTGTTGTTATCATCTCTGCCATTGCGGAATGGAATGCAGTTAAGGAAATTTTTCCAAAACTTGAAATTACAAAATCGCCTTATGGTGAATCATCAAAAATAAAAATCAATGCGCGCGAAATAAAAATGGTTCATAGCGGGTGGGGGAAGATTGCATCAGCAGGCATGATGCAATATGTTTTAGATAATGATAAGCCTGATGTTGTTTTTAATCTCGGCACATGTGGCGGATTTGAAGGTGTAGTGAATCAAGGTGATGTTGTGTTGGTTGAAAAAACTTTTGTTTATGACATTGTTGAGTTGATGGGTGACTTAAACATTGTGGAATATTACGCCTCAACCCTTGACCTAAGCTGGTTGCCCGAACCTCATCCTTTCCCTACTCGTAAAGGTTTAATCGCCTCCGCCGACAGTGACTTGCCACCCAATAAAATCGCCTATCTTAAATCGAAAGGCGCAATAGCAGGGGATTGGGAATCTGGGGCATTGGCATGGGTGGCAAATAAAAATAATGCACGCTTATTAATTCTGCGTGGTGTAAGTGATTTAGTTAACGAAAACGAAGGCGAAGCCTATGATGATTTGGCTTTGTTTGAATCGCGCGCAAAAGATGTGATGAAAAAATTATTTGACCAATTACCAAAATGGATAGAGAGTATTGAGTTAAATAATTAATTAGCCACAGAGGTCACAGAGAACATTGAGAAAACCCTTTTAAATCTCTGTGACCTCTGTGTTCTCTGTGGCAAAGATTTTTATTATCTTATTACATTCCAAACCATTGTCACATCACTAGTCGTAATACTCACTGACTGTAATTTTGCATTTTCACTTCTTCCACCAAAATTAGATAAACGATTCGCAATGGTTTGATTCCAATTATTTACACGGGCTTCATCAATGGCATATCCATCAATTTGTGCATTGGATATGGAAGCGGTTAATTTCCCATTGCTCACGCCTAAATCAAGCCGAAAACTTAAAGTGTCGGTTTCATTTGAATTATTCAATCTTTGGCGTGTACCGCTGACCAAAATATATCCATTTTGCATACTGACAGTAATATCTTGAATTAATGGGTCTGCAATTGAGGCACTTATCAATTCTTGTAATTCAACTTGACCAATAGTTGTTTCAACAGTGAAAGAGCCATCGTCATTGCGTTGGATATTTGCATTACAAGCAGAAAGTAATAATGCAAATAGAGTTAATAAAATCAAAATTCTTTTCTTCATTTCTTCTCCTTTGCTATATACATTACAGGTCAGTTTATGAAAAAGTTGCAAGCGAAGAAGATGTTAAACAAAACAGTAGTCAAGTGCGTCGCACCACACAGATTGGATTTTCCTCACTGTGGAAATGAATCTAGGGGTAAAATTAATTTCACTATGTTAAGTGCGACGCACCCTCTCATCCTTACCTTAATCGCCGCGATTTTGTTGTGGTTTGAGCAATAATTATGACTGAAACTCGTAAACTTCGTGTGTTTTTATGCCATGCTTCACAAGACAAGCCTATTGTCCGTGAGTTGTATCAGAAATTCCTTGCTGAAGGATGGATTGACCCATGGCTGGATGAAGAAAAACTCCTTCCAGGTCAGGATTGGGATATAGAAATTGAAAAAGCTGTTGAAGCCTCAGATGCGGTGATAGTTTGTCTTTCAGACAATTCAATTTCTAAAGAGGGATATATTCAAAGAGAATTAAAATTTGTTCTCGATATCGCACTTGAAAAACCTGAAGGCACAATTTTCATTATTCCATTGAGACTCGATGCTTGTGATTTACCTCGCCGATTACGAACTTGGCAATATGTGGATTATTTCCCCGAATCTCAACTTGAGAGAGCATATCAAAAATTATTACAATCATTAAAGATTCGGTTAGGTGACTCACAACCTCAAAAAATGATACAAGAAAAACCGTTGCCTGATATAAAACCACCAGTACTTAAACAAAAATCTGACCATATAAATATTCCAGTGCCAACTACATCATCAGGTATTTTAGATTTAGCGTGGTCTATTCTCCCCATTATCTTTTTTGCTATGATGACTTTGTATGGTTTTGGGTACACTGATAGCGACTATTCACTTTTAATTGGTATTATTGGAGTTCTGACTAGCATTGTCATAATTCTGAAACGCCAAATTGCTAACAATAAATTTATAAAATTCTCAACCATATTCTTTGTTATTGCAAATAGTTCATGGATTTATAGCGAATACACTGGCTGGGATTCTTCCCTTATTTTTTTAGTTCTAAGTGGTATTGCCGCCTTGCTATCTTTTGGTTCACGGTTGTTGAATTTTCAAACCCCATATAAACAAGGCACATACTCATCCATATTTTTGGCTTTGTTTGTAAGTTTGCTTTGTATTAAGTGGATTATCAATTTTTTTAATATCTATACATCAGAAATCCAAACTCCTATCGTTGTGCTCGGATTAATCGCCGCGATTTTCTTATGGTTTGAGCAATGAATGTGAGTGCGTCGCACCTTGCCGCATAGACAAATCTCATTAACCAGATAGAATCAAATGTAAGATGAATCCCATTAACAAAGGTGCGACGCACCCTTTCACCCTCACCTTAATCGCCGCGATTTTCTTGTGGTTTGAGCAATGAATGGGAGTGCGTCGCGCCCTGCCCCATAGACAAATCTTATTAACCAGATAGAATCAAACGTAAGATAGAATCTCATTAAGAAAGGTGCGTCGCACCCTCGTTGGGAAAATTATGACTGAACCTCGTAAACTCCGTGTTTTCTTATGCCACGCTTCGCAAGATAAGCCTGTTGTCCGCGAGTTGTATCAACGACTACTTGCAGAAGGTTGGATTGACCCTTGGTTGGACGAAGAAAAAATTTTTCTAGGGCAAGATTGGGATATGGAGATTGAGAAAGTTGTTAGAAATTCAGACGCGGTAATTATTTTTCTTTCAAATAATTCAATAACAAAAGAAGGATATGTCCAAAAAGAATTGCGGATTGTATTAGACGTTGCTCAATATAAACCTGAAGGAGCAATTTTTATTATCCCATTGCTTATTGAGAAATGCTCAATACCAATGCGATTGAGAGGTTATCATTATCAAAATTATTTCAATAATGTTGATCTAGCATATATACGTTTATATACTAGTCTTGAAGAGCAGGCTAAAATAAAAGAGATTGATATTTTGGAAATTAAAGAAAATTTACGAAGACAACAGGAAGAAATAATTAGACAAGAATCTATTGCGCGTATTGGCAGGGACGCTGCGGAAAGGATTCGCCGTGATGAATTTAACATTCTTACTGAGCAGGCTGAAAAACTCGCTCGCCAAAAAATAGAAAATGAATTGCTTGCAGAAGCTGAAGAGCGACTTCGTAAGGCAGTTACTAAAAAGAAAAGAGCCGATATACTGGCTTTTATATTTCCAAAATTTCTGAAAACTATACGAAATTTAGCGATTCTCTGTATTTTTGTTGCTGTCTTATTCGGAGTAAGCCGTTCTATAGCGATGTGGCTTCCTCTAAAACCACAAATTACTACTCCTACAGCTGGTGATCATTATTTACCTACATCAATAGAAAGCACAATTCAAATTTCTACCTTGGCACCTGAAAGTACCATTACTCCAACCGAAACTGCCACTCTGAGACCTATTCCAACATTAACTTCTATTTCTATTATTTTAGGAATAGTGACTGAAAACAGTGTAAACGTACGTAGTGGTCCAGGGTTGATTTATCCTGGAATAATTAAATATAACAAAGGAACAGAACTTACTATACTAGGGCAGAATCACGATGGAACTTGGTTGGTTGTATTACTTCCGAATGGATCTCAAGGATGGATATCAGCTGTTTATGTATATGCAAATTTCTCTACTTCAGATCTTGATGTAGTTGCAGCTCCGCCGACGCCAATAATAACGCTAGCTCCTCTCATAAAAGAAAATAATAACAACAGTAATAACTGTCAGCAATATACAAATACTATAAATTCTATGCAGTCAGCGTATGGAAGTAGTATCGGCGATCCAAATTATGACCCTAGCTTGGACTTAAACGGTGATGGAACAATCAACGTAGTTGATATAGGCATTGTGACTGATAACATCCCACCTGAATGTAATTAAGAATAGTTGCACATCTAATAGTAAAATCAACAATTATTAAAAGTGGTAATTAAAAGAAATACCTACATCACTAAGATATTTGATTTCTTTTCACCTTCCCAACCTTACTCACTCTTTCTCAATCACACTTTCATCTTTTAAGAGAGTTAAAAAGTCATTTTGCAAGTGAGTTTTATAAGTAGTTATATTACTTCTTCTTTCGCAACAGTCATTTCAAAGTGTTTTGCATGTTCCCGATTAACAAACTGCGGCGAAAGGATTTGTATAGGTTTCTTTCCATCCAGCGTGATATTTATTACCTCTTCTGCAACAACAATATAAACCTTAGCGTTTTCAGGCAATTGCACGCCTTCATCTAAAAGAATACTACCTTTTTGAACAACACCTTCATAAGTTACTAGAGTCATAATACACCTCGACTATTTCATTATAGCACCACTGAATACTGAACATTGACACACTGATTACTGATAACTCGTATCTCGTAACTTGTATCTTACAACTCATCACTTCCCCAACCTCGCTCTTTCTTCCTCAACAACACTATCTTCCAACTTCTTAAACAGCGGACCAGGTTGATTCAACTTCGTGCCAGGTTTCAAGTCACTGGGTTTCCATTGAATGCCATCAATTCCTTTATATCTCAAGACAGTATGTGTGCCTAATGAGTCAGATACTTCTTCCGTGAACTGCTCACCAAACAATGGAGTTTCATAGCCAAAGAATCCATGTAACTTTTCGGAGGTAAACGGCAAGAAAGGCGAGAATATAACTTTCAACGAGTCAATTGCTCTCAGTGCTGTGTAAATTGTTTTGCCTGCGCCTTCTTTATCTGTCTTCACAGCAGACCATGGTGCATTGACATCCAAATAAACATTTACAGATGTGGCAAGTTTCAAGGCTTCGCTCAATGCAGAACGAAGATTCACTGTTTCGATTTCTTTGCCAACAGTTAAGAATCCATTTTCAATAACAGCAAGCAGGTCGAGGTCAGAGCCACGAAGCGTTTTCAAATCAACATCTGGCACATGCCCATCCCAATTCTTATAACAAAACGACAACACGCGATTCGCCAAGTTGCCCCAATTGGCAACGAGTTCATTGTTATTGCGCGCCACAAACTCAGCCCAATCCCAATCGCTGTCTTTGTTTTCAGGCATATTGGCAGTCAGATAATATCGCAACGCATCGGCATCATACCGAGTCAACGCATCGAGCCCCCACACCGCCCAATTACGCGAGCCGCTAATTTTTTGTCCTTCCAGATTCATAAATTGATTCGCAGGCACATCATACGGCAAGGTTAATTTTGTTTTATCACCAGAAAAAATTTCTGTGAACTGTTCATTCACGCCCATTAATTCTGCGGGCCATAACGATGTATGAAAGAAGATGTTATCTTTGCCAATGAAATGATATTGCTTGGCTTTTGGATTCGTCCACCAATCGCGCCACGCTTCTTTTTGATTTGCAATTTGACTCCACTCAATTGGGGCTGATAAATATCCTATAACCGCTTCAAACCAGACGTATAGTTTTTTCGGCTCCCAATCAGGGTCATCCACTGGAACAGGAATACCCCAATCCAAATCACGCGTGATGGGGCGGGGCTTGAGTCCTTCAGCTTCAATCTTGCCAAGTGATTCGCCTAAGACTGTATCTCGAAAATGTTCAGCACGTTCTTTCAAAAAGTTTTTAACATCAGGTTCAAGCTTAGATAAATCAAGATAAAAATGTTCTGTATCTCGTAGTTCAAGTGCACCATCCCCAGTCTTCGCACGCGGATTTTTTAACTTCTCAGGCTCAAGCACATTGCCGCAGTTATCACATTGGTCAGAACGTGCGCCTTCAAACCCGCAGATGTAACAAGTGCCTTCTACATAGCGGTCTGGTAAAAATTTATTTGCACTGGGCGAGTACCATTGCTTGCTGAATTCTTTGAACAAGAATCCATTTTTTTGCAAAGCAAGGAACACAGCTTGCGAAACTTTGAAATGATTTTCGCTGTGGGTGGTAGTGAACAAATCGTAAGTGATGCCATAGCCTTTGAACACTTCCAAAAATGAGTTGTGATATTTTTTATACACTTCTTCCACAGGTTTGCCTTCTTTATCTGCGGCAAGGACAACAGGCGTGCCATGAGAATCAGTCCCTGAAACGACGAGAACTTTATTCCCTTTGAGTCTGTGATATCGTGCGACAATATCACCAGGTAAATGTGAACCTGTGATATTTCCTACGTGAATCTCTGCATTTGAATAGGGCCAGGCAATGGCGATTAAGATATTTTCGGTCATGATAAAACTCCAGTTTCTTATGTCGTTGCGAGCCACGTTCTTGTTCTTGGTGGCGAAGCAATCTCCTAATTATTAGGGGATTGCTTCGGCGGGCAAACACCGCCTCGCAATGACATGATATTTTTACAAACAAAAAGGCTGTCCGCAAAATGGACAGCCTGTATTCTTTGATACAAAACTTATGCTTTCCATTTGGCGCAGTTGAACATCTCCATTTGCATGGCCATGGTCATTGGCACCATTGGGGAAACAGAAGTGAATTTCATAGTCAATATTTTATAACAAGTCTTTGAGTTTTGCAAATGGAGAATCTGGTTCAGCAGGTCTGTGACCACAATCCTTAACATTCAAGTTCTGACCACATTCCGGACATAAGCCTTTGCACACGTCATCATGGATAGGGCTGATAGGAATTTCTAACAAAGCAAAATCGCGGATGAGTTCGGCTAAGTCTAAATGAGCATCATCTGGAATGATGAGACCCGAATCTGTTTCGGAGCGTTTGTCAAAAGCATACAACTCTGAAAATGACCAATCAAGTGCATGTTCAAATTTTGTTAGACAACGCACGCATTCTAAATCGGTTTCGGCAGAAAATTCTGCTTGCACGATTAATCCCTGTGGCGTTTTTCCAACATTCGCATTGCCTGAGAAGTTTCGCAATGCAAGGTCATCTAAATTAATTTCGTCAAACTCAAAAAGGAAATCGTGGTTGTAACCGACTTCTTCATGGATAATAAATCCGACATTAAAACGAAAAGGTTTTTTCATGGTTAAAAGGTTGGAAGGTTAATTGACTATTTAGACTTTTCAGACTTTTTAGACCAGTCAGACTAATTAGACTTTCCGATCAACAATATACTTTGCTAAATTTTCTAACGCATCACGTTCTGCACAAGGTTGTATATTTTCTAAACAAACAAGTGCACGGTCAATATAATTTTCAGCTTCTTGCATAGCTTTGTGAGTAGAGTCACCAGCACGGATATTTTCTACAAGGCGAGACATGTTTTCGTGATTCGTCCAGCCACCGTTTGAAAGAGAGAGAATGTCTGGGTCATTGGGGTTAGCTTCGGCGTAGTAAATGCCGGGCAGTGTGACCAAGCCATTATGTAAGTCTGAACCGATTGGTTTGCCGACAGAATTTGAGTCGCCTGTGTAATCTAAAATATCATCTGCAATTTGAAATGCCATGCCAAGTTGATATCCAAACTCACGCATACATTTTATAGTCTCTTCATTTGCAGGGCTGACCATTGCCGCCGCATGAGATGTCATTTCAAATAAGGAAGCAGTTTTGGCGTAAATTCTTTTGTAATAGTTATCTCGATTAATTAATCCGCGCGAGTTGAACATTTGTGTCAATTCGCCATTGACGATAATCGAAAGTGTATCTGCAAACAGATTCATCAAACGCAAATCATCAGTTTCAGCGGCGAGTTTGGCGGCGCGGGCAAAAACAAAATCGCCAGTCAGCACGGTTGCAGGTGGAGCCCAACGCGCATTCAATGTTGGTGTGCCACGACGAAGCAAAGAGCCATCAATTAAATCATCATGCACAAGTGTAGCAGTGTGAAGAAGTTCAACTGCCGCGCCAAGTGTGACCAATTTTTCGAGCGGGGCACCAAGCATATTTCCAACTAACAAGCCGAGGGTAGGTCGGATGCGTTTTCCCCCAGCCTTCATCAAATGTTCAAGCGCGGCTCGCAAATCGGCATGGGCTTCATCCGCTTGTTCGCGCATGCGTTCTTCAACAAGTTTTATTTCTTCAGTTACTGGGCTGAGAAAGGTGATTGCATTCATTCAATCTCCCCATGCAAAAAGCCTCGCCGCGTTGGCAGTTGTAATTTTTGCAATTTCAGCACGGCTGGTAGCATGGATTTCTGCTATTCTATCAGCAATGTGCAAAATGTACGAGGGTTCGTTCCTTTTTTCACGAACGGGAATCGGGCTTAAAAATGGCGAATCTGTCTCCAAAAGTAATTTGGTAAGTGGTAATTGGGCAATGATTTCGCGTTTTTTATCCGCATTTTTGTAGGTGACAGGTCCCGAAACGCCGATGTAAAAATTTAAGTCCAAACCTTTTTGTGCAGTTTCGAGCGTGCCATTAAACGAATGAAGCACACCAGGTTTTTCTGCCAACGAACCAGTTAAACTTTTTTGCCATTCTTCCAAGATGTTTAGCAAATCAATAGAGGCTTCGCCAAACCAAGCATCATTTTCTTCGCGCATATGGATGATGACAGGTTTATTTATTTCTTTTGCAAATTGAAGTTGTCCCTTCAATGCTTCGTGTTGAAACTCGCGCTTGTCTTTTTCTTTGACCCAATAATAGTCAATGCCAATTTCACCGATCGCAACCACTTTTGGGTGGTCAGCAAGTTTTTTTACTTCATCAAAAGTCTGTGGATTAAATTCTTCCAAGTCGGTTGGATGAAAGCCGACAGCCGCATACACGCTTTGATATTTTTCTGCTAGCCTCACCGCCTCTTTACTGGACTTATGCTGGAGTGCTGGAACTAGAAGTTTGGTCAATCCCGCATCATTTGCGCGTTGGATTACTTCCTCGCGGTCAGAATCGAATTTGTTGTAATCAAGGTGGCAGTGGGTGTCTGTAATCCTCATTTTATGATTATAATGTGAATTATGTCACTATCTTTAAATCTGGAGTAAATAATGAATGATTTTTCAGAAAAAGGCAGCAAGCGTAAAGACGTGTCTCAAAATAATAAAGTTGAGGATATTTCTAAAAAAAATCAGTCTCAAAATGTAGGTATAGTTTTTTATATTGCTTTTGCAAGTTTAGTTATTCTTTGTTTAATGTTCTCAATCACTTCTAAATCTGGGGATTCATTTTTTGCATTGTATTTTAGTATCTTGGCTTTTATTTACTTTGGCAGTATTCCGTGTTTGATTTCAATTGGTATTTTATCGATTTTATTGTATATCAATCGTTTGTTGTGGAATAATTCAACAGAAGAAAGCGGTTCAAGGCATCACAATAGTATAGAAGACAGGTTTGAAATAGCACCGCTTCTAGCTGTGGTTGGTGTTAGTTTGGTAATTATCCTTATTTCGATTTTATTTAATATCTAACTCTTATAAACATTAAGTGTTTTTTTCTAGCGTATCAGATTTAAAAAGACGCCTATTTCTTGGCGGCGATTTTTTTCTTTGGCTTTTTGTTGATTTTATACTTTGCTTTTGATTCGCCAACTTGTTTGTTCGGAATGATTGAAATTAAAGTTCGCAAAGCGTTATTCACACTTTCGGAATCAGGGAAGTAAATTGCTATATCAGGTTCAAGGGTGATGGTCGGTCCATAATGTTTTTCGGTCACAGTTCCATCTTCATTATGGATGCGAACAGTATAGCCTTGTTGTAAGCCACGGTAATATTTTCCGCGCACGCCTTTTTTTCCACTGAAATCATATTCAGGTAACATGCCATCGTCATAGTCTTTTGGGTTAATTTTCGTCTTCTTCATATAGTTTTCTTTCAGTTGAATTTGCTTTTCGGCAACTGATAATCCGAATTAAGATTTTATCTTTCAACGTATGTTTTTCTAAATGAACAACCAGTAATACTCTTTTTGAAGTAGATGTTCCAATGCTAATAAAGCGTTCCTCTTTTTCTGAATGTTCTTCATCAGGTAAAGTAAGCAAAAAAGGATCATTAAAAATTGTTTTTGCTTCTTCAAAACTAATCTTGTGTTTAGTAAAGTTTAACCTTGCTTTATTTTTATCCCAATCAAAATCATATAACATAGCCTGAATTATACTGCCATTCAAAAGTTAAAATAGTTGCAGGTTGAAACGTACTAACATTCCAACCTGCTAACATGAAAACATTATTTTATCCCTGCAACTTTGAGTCCATCTTCCAAAATTGCTTTGACTTTATCTTTGTGACGTGTTTCTGTATAAACACGCAGAATCGGCTCTGTTCCACTAAAGCGAATTAACATCCAGCCACCATCTTCTAATTTATATTGAAAACCATCTACTGTAATTAACTCAGTGACCTTCAATCCGCCAAGTGTTTTTGGATTATTGTCTGTAATAATTTTCTTTCGGGCATCAGGGTCACCAGTGAATGGACTATCCACACGGTCATAGAAATATTCACCGCCGACTTTGTCAAATAAGTCTTTCAGCAATTCAGTTGGTTTTTTGCCTGTCTTAACCATGAAGTCAAGCATATATAAACCCGCTAAGATTCCGTCGCGTTCTGGGACATTTCCACGAAAAGCATATCCACCAGATTCTTCACCACCAATTAATGCATTGGTTTCCGTCATTTTTGGTGCAACGTATTTGAATCCAACACCTGTTTCATGGACTGGGACTCGATAAATCTCGCCGAGTTTGTTCAACATGCCTGTTGTGGATAAAGTCTTTACAATATCACCGCGTTCTTTGCGAATTTCAAGCAAGTAATATGCTAACAAAGCATACACGCGCAATTGATTAATAAACTCACCATTTTCATCACCGATTCCACAACGGTCAGCATCGCCGTCGGTGATTAACAATACATCAGCCTTATGCTCCACTGTCGCGCGTAGACCAACATCAATGTTTGGCTGAATCGGTTCTGGTCGTTTCATCTCAGGGAAAGACGGATTGCGTTCATTATGAATTTCAATCACTTTTGTTTTTCCGCCAGCGAGTAAACGTGGAAACCAACCCGCACCATTACCCCACATTGTATCTACCATCACAGTCAAGCCAGCATCTTTGATTGGCTGTAAATCAATCAATCCATCACGAGTCAAATGTTCAATGTATGGAGTCGCTGCATCAAACTTGACAATCTCACCAGCAGACTCTGCTTCTTTATAATTTTTTCTCTTTACATCTTTAATGTCATCAGGAATCCCTGCTTCGATTTGTTTTAAACCTTCTGGGTCAATCGCGCCACCTGTCTCATTGCGGACTTTGAATCCATTGTCAGTGGGTGGGTTGTGACTGGCTGTGATGTTCACAGCACCTGCGGCTTTCTTATCTACAACCGCATAAGCAATGACGGGAGTTGGTGTTGCTTCTTGCGTCAAATAAACTTTCAAGCCATTGCCTGCTAACACTTCTGCAACTGCGGCGGCGAAATGCTCACTGCTGAAGCGCATATCATGCCCAACGATAATCCATTGACCTTTTTTACCAATAGACAACATATATGAAGCAAAGCCCTGAGCGGCTCTGCGAACATTATCAAACGTGTAATCTTCTGCAATGACTCCACGCCAACCGTCAGTGCCGAATTTTAGTTTTTGTGCCATGCAAGTTCTCCTGGAAAGTTGTTTATTTTATGTTGTAAAGCGAAAAATACTTATCAATTTCTGGTCGTAACTCTATGCCAACCCGTTCAAAAATTTCCAATAATTGCAAATATGTCCCTTCACCGCCCAGAAAATCCCAAAACTCGTTTGCAACTTTCAATTCTGCTTCAAGGTCAAGCATTCCTGCCATTGTCCAGCGGGAATATGGTTTTGGTTCGTAGGGATTGTAAGGAATTGCAATGAGTGTGTTGATTTTTGCTTTTTGGTTTTCAGCTAAAACGCAAGCCGTCCATTCTAAAAGTGTTCGCTTGAATTCTCGAAAACCGCCTTTGTTTGGTTTTGCGGTTTTGATATCAAAAAAATACAATTGATTATCTGTTCCTTGTAACCAAATATCAACTTTGGTTGGTTTTACAGTTTTCATTTTTCCAATTTGAGCAACTTTTCTTATTGCTTCAATTTCATCTTTTTTGTTGGGTTTGAAGTTTGCCGCAGTCAAGCCGTCCATAATATCTTGAATAACTCGTTGCGCCGATTCGCTAATTTGTGTTCCTGCTCTTGCTTGCGCTTTTGCTTCTTTGAAAGCCGTAGATGCCAATGTCAAAGCAACAGGTTCGAAAATACTTGTTCCGAAATTTGTGTTTAACGAATGAATAAAAGAAAACAAAGCCATTCGGTCTTTTCCTAAAAGCCTTGTGTGAAAGGGCATTGAAGCGGGTTCGGGCTTATAGTTTTGAAACTTGTTACGCAAACTATGTTTCAAAACTTCTTCCACTGGTTTTATTTGCTGGTTATTTAATGCCATTTAATTACCCTTTAGATGAAAAATTATTTCCGAATATGCGCCTTTGTCTTTTTCGGTGCGATTTAAGACAGGCCGCTTAAATTGATTTACTATCTTCATCCCCGCGTTTTGGGCAATCGTTGGATACATATTGTATTTATCGTTTGCTACAAGAAAAATATCATAATCATCAACCAAATATTTTTTGGCGTTGTTTAATACATCCGAAATTCCTTGAATGTAGCTTTGTTTCGCTTCTTTGCCTTGACCCTTGAAAAGCGGACCGATTTCTAAATTGTCTTTACGTTCAAAACCAAACAAGTCGTAAGCATAAGCGTGTTGCTCATGGTAGTCAATTAAACCGACATAAGGTGGTGATGAAAAAATGCCTTTAATTTTTTGTTTTATTGCTAATTCTGCAAATGCAGGTTTTTTCTTTCCTAATTCCGAAAAAATATCAATCGTTCTGCTATCGCCTGTCAAACACGTTTGAAAGGTTTGTGTTCTCAATCTATCAAACTGAGCTAACCGTTTTATAGTGTCTTTGCTGTAAGTTTCCCACCATTTAAGAATTGAAAAAAGTGGTTTACACATTTTTCCGTGCTTTGCACAATAGTAAGTTGTAGTAATGGGTTCAACAAGTGTAGCCAAGTCAGCGTGAGTAGTTGCTCTGCAACTTCTAATAGTGCGACTTAAGATTACACTCACGATTTTTTTTGTACCAATAGTTTTTATTTTTTTGATTTCGTTAAACACAAATTCAATTTCTTCTCTGATGTGTTGCGAATACCATTTATCAAGAAAAGAATCGGCTTTGTCTTGACGTAATTTTATATTGTATTGTTTTACAAGTTTGTTATATTTTGGCAAAAATTCTTTTTCTTTTTCTGCCCCGTATTTTTCCTCGTTGATTTTTCCTTGTCTCAAGTTATATTTGTATTCAGTGGCAGGAAAATATTTGTTATTGAACTCGTAGAGTTCTTGCAATAATTTTGCTTCAAAATCCAATGTATGCGAATTGCTTAAGAACTTTTTAAGTGCTTTTGAAATTTGATTGATTTCGTTTTGAACATCCACCAAATCGTATTTTGTTACTTTACAATTTCCAATCAGTGCATTGAAAGCAGAAACGTCAATCCCGATTGCATTTATTCCTAATTCGCAAGATTGCACCATTGTTGTTCCACTTCCCGAAAATGGGTCTAGCACAATGTCCCCTTTTTGAAAGTAGGTTTTTGTCTTAAATTTGTCAATGTGGTTATCTAAAAAATACTCAACCAATTGTGGAATAAATTTGCCTTTGTATGGGTGCAGTCTGTGAACGTGTTTTGTGGTTTCCGCTTCTTTATATTGGTCAAATGACAAAGCCCAATTTAAGTCGCTACCAAGTTCGTTTTTCCAAGAAATCTCACGCTGTCCATTGTAAGATTTATAATAGTTAATTAAGTCCTGCAACGCAATTTGGGTTGAGCCATTTTTGCCAATTTTCTTAATTCGTCCGTATTGAATGAGGTAGGAAATATTAGAGGTCGTAACGGTTTTGTGAATATGCTTTGTTGCCCATTCACTTGCTTCTTTTATAGTCAGCAGTTCATTTGTTTCTGTCATTTTTATACCAATTCCTTCAACGATAGAATTTTAGCATGAAATTTTTCATCACCAAATTCAAGCGCGTAATTATTATTATCGACTTTTACGGCGTTGGTGTGACCGATGGAACATCAAACGGAGTTGGTGTAGCAGTTAAGAAAGGCTCAACAAAAGGTGTTGGCGTGGATGTCGCAATTGCAGTTGCTTCACCGCTTATCAAAATTTGCCAAGCAATTTCCAAATCACCAGATGCGACGACGGGGAATTGTGGCAAATTGCCTAATGCCAAATCCAAACGCGCTACCACTTCACTTAATGCCGCATCATTTGTTTCAGTGTGTAATGCAAACAATACATCTCGCGCACTTTGCACATCTTCTTTTGCCAACCCAAAATTACTTTGTGATAAATACAAACGCGCCCGTCCGAGCATGTCAAATGCACGCGCTAACATCACTTCATGTTTTAATTCAAGCAAGACCACATTATTGTTTTCTTCTAATTGATTTTCAATCGTGGCTTGTATTTCATCTAATTTTTGTATCGAAGCAGAATGTGTTTCAATTGTCGTTTCCACTGTAATCAAACGATGATTCATTTCCGCAACTTCGGTTTGTAATCTGGCAATTTCATTTTCTAATTCACTCACGCGCGAAGCATTCTCTTCCACTGGCGCGATGAATGTGCGATTGATATATGGCAAGCCGTAATAAAACAATGCACCGAATGCAAAAATCAATGCGACGATTAAGACCAATCTCAACAACGCGCGTAAAAAATTGATAAATGCCCGCCCGAATCTTGATAGAAAAGATTCCTCTTCCGCTTTTGATTCATCTTCGGCTTGATTCTTATCCGCAAGTGCGGGCATCGCCTCTTCTTCTACGGGAATTATATTTCTGTCTTCGGATTCATTCTCTGCCATTGTTAAATCTCCTATGCTGTGATTGTACAACAAAACATCAGCCAATGATTAAGTTGCAGGTGCAAACACCAAGCACAAAGTCAAATATGAAGCGGTTATAATTCCATTCTATGATTTATCTTGATTATGCGGCTACTACACCCTTAGACAAACGCGTCTTAGATGTGATGATGCCTTATTTCAGTGAAGCATTTGGGAATCCATCTTCGATTCATCGTTTTGGTCAAAAAGCGGAGACTGCGATTGAGGAAGCCCGTGAAAAAGTTGCCAAGATTTTGCATTGCCGCGCCGATGAAATTATTTTTACATCTGGTGGTACAGAGGCGGATAATTTGGCATTGCGTGGCGTGATGATGGCAAGACGTGATACAGGCAAATGGATTTTGACTGCAAAAACTGAACACTCTGCTGTAAGCAAAACTGCAATTCAATTAGAAAAAGAATATGGCTTTTTATTGGAATGGTTGGGTGTTAATGAACATGGCGAAATCACAATTGAGTCGTTGAGTAAAGCCGTTTGCAATAATACTTCTCTTGCTTCGGTGATGTATGCGAACAATGAAATTGGAACAATAAACCAGATTGCGGATTTGGCTCAAGTTGCAAAAGCAAATAATATTTTATTTCATACAGATGCTGTGCAAGCGGCGGCTTATTTAGATATCAATGTTGATAAGCTAGGTGTAGATTTAATGTCACTTGGTGGGCATAAATTCTACGGACCAAAAGGCGTAGGGGCTTTGTATGTTCGTAAAGGAGCGAAGTTAATTCCGCACTTAACGGGCGGTAGCCAAGAAAATAGTTTACGAGCAGGGACTCATAATGTTCCATATATTGTTGGGTTTGCAGAGGCGTTACGTTTGGCAGATGAAGAAAGAGAAGAACGCACGAATCATGTCAAACCTTTGTGCGATCACATAATTGGAAATGTACTTGAATCAATTCCTGATTCAAAATTAACAGGTCATCCACAAAATCGTTTGCCGAATCATGCTTCGTTTGTTTTCAAAGATGTGGATGGTAATTTGCTTTTACAAATGTTAGATTCGGCTGGCTTTGCTTGTTCTTCTGGTTCTGCTTGCAAAACAGGAAACCCAGAGCCAAGTGAAGTCGTCACTGCTTTGGGTCATTCACCAGATTGGGCTTTGGGTTCGTTGCGTGTAACACTTGGAAAAGATTCCACTGCTGAGCATGTTGATTCATTCATAAAGACTTTGCCTTCATTAGTTGAAAAAGTAAGAAAATTAAATACCAAATCCTAAAAGAACTTTACTGCTCTCTAATTATCTGTTCTCTACTCTCTAACTTTGAAAACAAAAATCATTACCCTTGAATCACACGATAACTTAATCTCTGTCCGCGATAAACTTTCGTGGGCGAAGACTCCGCGCATTTTATTGGTGTGGCCCAAATACGAAAATGTGATGTTGCGATTATTAGATTTAAAAGTTTTGCAACGCCATGCGGATTCGCTCGGTGCACAATTAGGATTGGTGACTCGTTGGAATAATGTTCGTCGGGATGCGGAATCGTTGAACATTCCAGCTTTTGATTCAACGTCATCGGCTCAAAAGGATGCCTGGCTTGAGTCGCCGCCCCGAAAGAGACGAATCCCGAAGCCGCCCCAAGTTGACCTGAGAAAGAAGCGTGATGAAGTTCGCATCCAAGAACCTGCTTGGGTGAAATCTTTATTAGGCAGAATCATCTTATTTGCAATTGGAGTTCTATCTGTTTTGATATTAGCAGGTTTATTTATCCCGCGCGCGCAAGTGACATTGTTTCCCGAATCAAAAACAGTTTCAGCAGTGATACTTGTGCAAGCGAGTTTATCTTTTAATTCAGTTTCATTGAATGGCGATATACCCGCGCAAGAAATTTTTATAACAGTAGATTTGCAAAAAACAAAACCGATGACAAGCCAAATTGCAATACCAAAAACAAAAGCAAAAGGATTTGTGCAATTTCAAAATTTAAGTTCAAGTGAAGTGACTATACCCGCTGGCACGATTGTTGCAACAACAGATTTGATTCGATTTGAAACATTGAACCGAACAGTATTAACTGGCGGCGTGAATCAAATTGTGGAAGTTCCAATTCAAGCAGTCAATGCAGGTGAAGTTGGAAATGTAGAAGCCGAAGCAATTATTTCAATTGAAGGTCCGTTGGGGTTATCTATGACGGTGATAAATCCAGAAGCGACTTCTGGTGGGGAAGATGAAAATGCAATTGGTGCAAATGATAATGACCGCGCATTATTGCGCGAAGAAGTGTTAAATGATTTGCTTTTGAAGGCTGAAATTGAGATGCATTCTCAACTTGCCGAAAAAGATTTTTTGCTAGTTGATACGCTTGAATTGAAAGAAATTTTAGTGGAAGAATTTTCTCCGCTTGAAAATGAAGCAGGTGACTCGTTGACATTCACCATGCAAGCAGAGTTTATAGCGTTGTATATCCTTGCAAATGATATGCAAACATTAACTTCGTCGTATTTGAATGCTTCTATTCCCGAAGGATTCTCTACAATTAATGAAATGCAATTTGAATTGCTTGATACACCGTTTACTGATTCGGATGGTATAACTCGTTTTCAATTGCAAATGAGTCAAAATACTGTCAAACATGTGGATGTGTTGCAGGTCTTCAATGTGATTCGTGGGCATAATGTACAAGATGCAAAAGATGAACTCACCGAATCATTTCCATTTCGTCAAGAACCGCAGATAATGATAAACCCTTCGTGGTGGAACTTTTTACCTTTGATTCCGTTTAATATTTTGGTTGAAGTAAAATAAATATGCCACAGAGGTCACAGAGTTTTTTGAGAAAACCTTTTTATGTTCCTCTCTTAAAACTCATTTTTCTCTGTGCGCTCTGTGGCTAAGAAAAAATATATGAGAATTTTAGCAATTGACCATGGTGAAAAAAGAATCGGACTTGCACTCAGTGACCCAACTCGAACGATTGCGAGTCCGTTGAAGGTGATTAAGCATGTGTCCCGAATGATAGACGCGGCACAAGTGGCTGAGATTGCTAATGAGAACGAAGTCAGTTTAATTATCATTGGTCAATCATTAGATGAAGATGGCAAACCCAACATGGCAGGTCGTCGGGCTGGGCGTTTTGCTGATGAATTAAAAAATCAAACTCAAATTCCAATTGAAATGGTGGATGAATCATTTAGTACACAAATTGCTCGCAACGCAAGAATTGAACTTGGCGTTTCAAGAAAAAAACGTGCAGGGCATCAAGATGAATATGCGGCAGTGGTGATTTTGCAAAATTATCTTGAGTTAAAGCGTGGTACGTAAAACGTAAATCGTAAATCCAAAATCGTAAATAAAAATGCGTCGTTATCAATATTATTTCATCTTATTAATTCTCGTTGTCATTGCACTGGTTTGTGTTTTTTCATTTATCTATTACATCCCCGCGCGTGCATCCTTGTTGTATGGTGCGCCTGCCAATCATCTTTCGATTTCAAATCGCATTGAATATTCGGCGCGTTTGCTTTCGTATGGTGATGAACTTTCTACACCGTTAAACCAAAATGGTGCTGAACAAAATTTTACTGTTTCATCAGGCGAATCAATTTTATCAATTGCCAATCGTTTACAAGAATCAAATCTCATTTCCAATGCCGATGCGTTTTTTGATTACGTCGTTTACACAGGCATTGACCTCACCATTCAAGCAGGTGATTTCAATTTGAGTCCTGCACAATCTATCATTGATATTGCGAAGGCTTTGCAAAAATTTTCTCCGACTGATGCCACATTGGTTATCTTAGCAGGGTGGCGGATGGAAGAAATTGCCGCCTCACTCCTGACTTCGGGCTTGAGCATCACACCCGAAGCATTTCTTTCCGCCGCACAGACTCCGCCCCAAGTTTTAGATTTCACCTCTGCATCATCAATGGAAGGATTTTTCTTTCCAGATACATACACACTTCCACGCGAAACCACCGTTGACCAACTCCTTGACATCATCGCTCGTAATTTTGCACAACGCATGACCCAAGACTTAATCACTGCCTTTGAAAATCGCGGATTAACCGTTTATGAAGCAGTCATTCTTGCATCTATTGTTGAGCGTGAAGCCATTCATATTGAAGAAGCCCCTATGATTGCATCAGTGTATTTGAATCGTTTGGCAATCAACATGAAACTTGATGCAGACCCAACCGTGCAATATGTTTTAGGCTATCAATTTGACAAAAATTCTTGGTGGAAGAGTCCATTGGCATTAACGGATTTACAAGTCCCTTCGCCATATAACACATATCTCAATGTAGGTTTACCACCCACACCGATTTCAAACCCCAGCCTAGAAGCATTGATGGCGGTTGCATATCCCGAAGCCACACCTTATTACTTCTTCCGTGCCGCATGTGATGGGTCTGGCTATCATAATTTTTCTGTCACATTTGAAGAGCAAATTGCGAATGCGTGCCCGTAACGAAAACTCGGAGGTCTTCAAGACCTTCGAGTTTTTTTATTTTTCTATCAAAACCTCAATCAAATCTTGTGTCACAACTTCTGCATTTGACGCACCCAGCAATTCTAGCAACTCATCTGCCAATTTTGCTTTATTATCCGCATCATTGCGACTCCATGTTTTACTCTTGATTTCAAGAAAATGTCCCATCGGAGGTTGTTTCACTTCATCAACATTCACAAAAAATTCTGTGTTTTTATATTTGATATGCCAACGCAAACGATTCTTTTCGACAGAAATTTCTTGCTTGGGTTTGAAGTATTCACGATAAAAGCGTAATGACTGTGTAGCAGGTGCGAGGAAGCGACTCTTTGAAAGCAAAACATCATGTCCAATTTCACCTTCGCGTTTGTGACCTAACAAAGTTAAGCGTGAACGTGTGTTCACCACATCACCTTTTTCATTGATTAAATTATCTTCACGGAATCTTAAGCGTCCATCTGATGCTTTTTCAAACAAGAAGTATTCGTCAAATTGACGATAATGTTTGAAAGCGTTAATTTCGATTTGGTCACTGCGCTTCAATTTCTCGACGAGTGCATCTGGTTCTGTCACCTTGACTTTTACTTGCACTTCAAATGACTCTTCTTCCATCGAACCGCCGAGTGCAATGAGTTTTGATAATACAGATTGTTCTCTTTCAATTAAGAACGCATCGATTTTCTTAGCGACTTCTCTTGCTTGTTTAATTAATTCTTCTTCGTTCAGGGTGAGTAATTTATGCTCACGCATTAACCATTTTCCATTAACCATCACATCGCTCACATCAGTTGACTTGGAGGCAAAAACCAATTGAGCATAAGCATTCATCGGGTCCCGTAAGAAGCGCGGAGAATTATGCAAGGGAGAGGTGTCCACTAAAATCAAATCAGCTCGTTTGCCAGATTCAATCGAGCCAGTTAAGTGTCCGATGTGCAAAGCTTGGGCACCCAAACGAGTCGCCATCAACAAAGCAGTTGCGGCGGGGAGAGCAGTTGGGTCGTTGGATGAAGCCTTAGCGGCGAAAGAAGCGAGGCGGACTTCTTCAAACATATCAAGGTCATTGTTTGATGCAGGACCATCCGTTCCAATGCCAACATTGACTCCGACTTCAAGCATTTTTGTGACAGGTGCAAAACCCGAAGCGAGTTTGAGATTGGATGATGGATTATGTGAAATGCCCGCGTTGGCGTGTTTGAGCGTGCGAATTTCACCAGTATCAATGTGAACACAATGGGCGGCGATAACTTTTGCTTCTAGTAAACCTTGCTTTTTAACATAAGGCACAACAGGCATACCTTGTTCATTACGCATGTTTTCCACTTCAAATGAAGTTTCTGAAATGTGAATATGCAATGGCACATCAAATTCTTTGGCGAGTTCAGCACAGGCTTTCAAAATTTCTGGCGTAGTGGAATAAGGCGCATGTGGCGCAACGGCAGGGACAATTAATTCATGCCCTTTCCATTTTTGTATAAATGTCCTTGCCATTGCCAATGAATCTTCATACGCGCCTGCATCTGGCACAGGGAATTTAATTACTGTTTGCCCACAAACTGCTCTCATGCCCGCATCGGCTGTGGCTTGGGCAACATCATCTTCAAAATAATACATGTCATTGAAAGTGGTCACACCACTGCGGATTTGTTCTGCACATGCAATAGACGTTCCCAAACGAACAAAATCTGGTTTTACAAATTCTCTTTCAACAGGAAGCATGTAACCCATCAGCCATACATCGAGTCTCAAATCATCTGCTAAACCACGCAACAAAGTCATAGGAACGTGTGTATGTGCATTGATTAAACCTGGCATCAATACTTTTTTATTGCAATCAATGATTTCTTTGGCTGAATATTCTTTTTTGATGTCTTCTTCTTTTCCAACAGCAACAATCGAATTTCCCTTAACTGCAACAGCACCGGGGTCATATTGATTTAATTTTTCATCCATTGTGAGTACAATGGCATTGATAAATAATGTGTCAACTTTTTGAGTCATAAATTCTCCATTCTAGTAACCAAACCTGACAGGTTTTATTTTCAACTCTTTTGATTATAACGATTGCGTGGACAATGATTCTTGATGGTGTAGGTGCTTCGGAAACCTGTCAGGTTTTTTGGGTTTATTCCCAATTCAACAAAACTTCCAACGCCTTCAAATTCTCTTCAAAATCTGTAAATTTATGTGTAGATAATTCCATGTCAACCGCAGTGATACCTAAATCAACTGCATAATCTGCTAATGTTCCAGTATAAACACAACCTGTGTCAATTGGCGGATATGGATAGCCTGTCGCTTTGGATAATGCTTTAGAGAATTGAATTGAATCTTCTTCCCAGGGTACACCACCAGGGAAAACTCCTAACGCGGCACTGTGATAACTAATCAATGTTTCCACATTATGATTTTGTAAAAAATACATGACCGCTTTTGTTTCAGGCTCAGAGCCGGGACCCGTTCCGCCTGTTGTTGGAGTTAAACTCCAACAACCAGCCCTGTCCCAAGTCCTTGCCCAATTGGAAGGGAAATTGCGATTCAAATCTACACCATGGTCATTGACTCGTCCATCCACACCATGGTCTCTTGCATCACCATCTGGATTCATATTACGCATAATGTGTAATGTCACATCACTAGGAATAATTTCAGGATGATCAAAAATATGCTGAATCAATTCATCTGCTAAAGCAATCGTATTCCATTCATAACCACCATGAATCCCAGCCACAATCATTTTTTCTTTTTCACCATTGCCAAATGTATACACTTCAATCGGTCTTCCAGAGACAGAATAACCAGCGACAGAAATTCTAGCATTGGCTTGTAATGCAAAATTTTCAATCACAAACGGAGTTGGGCTTTGTACCACAATCATGGTTGAGCGCGGATTTGGTGTAATAGTTGGCAACCAAATCGAAGCAGGGTCTTGTGTAAATGTTGGCGGAACAGTAATTGTATAAATCGGTCTTACATCTTGTGGCGCGGCAGAAACATTTTGCAAATAAAAATAAGCCATCACCACAACTATAATTGCAAAGACTCCAGCAATATTTAATCCCCATGCAAACATCACCCAAACAGAATCTTTGTCTTGTTTCTTTGTCATTCTATTTCCTCTAAAACAGTTCGCAACCAATTGATAGTTAAATTCACACTCCATTTTGGAAGACTCTTCGGCGGACCACCATACGTGATTTTATGACTCTTCTCGCCTTTGGATGTAATCATCGCCATCACTGCGCTTCTTTCTTCGGGGAAAACTGCTACACCAACCGCAACATCTGTCTTCGCTGATGCTTGGGCTGAGCGCAATGCTTCTAATAACGAATCAGGTGTCAGGCTTGCACTGAGCCCAGTCGAAGTGTCAGGAAGAGAAGCGGTATGTGGAATTTTTCTGGCAAGCAAACCATCCAGTCCACTTTCAATAGAAGTTAATGTCAAACCTTTTTTTGCTAGCAGATTCAAAGTCACTTCTTCGAGTGTATCTTCATCAACACCAAACACAACACTACCGAGTCTTTCACGAACTTGTGACTCAATTTCATCAATCATCTTGTTGGCTTCATCTTCATTTTTTGCTTTGGCGGCAATACGAATATCAACAACGCCTGTATGTGCCGCAAGACCAACCGTTGGATTACTCAAGGTTTCAAGGTCTGCAATTTTTTCATCAATCAAACCTTCGCCAAGCCCAGCACAATGTAGAACGCGGACTTTTATAATTTCGTCGAGATTAAACTTTTTCTGCAAATAGGGAATGACTGACTCATGCAAGATGTGTTCCATTTCAGCGGGCACACCAGGCAATGAAATAACGACTCTATCTCCCCTCTCCCCATTTGGGAGAGGGGTTGGGGGTGAGGGGCGTTCCACTATAAAACATGGTGCAGTGCCGACAGGATTTCTTAAACCAATTGCACCTTGCGGTACATACGCCTGCCGTTTTTGATTCTCAGATGGCTTGCGACCATAACGAGCAATTGTTTCAACTACTTGTTGCCAGAGGTCTTCACGAAATTCCGTTTCTACACCGACAGCTTTACCAACTGCTTCACGTGTTGGGTCATCAACTGTTGGTCCAAGCCCACCAGTTGTGATGACAATATTTGCACGCTCCATAGAATTATGTATCGCGTTTGCGATTCTATCTACATTGTCGCCAATCGTAATCGTGCGATATAAATCCACGCCGAGCCCGCGTAATGTTTTGGCGATGTAGCGTGTGTTGGTATCTACAATTTCGCCGAGTAATATTTCTGTTCCGATAGTAATAATTTCTGCTGATGTCATTTTTCTCTTTTGTTTAAACACAAAGTACACTAAGGTCACGAAGGAAATAATTTTTGTTTTTTCCCCTTTGTGTACTTGGTGTCCTTCGTGTTTAAGAATTAATTAAACCATATTTATCAAAATTCTATTTCCTGACCAATCTTCATCTTCTTCGCATTCTTCAATGCCACTTGCGCCGCAGATGCATCTTGCACTGCATTGCCAACAGATTTGAAAAATGTAATTTCATCATCATTTTCTCTGCCAACTTTTTTGCCCAAAACAATTTCACCCAATTCCGCATGGATATTTTTTTCAGTAATCAAATTTGCTTTTAATGCTTTGACAATATCACCTGCTTCACTCATTACTGTTTCAAATGAATCCACAACGATTTTTGAACGAGCCACTGTTTCAATTGGAAGTTCTTGCATTTCAGGTGTGTATGCTCCAATAGCAGAGATATGAGTCCCAGCTTTTACATCTTTATCATCAAACACGGCTTGTTTAGAACCTGTAGCTGTGCAAATAATATCTGCATGTTCAACTGCCTCTTTTGGAGTTTTAGCCACATGAATATTTGCATGAATCGCAGACATTTCTTTTACAAACTTTTCTGATTTTTCTGTAGTCGGATTGTAAATAAAAACTTTTTCAATGTTTCTTACAGCACAAGCCGCTTCCAATTGCGTTTTGCCTTGTGGACCTGCTCCAAAAATTGCTAACACTTTGCTGTCTTTTCTTGCAAGCAAATCAATAGCCGCGCCGCTTCCCGCGCCTGTGCGAATTGCGGTCAATGTGCTGCCTTCCAACAATGCAATCGCTCGCCCTGTGTCTGTTTCAAGTACCAATACTGCCGCTTGTATGTATGCAAGTCCGCGTGCTGGATTTTTTGGAAACAACGAAACGACTTTTACAGCCAATGCTTCTTCCGATTTGTTTTTCAAGTAAGCAGGCATGAATAAACTTATGGCGTCATGATTCGGGATTGATACATGTATCCGCTGAGGCACATCCGCTTTCCCGTCTGATAAAGAGGCGTAGGCGACTTTCATGGCTTCAATCGCCTCTTTCATCGGGAGAGTTGTTCTTACATCTTCGGCTTTGAGTATTCGCATGAGGCTTCCTTAATTAACGTCCCGCAGGTTTGGGATTATGATTGAACTTATAATAAAACCTGCGGGACGGTTTGTCATATACTTATTTTAATTGAGGATTGAATGAAAAACAAAAACCATTTAATTGCTTTAGTAATTACAGCAATCGTGTTGGTCTCGGTAGTTATTTGTTATCTAAGTTCCAGTGCGTCAAATTTGCCCCTCGTATGAAAAGAAAAGAGCAGAGTGAAACTCTGCTCTTTTTGTTTTATTCCATTCCCAAATATGCTTTTTGTACTGTTGGGTTTTTCTTTAAGTTTTCAGCACTGTCACTCAAAACTATTTGACCCGTTTGCAAAACATAACCTCGGCTTGCAATACCCAATGCCATCAGCGCGTTTTGCTCAACCAACAAAATGGTTGTGCCTGTTTTGTTGATGTCTTGAATGGTGTCAAAAATTAATTCAACCAAAACAGGTGCAAGACCCATGGAAGGTTCATCTAACAACAAAACATTGGGATTAGACATTAATGCACGACCCATAGCGAGCATTTGTTGTTCACCACCGGAAAGGGTGCCTGCTACTTGTGTGCGGCGTTCTTTAAGGCGCGGAAAAATTGTAAATGCCTTTTCCATGTTGTTTTGAATTTCAGTTTTATCGGTGCGGCTGTATGCGCCCATTTCAAGGTTTTCTGTCACGGTCAGGCGTGCAAAAATTCCACGACCTTCTGGAACCATACAAATGCCTTTATAAATCACTTCATGTGATTTGTATTTTGCCAAGTCTTCACCGTTGAAAGTAACTTTTCCTTCGCGCGGTTTCAGCAAACCAGAAATGGTACGAAGTGTGGTTGTTTTGCCTGCTCCGTTTGCGCCAATCAAAGTAACAATTTCACCTTTCTCAACATTGAGTGAAACGCCCTTGAGCGCATGGATATTACCGTAATATGTGTGAATGTTTTCGATAGATAATAAAGACATGTTTACCTGCCTAAGATTTTTTTGCCGAGGCAGTTGCCATGCCTTCTGTTGCGGCACCACGCCCAAGGTATGCTTCAATCACGCGCGGATTGCTTTGTATTTCTTTTGGTCCGCCTTCTGCAATTTTTTCACCAAAATCTAATACTGAAATTTGTTCGCTGATACCCATTACCAGGCGCATATCATGTTCGATTAACAAGATAGTGATTCCCATGCTGTCTCTTAAATTTTGGATGAAGCGCATCATTTCGCCGGTTTCATTTGGGTTCATACCTGCAGTCGGTTCATCTAACAACAATAGGTTAGGCTTACTTGCCAAGGCACGCGCAATTTCCAAACGACGTTGTGCGCCATAAGGTAAGTTGCGGGCAACTTGGTCACCAGAACCTGCTAAACCGACAAAGCGTAATAATTTGTTGGCTTCTTCATGTGCCATTTTTTCATCTTCATGATAGCGTTTGGTTCGAAAGACTGCATCAACCCAACCTGTCTTAAGATGTGGGTCATAACCGACCATAATATTTTCAAGGGCGGTTAAATTTGCAAATAAGCGAATGTTTTGATACGTGCGTGAAATGCCCATCTGAGTCACTTGGTCTGGGCGTAGCCCATCAATACGATTATTTTTGAATCGAATCTCGCCTTTTTCGGGTGCGTAAAAACCTGTAATACAGTTAAAGAAAGTTGTTTTGCCAGCACCGTTTGGACCAATCACACTTGAGATTGAATTTTCAGCAATATCTAAATTCAAGGCATTGACTGCTGTAAGACCACCAAACTGTTTTGTAACATTTTGGGCTGTAAGAATAGAAGTCATTATTTTGCCTCCTGTGTGGCTTCATGGAATTCACGCTTATGCGTTTCTTCGGGCCAAAAGCCTTCAGGGCGAACTTGCATCATTACTACCAATAAAGCACCATAAATCAAAAGGCGATATTCAGAAAACTCGCGCAGTAATTCAGGCATGGCGGCTAATAGCAAAGCACCAACAAACACACCTGGAATGCTCCCTAAACCACCGACGATAATTAATGCCAACACGTTAATTGAAATCAACAGTGCAAAACTGTGGGGGTAAATCGTTCCAAGTTTGATAGCCAAAATTGAACCGCTTAATCCAGAAAAAGCCGCACCTGTGGCAAAGGCTAGTAGTTTTGTAGCAACCAAATTAATGCCCATTGCTTGTGCCACATCTTCATCTTCTCGCATGGCTTTCCAAGACCTGCCCAAACGTGAATCACGTAAGCGTTGGCTGATGAACAAAGCTAATAAGCATCCTGCCACAATCAAGTAATACAAAGTTTGAGGTTTATTAAGTAAGACACCTAAAAATTCAGGCGGCGGAATATTTACAATTCCTTGTGAACCACCGATATGCGGTTTTAAGTAATCAGACAATGCCATGATGCGGATGATTTCGCCGAAACCCAAAGTCACAATGGCTAAATAATCTCCACGCATGTTGAGAACTGGGATGCCTAATACAATCCCGAACAGGACTGCTCCAAAAAGAGCAAGGGGCAAGGCTAGCCAGTAATTCCAACCCAAAGCAAGCGTTAACTCACCAGATAAGTTTGTGAGCACCCCAATAATATAAGCACCAAGTGCATAAAATGCCACATAGCCTAAATCTAACAAACCTGCAAAACCAACCACGATATTTAATCCCAAACCCATGAGGATGAACAAACCTGTTACATTCACAACTTCGGTCAGATACAAACCCAGCACAACTGGTAAATATAAAACAACCAAAATCAATAAACCATAACCGAGGATTCGCAAAGAGCGTTGTCGTGTTTCAGGCATTTTCTGAACAGAGGCATTAATCTTGGATTGATTTTCGCCCCACAAATAATTTCCGCCAGCCACCAATACAAACACAACAGTTGCACCAAGAATGGAAAGCCCACTTTCTGAACCTCTACCAAACATCCATGAAAGCGCGTCGCTTACTGTAGGAAAATCTCGCATGGGAACGCGGATAATATCTTCCATTAAACCAACGAAGGTAATGACTCCAAAGCCAAGGATTAAGGCTCTGCGAATTTTTTCTGGAAGGATATAAATTCCGCCTCCCAACGCGCCGACAATTGTTCCTGTTCCAATCAAGTAGATGAATCCCCCCGGCATACCACGCTCAAACGTCAATATATCTACTAATGTAGGTGAAGCATTCACAAATGTTTGGCGAATATCAAATGTTTCTACGATAAATACCAACACACACATTACTAATGAAAAGATGAAGCCAGTTATAGTGCTTCCTGCAACACCTAACAGGTTTGAGGTCTGGTTTGAAGCGGACATGTAAGCGGCAACTAAAATTGTGATGAAAAGCATTGTCCAACTCATTGCTAAAGTGCTAGCAACAATATCACGTTCATCAAATGTTTCTACCATGCCAACCAGTGCAATCAAAACCCCGATAATGCCTGCAATTAATCCGAGACGAACTGCATTCGACCAATTAAATTGATTCATCTGCGTCTCCTTATGCTTTTGTTCTGCTTAACCGCTCGCCTAAAATACCTGTCGGGCGGAAGATAAGAATCATCACTAACATGGTGAATGCGATGACATCTTTTAATTGGTAGGGAGCGGGAATGCCGAGACCATCTAAGAAAAGTGTCGGACCTAATGATTCAAAGATGCCGAGGAATAAGCCACCAAGCATGGCTCCAGGTGGGTTTCCAATGCCACCTAAGACAGCGGCAGTGAAGGCTTTGAGACCAGGAATGAAACCCATATAAAATGTGACGATGCGGAACATGAAACAATATAAAACACCTGCCGCACCTGCTAGAGCCGCACCAATAATAAAAGTTCGAACAATGATTTTATCTACATCAATACCCATGAGTGCGGCTACATCTTTATCTTCTGATACGGCACGCATGGCTTTGCCTGTTTTTGTAAATTGTACAAAATAAGCCAGAAATGCCATCATCAGAGCGGCGGCGATAATAACAATTAATTGTATTTTTTGAATTTGAAAATCACCGCCAAGGGGAATAGCACCTTGAATGTAGGCAATTTCTGGATAAGCACGATTTTGTGTTCCAAACAAACCGCGGAAAATATATTGTAAAAAGAAAGATGCACCAATGGCTGTAATGAGTGGAACAAGCCGAGGCGCACCGCGAAGAGGGCGATATGCTATTCTTTCTAAAAGTATAGCAAGAATAGCAGAAGTAGTCATAGCAGTAATGAAAATAAAAACAATGCCTAAAAGCGGGTTTTCTTGCATAAACCCAGAACGTTGCATACTTGCCGCAACAAAATAACCAATAAACGCGCCACTCATAAAAATTTCGCTATGAGCGAAATTAATCATACGCAGAATACCATATACTAATGTATATCCAAGCGCAATCAGTGCATACACACTTCCCTGCGCCAAACCAAACACAGTAAGGTCAAACCACTGAACTGCTGTATATTTTCCTTGTTGTAAAGTTAGGGTAGAGCCTACAACGATTAATAATAGTAGGGCTCCTCCCACGACCCACATAAATAAATCAGTCCAATTGAATTTTTTTAATGCTTGCATGGCTAAATTCCTTTGCAGGGATTTGGTATAAACGGGCGCGTGCCGATGTACGCGCCCGTTTTCTTTTATATGCCTATTAAATCTCAAATCGGCTTGGCATGTTTTCTGTTTTTAAAACAGACTTACGGTTGCCAGAATACTGGTGGAGGCCAGGCACCGTCAACTTCTGCTTGGGAGAGTTGGAATACGCCGAGGGCTTCGCCAGTGGCGCAATCACCAAATTCATTACATGAGAGGTTACCAGTGAGACCAGCATAACCTTCGAGAGCGTAAATGTAATCGCGAAGGGCTTGGCGTGGAACATAAACAGTTCCATCAGCATCAACCACTGCAACTGCTTCAATAGCATCTAAGATGATATTGGCGGCATCATAAGCATGAGCATGGAAACCACTTGGGGGAACGCCACCAATTTGGTCAGCCCATTTGGCTAAGAATTCTTGATAGTCTGTATTGTTAACATCTACATAAGGACCAGAGAGGTACATACCAACAGCGGCACTTCCGGAAGCTTCAGGCATGGTATCTGAAAAGCCGGCATCTGCGCCGAACAAAATAGTGGTTTCCAAACCAGAAATTTCTCTTGCTTTGGCAGTCATCAAAGATACTTCTGGTTCAAAGATTGGGTAGTAAATCAATTCAGGAGCACCAGCGGCGATGGTGGTCAAAACTGGACCCATATCGGTATCGCCAACGTTGATGGCTTCTTGAGCAGTTACTGTACCGCCTAATTCAACGAATACTTCAGCAAATACGCGTTGTAAGGATTCAGCGTATGGGCTACCATCATGAATAGTGGCGACTGAACGAACGCCCAATTCATTGTAAGCAAATTCTGCCGCAATGCGACCTTGGAAGAGGTCGTTGTGAGCAGTGCGGAAGTAACCTGGATGAGCATCTGGGTGTTCTGGGTTGGTTAAGTCTGGGTTGGTGTTAGACGGCGAAATCATCACCATACCTGCTTGTGAAATCAAAGGCATAGCGGCGCGGGCTTCGCTGGAGCAGTTGGTTCCGACGATACCAATAATGGTGGCATCAGCAGAAAGTTTTGTACCAGCGGCTTGACCACCTTCTGCGTTACACAGGGTGTCTTCACCAGTTAATTCAATTGGGTGACCCAAAAGTTCACCACCGCGGTCAGCAATGGCGATTTCGATACCACCAAGGCTATCTTCACCGAGAGATGCGGTTGCACCAGAGACGGTGAGGGCGTATGCAATGTGAATGGGTTCACCTGGGGCAATGGTGACACAACCAATGGCATCTGTACATTCAAACATAGCAGGGGCAGCATCAGTAGGGGCTTCTGTCATTGCCTCAGTTGGTTCTGGTGCAGGTGCATCTGTTGGTTCTGCAGCAGGGGCGCATGCGGCGAGTGCCATGCTGGCAATCACCAAAAGCGAAAGTAAAGCGAGTAAACGCTTGTTCATTTTCTTACTCCTCCGAAAAATTTGTGTTTTCTTTTCCCGCGAATGCGGGTGGATAAAATTATGCAGACCACACGGACTGAGTCAGCATCACCTCCTTTGAAGGAATCTATGTTGATAACAAAACCCAAAACCTGTAAAAAGTTGTGGATTGCGTACATAACTTCAATGACTACGGATATTAAACGATAATAATACGGCGGTTTTTATCTCTGGTCAAGGAATTAGGTCTATACCTGTCCAGCAAGTCTAATTTTATCCTAAGTTAATGTCAGATTCAAATCGACATTTATTTTGCTTCACTAGGTTTATACAGTAATTGCTCACGAATTCTCAAATCGGTATTGCGAATTTTCATTGCCAAATCAGCCGCAAGGTTATACATCAGGCGATAACCCAATTGCGGATACGTCTCACATAACATGATAATTTTGTCCCGTGAAATCAGTAACAGGCGAGTATCCTTTTGAGCCGCGCGTGCCGAAGCGGAGCGTAATCCTTCATCCACCAATGCCACTTCACCAAAAGATTGTCCACGCCGCAAACGCGCAACAGGGTTTTCATTTTTCGTTAATTGCCCTGTCACCCCACGACTAATCAAAATATCAACTTCCCCTTGCACAATGACATACAACTCTTTACTACTACTGTTTTCTTGAAAAATAATATCCCCAGAATTAAACACAACTTCTTGACATAAATTTGCAACCAACTCCAATTGCGTCGGAGTAAATTGATAAAAAATATCAGATTGTTTTAAGAAGTTGACGAGGTTATTCATAGCAGAAGTTTAACATACTCATGGATGAAGTGCAACGCTTCTTTGACCTACGGGTAAGCCTGAATCAGCCAGTCAAGTGGGTCTACCTGCACACCATTGACCCACAACTCCCAATGCAAATGCGCTCCTGTACTTCGTCCTGTGCTTCCTACCAAGCCAATGACTTGATTTTGTTCCACCAAATCGCCAACATTCACCTGAATAGCGGCTTGATGCCAAAAGCCACTATATATGCCCCAGCCATGGTCTATGATGGTGGCATTGCCACGCACTGTCCATGCACCTGTGTATACCACGACACCTGCCGCAGGAGAGGTGATAGCAAGTCCTTCACCACCGCCAAAATCTAAACCAGTGTGAAAACCATTAATCGTTAAGCCATTGCCTTGACCAATATACGTGCGCCGATTTCCAAAACGTGAAGTGAAATAAGTTGACTCTGCATACGCAATGGCTGGGGAAATAAAACCACCAGACCAATATTTTGTTGTAGTTGCAGGCAATGTAATATTAATTAATTCTTGCAATTCAGGTTCAGTAGAAGCAGGGTCAATTGTTGCTGGGTCTACAAATAGAATTGGGTCTTCGGGATAGTTGCCAGAGATAATCAAAATCAATTGCTCATAAGATTGTGTGCTTCCATCTGGAAGAGATGCATCTAATCTCAAAGGATAAACGCCCGTTTCTAATAAAGCATGGACACCTTGTAGTGCGACTTGAGTGCCATCATCGTTTGGGAAAAAGTTTAATGGATGGTCAACCAACAAACCACCAAGTTTTACATCTGGTTGTGTAGTGACTTTGATAACCCCTGTGCCACCTTGTTTGATTGGCAAATCACGAATTTCAGCCGTAATAAATGCAGAAGGCAAACCACTGATATTGCTGGTAGATTCACCCGGCGCAAAAAGTGTATCGTTTGGAATACCATCCCACGTTCCACTTAATTGATTAATCTCTGTCAATGCCCACACACTGGTATTGTTTTTGATTGCTAATTCAAGTAATGATTCTCCAGTTTGCGGCGAAACTCGTTTTTGATTTGGATTTTCGCCTTGCTCTGGAACAATCATATTCGTGCCGACATAAAACTCACTAGGGCTAACGACACGATTTAATCGTTTGAATAAATCTTCTGGCACTTGTGTTTGACGAATCAAACTGCGATATGAATCCCCAAAGTTGATAAATCTTGTATTGAGAATCCCAGTCACACCTTGTAAGCCGGGGATAGTTAATTGCTGACCAGCCGTGAGTTGATTCGGGTCTGTGATTCCATTGGCGGCTAATAAATCATTTAAGCTGACATTGAAACGCGAAGCAATAGAGGAAAGACTATCGCCCGGCTGAACGATGTAAATAGGTCCTGTACTATCTTGTGCTTGAGCAGGTTGAAAGGGGAGAATTAATAAACACAAAAAAAGAAGAATAAACTTCTTAAACCTTTGTGACCTTCGTGTCCTTTGTGTAAAAAAAATATTAAGCATCTTTGAATTCAACTTTGTCACCAATTTCATAATCACCAAAACGATCGGGGTGAATTTCTAATGTATATTTGGCATCGGCTTTGGGGAAGTAAGCAGGCTTCCAAGATTTCGCAACGACTTTATCCACAACTTGCATATCAGCATTAATCCAAAACACAGCTAAATCAAATGAGACGAAGAACATGTGAATCGAACTGTCGAGGAGTGAGTCTTTGCCGCCAACTAGCAGCAAGCCGAAATCAGGTTCGAGGCGCGGGCGAAACATCAAGCCGCGCAGTTTGGTAAAAAATCCATTACCATATAAAACGCGGGCAGGATTTTCAATCTTTTTGTTTAAGTTATGGATGTAAATGAAGCGGGACATATTTTTGATTGAGGAGCGTTCGCCCCCATGAACGTTGAATTTATTTGCTGAAAACTTTTTCAACACTTTCCATTAATTCTTGCGGACTAAATGGCTTGGCTATGTAATCATCCACTTTGGCAATGTGCAAGCCGAGCACTTTATCAATATTTTGGGCTTTGGCTGTTACAACAATCACAGGAATATCACGCGTGGTGGGTTCGGCTTTCATTTGTTGGTATACTTCCCAGCCATCCATGTCTGGCATCATTAAATCAAGTAAAACCAAATCGGGTTTCATTTCGCGAACCATTTTGATTCCTTCAACCCCACCGGGCGCGCCATGCACATCAAAGCCTTTGCGACCCAGTATTAACCTGATTAAGTCAATCATTTCAGGCTCATCTTCAATACACAAGATGCGTTTGAGCGTTTGCTCCATAAATTTAAGTGTACCATGAAAATTATTACATGGAATGTGAACGGCATTCGGGCTGTATTAAATAAAAATGCGTTGGCATGGGCATTTGATTCAAACGCCGATGCGATTTGTTTGCAAGAAGTAAAAGCCAAGCCAGAGCAATTAAGTGAACATCAAAAAGGAAGTTTGAAATTGGATTATGTTTGGAATCCCGCTCAAAAACTTGGGTATAGCGGTGTGACGACATTTTATAAAAACAAACCTGATACTTTTTCGATGGGGATGGGCAAACGTAAATTTGATTTGGAAGGTCGCCTCGTGACTACGGGTTGGGCGGATGTGCGACTCCTCAACATTTATTTCCCTTCCGGCTCACGCGGACACGAGCGTGTGGATTTCAAACTTGAGTTTTATGCCGAGTTACTTAAAGTTTGCAAACGCTTGCATAAAAATAATGAAAAACTAATTTTATGTGGTGACTTTAATACGGCTCATAATGAAATTGACTTGAAAAATGCAAAGCAAAACAAAAACACATCTGGTTTTTTGCCGATAGAAAGAGAATGGTTGCAGAAATATTTAGATGCTGGCTTTGTGGATGTATTTCGGCATTTGTACCCCGAAAAAGTTCAATATACATGGTGGACGAATATTTTGAACGCCCGTGCACGTGGAATCGGCTGGCGGTTGGATTATTTTCTCGTTTCGGAATCTTTGCTTCCGCGAGTCAAAGATGTGATTATTCATGACTCTGTTATGGGTTCTGACCATTGTCCAGTGGAATTAATTTTGGATTAATTAAGTCACCTTACGCAGTACCGCAAGATTTATCTTGCGTTTTACAAGCAACATGAATGTTGTAGTACGAATAAATCGCGTAATTAACATGTCATTCTGAGCCGCGCTTGGTTGTCGAGTTTATCGAGACATTTGTTCTTTGCGGCGAAGAATCTCTATGATTATCTAAGAGACTCTTCACTTGGTCTCGATACGGACTTAGTCCTACTCGACCACCCGCTCAGAGTTACACTCGAAGACAAGAAAATTTGAAAGGTTTTGCAAGCAGGTAGGGGAGAAATAGAAGCGATGGCTCGTCATATTAGAGAATCATATAAATATTTTCCAAGTTGCCGTGTCGTAAGTGGTGACTTGGTATAATGCAACTCGTTCGTAAATTTTGGAGGATTCCGTGAATTCCCGTAACTCATCTTTTTTTGTGTACTTCCTTTTGTTGGTTGCGATTGGTGCCATGTTGTATGTTGGGCTTCGCAATGACTCAAATACTGCTGAACCGCTGACGATTAGCCGAGTAGCCCAGCAAGTTCAAAATGGACAGATTTCTCGAATCATCGTTGAAGGCGATGATGTGATTCGTGTTATCACAACCAATGGAACTGAAGCCGAATCTCGTAAAGAGACTGCTACAACTTTGGTAGAACAACTGCGCAGTTTTGGCGTAACTTCTGAACAACTTGCAAAAGTAGATATTGAAGTAGAAGCACCATCGGCATGGGGCGGTGTGTTGAGTGGGGCTTTATATCTTTTACCGATTTTGTTTATGGGCGGTTTATTGTGGTTTATTTTCCGTCAGGCACAAGGCAGTAACAATGCCGCCATGTCTTTCGGAAAATCTCGCGCACGCATGTTTAGTGGTGAACATCCGACAGTCACATTTTCTGATGTTGCCGGTGCAGAAGAAGCTAAACAAGAACTCGCCGAAGTGGTTGAGTTTTTGAAAGAACCCCAAAAGTTTATTCAACTTGGTGCCAGAATTCCGAAAGGCGTTTTGTTAGTAGGACCTCCCGGAACTGGTAAGACCTTAATGGCAAAAGCCGTTTCTGGTGAAGCAGGCGTGCCTTTCTTTTCAATTTCAGGTTCTGAATTTGTAGAAATGTTCGTTGGTGTGGGTGCCAGCCGTGTGCGTGATTTGTTTGACCAAGCCAAGCGACATTCCCCTTGTATTATTTTTGTAGATGAAATTGATGCTGTCGGTCGTCAACGTGGCGCAGGTTTAGGTGGCTCACACGATGAACGTGAACAAACCTTGAATCAAATGTTGGTTGAGATGGATGGTTTTGATACGGATACAAACGTCATCATCATTGCCGCCACAAACCGACCTGATATTTTAGACCCTGCATTATTACGCCCCGGTCGCTTTGACCGTCGCGTTACATTAGATAGACCCGATGTAAAAGGACGTGAAGCGATACTCAATGTACACGTCAAAGGCAAGCCATTAGAAACTGAGGCGAACCTTGGAGCAATTGCACGCGGTACGCCAGGCTTTGCTGGTGCAGATTTAGAAAACCTTGTTAATGAAAGTGCTATCCTCGCCGCACGTCGAAATAAAAAAGCAATCGGTCAATCTGAACTGGAAGAAGCGATTGAACGTGTGGTGATGGGACCTGAACGAAAATCCCGCCTTATTTCTGATGAAGAGAAACGCATCATTGCCTACCATGAAGCAGGTCACGCGATTGTGGCAAATGCTATCATTGAAGCAGACCCCGTCCAAAAAGTGACGATTGTCGGTCGTGGACAAGCCGGTGGCGTAACATGGTTCAGACCTGACGAAGATAGAATCTTAATGTCTCGCAAGAAAATTTTGGCAACACTTGCTATGGCATTGGGTGGACGTGCCGCAGAAGAATTAATCTTTGACGATATTACTTCTGGTGCATCCAATGACATTGAACAAGTGACTCGCATGGCGCGCGCTATGGTGACTCGTTTGGGCATGAGTGCTGAAATGGGAACGCTGGTGTATGGTCAAAAAGAAGAATTGATTTTCCTCGGGCGTGAAATTTCAGAACAACGTGATTATTCAGATGCTGTGGCTGAACAAATTGACCGTGAAGTGCGTAAGATTGTAGAAGAAGCTTATAAGCAAGCCAAAAATCTCGTAAAAAAATATCGTAAGCAATTGGAATTGGTCGCCCAAAAACTTCTCGAAGTTGAATCTATCAACCGCGAAGAATTTGAAAAACTCTTCCCACCCCCAAATGGCAAGAAGAGTGGAACACCACAGCCAGCGTAATTCGTGATACGTAATTCGTAATTGTTTGATAACAAAAGAGCCTTCGATTTCTCGGAGGCTCTTTACGTTTTACGCATTACGTTTTTTCTCGTATCTTGTTACTCTTAACTTGCACTTTCCTTATGCTGTCTCACCAACTCACGGCGTAAAATCTTTCCAACCGTTGTCTTTGGCAATTCAGTTCTAAACTCAATATGGCTTGGAACTTTATACGGCGCAAGATGTTCTTTGCAATAGGCTTTGAGGTCTGCTTCACTTAATGATTCACCGGGCTTCAACACAACCCAAGCCTTTACTGCTTCACCACGTTGTGGGTCAGGGATTCCGCCCACGCCAACTTCCAAAACTTTGGGGTGCCCAGAAATGGCTTCTTCCACTTCACGGGGCCACACTTGGAAACCACCGGGTTTGATGAGTTCTTTCTTGCGGTCAACAATATAGAAATAACCATCTTCATCCATGCGGGCAATGTCGCCTGTAAATAACCAAGTTTTGCCATCTTTTAATTGACGAAGGGTATTGGCTGTTTCAGTTGGCATGTTGTGATAACCCTTCATCACATTCGGGGCATTGATGATAATTTCACCAATTTCACCTTGTGCCATTTCAGTTTCACCATCATCCAAACTGATGAGTTTGACATCTACATCAGGTAAAGGCATACCAATTGAACCAATTTTATTTTCGCCATTCAATGGGTTACAGTGTGTAGCAGTCGGCGCTTCAGACATACCAAAGCCTTCAAACACTTTTCCGCCAGTTAATTTTTCAAAGGTTTCTTTGGTTTCTTTCATCAAAGCCGCAGAACCAGAGATACAGGCTTTGATGGATGACAAATTGTACTTCCCTGCTTTTACATCAGGATGATTGTTAATCGCGTTGTATAGCAAAGGAACACCGGGGAACAATGTCGCTTTGAATTTGCTGATGTTTTCCAACACATCTTTCAAATCGCGTGCATTCGGAACCATGACCATGCTTGCACCAATCGTCATAGCAAATGCCATACCTGCAATCATGCCATATACATGGAATAACGGAATGCCCATCAAAGTCACTTCTTTGCCTTCTTCGGCAGTCACAAACCATGCTTTCATTTGGAGTGTGTTTGCCACAACATTTTTGTGCATAGCAACTGCACCTTTGGGAACACCGGTCGTACCGCCAGAATATTGAAAGAGAGCAGTATCTTCAGGTGAAATCTCAACTTGAGGCTTAGATGAAGAAGCGTGTTTCTTTAGTAAATCTTGCATCAACACATCACGAGAATCTAAATCATGAATTTTGTCGCCTTCTTTTCTTTCTTTAGCAATCGTAAATAAAAATCGCAAAACAGGCGGTAATGTTTCTTTGATATTCGTGACGATAATCTTTTTAAGATTCGATTTTTCGCGCACTTCTTTCAACTTGTTATAAAAACGACTTAAGCAAAACATCACTTCAATGCCTGCGTCTTTTACAGGCGTGAGAATTTCATCCACAGGGTAAGTGGGGTTGACTGCTACCACTACACCGCCTGCTTTCAAAATTCCAAAAAAGGCAATCACAAACTGTGGTGTGTTCGGCATAAAAATACCAACACGGTCACCTTTTTTCACGCCCATTTCCACAAGAGCCGCTGCCATGTGGTCTGATAAGGCATTCATTTCTTTATAAGAAATGACCGCGCCCTTAAATATCGTACAGGCACGGTCAGGATACTTGCGCGCGGCTTCCTCTAAAAAATGGAACATCGGCACTTTCGGGTATTCAATTGTTTGTGGCACACCTTTATCGTAGTGCGCTAACCAGGGTTTGTTGCTCATACTTCTCTCCTTGTTATGGTGAAGTGATTAAGTTGGATGAAGTATAGCCTTGAAAATATTAAAAGTCAATTTTAAGTACCGCGATATTCATATCGCGTGTTTCAAAAGCGAGATAAATCTCGCAGTACTTTATTTCTTATAAACTCTTCAATTTCTTTTTCTTCTTTTGGATGAAACCACTTAATCGCTTCATCTGACTCTTTGAACCAATTGGACTGACGTCGCACAAAAATTCTCGTTACACGCCTCATCTCGACTTTTGCCTGCTCAATGCTCATTTGACCTTTAATTACGCCGACACATTCTCTATACCCAATAGCCGACATGCTTGGTAAAGTAGGTGAGTAGCCTTTATCTAACAAACCTTTGACTTCATCAACGAGTCCATTTGCAAACATAACATCAATTCGTTCGTCCACTCGTTGATATAACTCTTCACGTGGACGAGTTAAACCAATCGATATTAAATGATAAGGAGATTCTCCTTTGTTTCTTTGCTCAGAAAATTTCCTTCCAGTTGTAAAAATCACTTCTAAGGCCCGAATCGTTCTTCTGTAATTTCGAGCATCAATTTTTTCAGCCGCTTCTTCATCAAGGCTTTTGAGTTTGTCGTGTAGCCAATAGATGCCGTTTTCTTCTTTTTGCTTTTCTAATTCATCTCGCATTTTTTCATTTGGAATAACTTCTGGCGGAGTCCAACCTTCTGTCACTGCTCTTACATATTGACCAGTCCCACCAACTAAAAACGGAAGTTTGTTTCTTTGATAAATACTTTCTATAATTTCTCTTGCCTTTTGCTGAAATACAGCCAAACTCAATGTTTCATCTGGATTCACGATGTCAATTAAATGATGAGGCACGCGAGATAATTCTTCTTTTGAAGGCTTTGCAGTGCCTACATCCATGCCTTTGTAAAAGAGGCGTGAATCGGCTGAAATAATTTCCCCGTTAAATTTTTCAGCGAGTTTAATAGCCAGTTCTGTTTTCCCAACAGCTGTTGCTCCGATGATGAGGATGAGATTTGAGAGCATTAATTATTTTGAAGAACTTAGATTCGAATCGCTAGAATTTTGTTGGATATTTGAATTTTCCATATTCCCATAAATATTTGTCGTTACATTGTAAACAATTTGAGATGCTATTTGCTTTTCTTCTTTTGAAAATGTTAATCCATCCCCTAAAATTCCATTTTCTTCTAATTTAAGTGACCAATCTAGAATTATATTTCTAACTCTATCTGTAACACTAAAAATCTGAGGAATACTAAGGTGTAAAATCGGCGGTGTCAATGACCTTATATTTTTCATAAGGCTTAATTCAGTTTCTGAAGGAAACTTCATCGTTACTTGTTCAGGCTTCGAGTCAATTAGTGCTTCAAGTTCACTGATAGATTGCTTTGTAAATCTGTATGTCATGATTTCCTCAGTTTGGTTATTATCGAACGAAACGGGTTGCCATCCACGATACGGATTCCAAACTTTGACTTCCCCCTTAAGCTTTCTGTAATTAGGTATTTTGTCGTTATCTTCATAGCCATTTAATTCATGGGTGAGCCAGTTCTCAAATTCTTTGATATTTAATTTCCTTGCAACAACTGATGCTTTTCGCAAAAGGTCGCTAACTTTTACCGAACTATCAAGAGCATTTTGTTGGAGTTCTATAACAATATGAGAATTCATCTTTGTCCCCATACACTAGTTCGAGCAGTTTTAACCCATTGATTCACTTTGTTGTGAGGTAAATCTAAAACTAATTCCCAAAACCTTAATTGATTTGGGGTTAATCCACGCCCATTTTTAGTGATTATCCAGTTTTTTAGTTGCACGTCTCCAATTTGCTTTCTTAACCACTTAATAGTATCCCATGAACCACTAGACAAAATACGCCGAATAATTAACTCTCTATCTGATTTTAGAGATAAATCGGAGAAAGAATAATCCCAAAAATATGGCTTTAGTTTTTTAGGCAGAGAGTTGTTGCTCATATATTAATTATAACTTATTGAAACAACTGAAATTATTTTATCTTTCTAACGCACACTCGGCTGGATTATTTGGGTCGTAATAGACAGTCACTTTTGCACCAATCGGATATTTATCAACTGTCTTTTGTGCTTGACTAGGGATGTTAACTTTTAGAAATTTATCACCGACGCGGACTGTTTGGTTTTGATAGGTTTTTCCGTTCACTTCATATTGGTAGACGATGACAGGATAAACGGATGTACCACCCGAACTGGAATGACTCGTCTGTACGGATGACATGAGAATCGTGCCTGTGGTACTCCCCCAATTTTGTGACTCTTGACGTTGCGTCATACTTTGTTGATTGCGTTTGTATAGGTAGTATCCAATACCACCGATGATGAGAATGGGCAATATGATTGCACAGGCTGAACCAGCAAGTGAGACTAAAATCATAATGCCTGAAAAAATGAGGGTGAATATTTCCATTTGGTGACTCCTTGTATGGGCTAAAAATCAAGCCTGAAAATGGCGAACAGGTTGAGGGTAGGGAAGAAGCGTGAATCTTAAAATTGAGAGCATATCATTATGATTTTTTGTTTAAGATTCTGGTAAACTTCTATCATCATTATTTTATACCGAAAGAACATATTTTTACTAAGGACTTTTGTATGATTAATTGGCAGCAATTAACAATTGATATGTTTGTGCAACAATTGAAGGCGTCGTATCAACGCACGTATGGAGATATTACGCCTGAATTTGGGCGGATTGTGGCTTGGTGCGGAAGATTGTCTTTGGAAAATATTTCTAATTCGGATGCGTTGTATCACGATATTGACCATACCATTATGGTTTCGTTGGCGGGGTTATCCATTGTTGAAGGGAAGCATTTGCGCGAAGGTGGAATTACGCCACGCGATTGGATGCACTTTATGATTGCGGTCTTATGCCATGATATTGGTTATGTGAAAGGTGTTTGTAAAAACGATACCGCTACATTATTTTGTACAGGGGTTGGGGATGAACGCGTTGAAATTTCACATGCAGGGACAGATGTTGCTCTGACGCCGTATCATGTCAACCGAAGTAAGATGTTTGTGCGTGAACGTTTTGGTACCTATTTACTTGAAGATATGACCAAGCAATTGGATGCAGAACTTATCGCTTCTTATATTGAGATGACGCGTTTTCCATCACCGAAAGATGATTTTTATAAAGATACAAAAGGGCTGGGTGGGTTGGTGCGCGCGGCAGATTTTATTGGCCAATTAGGCGACCCTGATTATTTGCGTAAAACCCCGGCTTTGTATTATGAGTTTCAGGAATTGGGTGTGAATGAAAAGTTTGGGTATCAATCGCCGAATGATTTGAGGAAAAGTTATGCTGAGTTTTATTGGAAGCAAGTTAACCCATATATTCAAGATGCGCTGATGTATCTGCGCTTGACTGATGATGGCAAGCAGTGGATTGCGAATATGCACTCGCATGTGTTTGATGCGGAGCATAATTCGTAAAGCGTAATTCGTAAAACGTAAAGCGTAATTCGTAAAACGTAAAACGTAATTTGTAATTGGTAATTGGTAAGAGAAATAGAGAATTGAAATTTTCTATTTCTCTATTTTATAAATGGTATGCCAATTTTGTTGATGACAATTTGAACATTGCACCATCTAAGTTTTGGATTCATTTTATATGGCTTCAAAAGATAATTTGTTCATAATTTCTCTTTTTTAATTTGGACGCAGATGAACGCAGAAAAACGCTGATTTTTTAATTTGATTCAATTCTCTAATCCCCCATTTCTCTTTTTCACAATCTCCAATCTCTAATCTCCAAAAGATTGCTTCGCCACAAAAAACAAGAACGTGGCTCGCAATGACATAATTACTCCTTCGGATACTCCCTAATCCCATCGGTCACTTCATCTAATTTAGCAACTTCATCATCGGTCATGTGCCAGCCTGCGCCACCAGCATTTTCTTCGGCTTGCTTGGCATTCTTTGCTCCAGGAATTGGTAACGCACCTTTGCAAATGACCCAATTCAATGCTACTTGAGAAATAGTTTTAGCATGTGCTTGACCAATTTCTTGTAAAACTTTAATCACAGGTGGAAGTTTCTTAATCAACTCAGCATAATGTGAGGCGCGAATTCCTGACGGAGGATTTTCAGGCGAATATTTTCCAGTCAATAAGCCTTGTTCTAGCGGCGAGTATGCAATCACCCGAATCCCAAGTTCTTTGCAACGTGCTAATGTGCCAGTTTTTTCTGCCGTGCGATTCAACAAACTAAATGGCAATTGATTCGACGCTAACGGAATCCCATGTTGTGATAATGTTGAATACGCTCGTATGATTCTTTGCTTCCAAAAATTAGAAACACCCACTGTTCGAGTCAGCCCTTCTTTAACACATATCGCCATGCCTTCCATAAATGTTTCAGGACTCATAAACGGTGAGGGCCAATGCACTTGATATAAATCCACAGCCTCTAAACCTAAACGTTCCAAACTTCCTTTCAATGCACGCGGAATAAAATTTTTCGTAAATCGCCACGGCATCGGGAAATATTTTGTCGCCACCAAAACAGGTTGGTCTGTTTCTTTTAACAACCCACCGATAATTCTTTCAGATTTTCCTGAACCATAAATTTCAGCCGTATCAATAAAACGAACGCCTAGATTTAACGATGTATCAAATGCTTCTCGAATGTCTTTATCTGTGTGAGTCTGACCATAGCCCCACACCACACGGTCGCCCCATTGTTGCCCGCCCATGCCAATTTCCAGCGCGTGCAAAAAACGCGTTTCGTTGCTGACTTCATTCATAGCGTCTCCTTGAAAAACTGCCTGATTCTACCCTAAAGTGCGCGTCTTAAAAAATTGTTCTCTCAAAAAATTCAGGTTACAATTCTGCTCGCTCAAAAAATTATAGAACTGATGGAACGACATCCGCTTAAATATTGTAAGAGGATGTCGCTCCCGCAGTTCGGGAGGTTCCCCATGCAATCGCAATCTCAAAAACGAGATGTAGAAACCGCCTCAGACCTTAACAGGCGGCTGGGTCTGTCCTTTTCAAATTTAGCTTTGCTGACGCGGGCTCTCACACATCGTTCATACACCAACGAAAATTCTGCTGGTGAAGATAACGAACGCCTTGAATTTCTTGGAGATGCCGTATTGGATTTTGTTGTCGGTGAGTGGGCATACCATCATTACCCTGAAATGCCCGAAGGTCACCTCACGAAGATTCGTTCATTCCTTGTCCGCAATGAGCGTTTAGCAGAATTTGCCCGCAAATTGGATTTAGGTTCTGCGCTTCGGCTTGGTCGCGGAGAAACTTCCTCTGGTGGTCATTCGCGAGAAAGTTTGCTCGGTTCGGCATTTGAAGCAGTGATTGGCGCAATTTATCTTGATTCAAATTTAGATAAAGTAAAAAAGTTTTTAATCCCTTTATTTGAATCGGTTGAAGATAGAATGTTAGATGAAGTGGAAGATGCCAAAAGCGAATTACAAGAAACATCACAAGCACTCAAACTTGGTACGCCGCATTATCGTGTGGTCAACGTCAGTGGACCAGACCACGCCAGAATTTATGAAGTAGAAGTATTAATCGCGGGTGAAGTCAAAGGTCGAGGTACAGGAACAAGTATCAGCCTAGCAGAAAGAAGCGCGGCGCGAAGTGCGTTAGTCCATTTTAAAAATCTAAAATCGTAAATCAAAAATCGTGGTCTCGATACGCCGCAAAGAGCAAAAACGCGGCTACTCGACCACCAATCAAAAATCGTAAATCAAAAATCGAAAATATAAATCATGCCTCTTCGTCTTAAATCATTAGAACTTCAAGGGTATAAAACTTTCGCCTCGCGTGTGGTGTTTGAATTTGCAGGCGGAATTACTGCTATTGTTGGACCCAACGGTTCGGGCAAATCAAACATCGCCGACTCGTTGCGTTGGGTGTTGGGCGAACAATCATACACATTGTTGCGTGGCAAGAAAACTGAAGACATGATTTTTTCAGGTTCAGAATCTCGTGCGCGGGCGGGCATGGCGCAAGCCACTATTTTGTTTGATAACACAGACCAATGGTTGCCATTAGATTTTTCAGAAGTGGCGATGGGTCGTGTGGCGCATCGTGATGGACGCAATGAATATTTAATTAATAGTCAACATGTGCGTTTGCGCGAGATGAATGAATTATTGGCGCAAGCGGGTTTGAGCGAACGAACGTATACAATTTTAGGTCAAGGGTTGGTGGATGCTTCGCTTGCATTGAAAGCCGATGAACGCCGACGTTTGTTTGAAGAAGCGGCAGGTGTGGGGTTATATCGCGCTCGCCGTGAAGATGCATTAAAGAGACTTGATAACACCGAAAGAAATTTGGAACGAGTTTTAGACATTATGTCTGAACTTGAACCACGCATTCGCAGTTTGGAACGGCAAGCCAAACGCGCTATTGAATTTTCTCGCGCGCAAGCCGATTTGAAATTAATTTTACGCGAATGGTATGGTTTTCATTGGCATCGCTCACAACGTGATTTAACAGATGCACGTGATTCTGTTCGCGCGCAAGAAGCACGCATGAATGAAGCACGAGTCATTTATGAAAAAGCAGGTGCTGAATATAGTGCTTTCCGTGAAAGGCTTTCGGGCTTGCGTGCTCATTTGAATGAATGGCATCGCAAAGCGGCGGAGTTGCATACTCAAAGAGAAACATTGAGTCGTGAATTGGCTGTGTTGGAAGAACGTCGCAGAGCGTTGACTGCTCAACAAGCTAACATACTTTCAGATCAAGAATCTGTTAACAATGAATTGCATTTGGCGCGTGAAAGATATCAAGAAGTTGAAAAAGACGAAGCCTCAACTCAACTTGAATATGATGAAGCCAAAACTCAACATGCTGAGGCACAGAATTTATATCAAACACGCCAATCTGAAAGAACCAGTATTGAAGAGCAAATTAACAGTTTGCGATTACAAATTGATTCACTCACTCAAGCGCGTGCTGAAAACCATGCTCGTTTCGATGAATTGAAATCACGTATCGAATCGCAAAATCAAAAAATTGAATCTACGAAAACTGCTATTGCAAATGCAGAGGCACTTGCTCAAAAAGCAAAGTCACAATTTGAATTCGCAAAGAAGAAAAAAGAAGAAGCACAACTTGAATTGCAAGAACTTGAATCAAAAGCAATTACAAAAAAGAATCAAGTAGAAGAAATTGAAAACCAAAGAAGGTCTGCTTTAGAAAAAAGAACCAAAGAAGAATCAGACCATTCGCGTTTGAAAGCCCAACTCGAAGTGTTGGAACAATCAGAACAATCTTTAGCGGGTTATGCTGAAGGTGCGCGTTATTTATTAGATGCTTCTCGAAAATTAAATTCTATGCGCGGTGCTTTGAGTGCCGTGCTTGATGTCCCTGCTGAACTTGAAACTGCCATCGCCGCCGCGTTGGGTGATACGCTCGATGCCGTTTTGTTGAATGAAGATGAAATTGAAAATGCTTTGAGTTTGCTTGAGTCGGATGAATCGAGTCGCGCGGCGTTGTTGCCTGTTGATAAGACTTCCGAAGTCTTTCAGACTTCGGAAGTCTCTGAAAATATTTTTGGTATCGCATCCGAACTTATCAACGCGCCAGATGAATTGAAAAACGCTGTGCGATTAATGCTTGGTCAAACGTTAATCGTACGTGATAGAGCCACTGCCAAAAATTTAATCAAAGATATTCCGACTCATGCGCGCATTGTGACTCTACGCGGGGAAGTTTTTCGTGGTGATGGATTAATCATCGCAGGGAAAACCGCTTCATCTTCGACGTTGGGGCGTGGTCGCCAAAAACGGGAATATGAATCAAGCCTGATGAGTTTGCTTGCAAAATTATCTGACTCAAATAATTTAGTTGAGTCATTGTCAAATCAATTGACGGATGCACAGCGTGAATTAAATCAAATGGAGATTGACGCACGCGAATCAAGAATCCGGCTAGGGGAACTGCAAGAGCAGGAACAACAGGCTGGGTTAGAGTCCGAAGCGATGATTCGTCAATTGGAATGGCAGAAGAGTCAATTAAGTCAATTGACGAATGAAATTCAAGAGTTTGTATCTAATCAAGAAAAATTAGGCATTGCTTTAGTTGAAGTTGAACGTGATTCTGCCAAAGCACAATCTGATTTGAAAGTTGTTGCCACAAAAATAAATGAATTGGAAGCAGGCGAATTGCAAGAACAAGTTTCATATTGGACGACTCGCATGGCAGTAGCAGAACAAAACTTAAATACTACACAAAATAAACTTAAAGAACGTGGTGATGAAATTAATCGTTTGGATTCGCGGCGTGTAGAATTTTCGACTCGTTTAGCAGAATTAGATTCTTCATTATCAGGTTTGGATGCAGAAAAGAATCAATTGCGTGAGCAAGAAACAAATTTGAATATACAATTAGAAGCGATGCGTGTGCAAATTGAACCTGCTGAAAAAGATTTAGCAATGGCAGAAGGTGAAGAAAAACGCTTGCAAGATGCTGAGGCGAATGCGCAACGTGCCTTTGCAAATGGTGAGCGTTTGCATGGGCAAGTGCAGTTAGAACAGATTCGTAAGAACGAAGCCTTAGATAATTTGCGTCAAAAAATCACCGATGATTTTGGTTTGGTGATGTTTGAGTATGCAGAAGACGTTTCGGGTCCTGTGCCTTTGCCAATAGACGGCATGGTAGAGCAATTACCTATCGTGACTGAGCTTGCGCCTGAATTAGAAGAACAATTGACTCATCATCGCGCACAAATTCGGCGCATGGGTCCGATTAATCCAGATGCCAAAAAAGAATATGATGAAGAAAAAGAACGTTATGAGTTTATGAAAACGCAAGTGGAAGATTTGCGTAAAGCCGAAACAGATTTGAAACAAGTTGTTGCTGAACTTGATGAATTAACCAAACAAGAATTTGTGAAAACTTTTGATGCTGTAGATAAACAATTCCGTGAAACGTTTGTGCGTTTGTTTGGCGGTGGCTCGGCAAGACTCGCTTTAACTGACCCCGAAAATTTAGTTGAGACAGGTATTGAAATTGAAGCGCGCTTACCCGGCAGACGTGAACAAGGTTTGGCATTGCTCTCTGGTGGTGAAAGAAGTTTAACTGCTATTGCATTGGTGTTTGCTTTACTAAAAGTTTCTCCAACGCCAGTGTGTGTGATGGATGAAGTGGATGCAATGCTTGATGAAGCCAACGTAGGGCGTTTTAGAGATTTGCTTGTGGATTTAAGTAAAGACACACAATTTATTATCATCACACATAATCGTAATACCGTTCAAGCGGCGGATGTGATTTATGGTGTGACGATGGGACGCGACTCGGCAAGTCAGATTATCAGTTTGAGGTTGGATCAAGTTACAGATGATATGTTGAAGCGGGGATAGTTCATATAAAACTCGGAGGTCTCCAAGACCTCCGAGTTTTTTTAATTATTTTCACCCTTAAAACGCTTGATGCGATTTTGAATATCTGACACAACACTTTTTATCTCTTCAAAATCCGCTTCGTTGACATGCTTTGAGATTTCATTTAACAACGGCTTTGTGTCGGTTTGATAGTCATGTAACAAAGTAGCAATATCATTTTCATAAATGCCGACTCTTGCAAAATTGCCTTGTCGGTACAAAGAAGGTAGGGCATACAATTTCAATAATAATAAACCTTCAATTGTCGCTAAGGGAATATTTCTGTCAAGAAATATTTGAACCTTTGAGTATTCTTTATGAACTTTCTTGAAAAGCGGATTTTGTGTTAGTAAAACGTCAATTTGTAATTCGCCATAATTGGCACGGACAAAATCTATATCTTGACTTTTTATTTTGAGTTCAGGCAATTTTTCCAAAGACGAAACAGCCATGAGCAAATCTAAATCTTGTGTATTTCGTCCTTCGACATAATGCAAGATGGCGATTCCCCCAACCAAGACATAGTCAATTTTTCTTTCTTCTAAAACAGCAAAAAAATCTTGAACGGATTGAATTAAGGAATCAGAATTCATCGTGCCACCTAGCCAGTTTTTGATGTTGAATGCAACCGCATTGCGAATCACATCACCAATTTGAATACTACTTTGGATAGTCATTGCATAAATCCTATGGCAAGTGTAGCATAAAAGTAAGTTAGTTTATCAGTTTGAGGTTGGATCAAGTAACGGATGATATGTTGAAACAAAGGTAATTGGTATAAAAACTCGGAGGTCTTTAAGACCTCCGAGTTTTTTATTGTTCTTGAGATTGAAATAATTGTGATTTTTTGAAAATTAATCAAAGGATATATTCGACTAGAAAATCAAGAACTTATCTTAAGTTTCCTAACACCTCTTGTTTGAATCACGACTCAGTGCTATAGTTGATTTGTGGTTACCCGCGTTTATCCACCTGAATGTATGATGAAGGTCTGGCGATTGACCTTTCCAACTCTCAATTGGGACGAGATCTACTTTTATGATGGGATGCCGAATATCTATTCTTTCGGCGACAAAGCCAAAGCCGGCTTCACAGCTGGATCGGTGTTCGGCACTGTGCGTATTTATATGCAGGATGGAGAGTTCAAGGATAAGTTCGGGAATGTAATAAAGTACAAATACAACCCTTGTGATAGCGGACTAACGTTTAAGAATCTCACGCATGAGTTAGTTCATGCCGTTCAAATCAAGTCACAGGTGGCCCCCCAAGTCTTTATGTGGAAGTGGCTGACTTGCTACATAAGTGATGGGATACCAAATCAATTCGAAAGCTGTTACGAGAAGGAAGCTCAGAATTTCGAATTCCTCATTGCAAACAAACCAAACAACCGCGTACAGGAGATCGCAGACTGGAATCCATGTAAATGCTCTCACTCTGAATCACCATTTAGTAATAAGAAGTGGTTCGGAGCCGAACTGAACACTAATGTGGACAAAGGCTTCCCTGCTATTGATGCGGCTATCAAGGCTGATACATCTGGAGGTCACACATTTACTAAATCCTCTTGCAGTTTGGGTGACTGTTTCGGTGACAATATTTTCAGTTATGCAAAAGGTATTGTTTCTCTTGTTGTTTCCACAATTGTAACTATTGCAGGTGCTTTCTTTAATGAGGGACCAATTGCGGCTACTACCTCAATTATTGGTGCGGCTGGAGGATTGATTGGCGGACTATCATATGGTCTTGGTTATGGAGGTCTAATTAGTGGTGGGTTAGTGTCAGCAATTGTGGGTGCTGTAATTGGGCTTATCGGCGGCGCTTTTGCGCTTGGATTACTTGGTGCATTTGCCGACTGGATCATTGGTTGGCTAGCAGGACCAATTGCTGGTGGTAGTATGAATCTTGTTCACTCTACTGATAACGGGCTAACATTTAAAGGTAAAGTCACATTTGAGCGAACACGCCAGCAACCAGCATTAGCCTCGTCAGAAGACCGTCTATTTCTTGCTTGGACGGGAACTGATGACCAGTTAAATGTCTTTGTTTCCCCTAATCAAACGAAAACAACATTTGAGAAAAGTGGACCATGTGGTCCTGCATTAAGTTTTAATGATCAACTTTTCCTAGCGTGGAAAGGAAAAGGAAACGACCATCCCAACTGCATGTCATCTAATGATGGCGTCAATTTTGGTTCGTGGTTTATGTCTCAAGGTGATGGCCCTGCTGAATCGACACCAGGAATTGCAGTTGGACCCTCACGAATTTATTTTTCTTGGGTTGGGGCAGATAACTTTATAAGATTAATTAATTTAGCTCCCGGAAACCCAATCAATGAATTACCTATTAAAGTTCATCAATTGACATTTCAAACAGGACATAAATGCACGCCAGCGTTGGCAATAGGTAATGGGATGTTGTATCTAGCATGGTCTACTTTTTGGTCACCACACTTCTTAAATATTGCACGATTCCCGATTAACCCTGATGGTTCTCTCGACTTTGACAGAATGTCTTCCAATGCAACAAACGATTTCACTAAAGACTCTACTGGCCCAGCACTTGCATTTAGTTCGAGGGATTCTCGGCTCTATATGGCATTTACTGGAGCCGACAATGGTTTATGGGTTATCTCATCACCGAATGATGGTAATGGATGGGACAAACGTTGTCGCCTAGAAAACGAGTTGAGCCGTGAGGACGCTGGTCCTTCAATTACTGTTCATCCAAGCACAGGAACAGTTTTTCTTTGTTGGGTTGGCCAAGACGGAGACTAGCCAACAGAGTCAGTTGATTGAATTATCATAATCGTAAAACGAAAAAACTCACCTTCAGAACGAAAGTGAGTTTTTTATTTGGTTTCGATACTTTGCTTCGCAACTACTAGACCAACATACAATAATATGAAATTACGGTATCGGAGTCAACGTCACTGCTTGGAAGGTGGCTATTTGCTCGGCTTGGGCGGTTTGTTCTAATGAGGCTTGTTCGGTTGCTACGCTGATAAAGTTTGGTTCATCGGGTATGCGGCTTCGCCAAAAATCAAAGGTTTCAATGGTGTATTCTTCGCGCACGGAAGTAAGCCATTCTTCAAATGCCATGTCTAAAGCCAATTGATATTGACTCTCATTCATGGGTTGTTCTTGTTTTGCAATCAATTGAATAATGTGATAGCCAAAACTGCTTGGCACAGGTTCGAGCGTAATATCGCCTGGTTTTTCTAAAGCGAAGGCGGCGGTTTCAAATTCTGGCACCATCACATTTTTGCCAAACCAACCGAGGTCTCCGCCTTGCACTGCCGAGGCAGTATCGGTTGAGAAAGCGGCGGCAATTTCGGCAAAGTCTTCGCCGTTTTGCAGGCGTTGAATCAGGTCTCGTGCGGTTTGCTCATCTGCCACGAGAATGTGACGTGCGCGCACTTGTGTTTCGGTGTTAGGCACATCGGTCAGCACTTGCTCGCGCAGTTTTTTTTCAAGAAGTTGATTCTCAAAAAATTTAATGTAATAGGTTTCGCTGAAGCCAAATTTTGTTAAGTTATTGTTCAAATCAGCAATTGTTTTTTGGAAGCCTTCTTCAGTATAAGGTGTGGATGTAGGGAAAGGTGTCGCAGTTGGACCAGGTGTAAAGGTAGGAAGAGGCGTGTTCGTTATCGTTGGCGTGAATGTTGGCAGTGCTGTTCCACTATCTGTTGGTTGTGGCGTTGAGGTAGCACCCAATGTTGGGGTTAAGAATACCAATGCTTCCGCGGGCAATTCTGGCGTGACAAAAGGGGTAGGTGTAATAGTGGGCGTAGGCGTGCCGTTTGGAAAATAATTAAAGCCACTTTGAATCGCCTCTTGCAATTCTGCTTCACTGATGGTGATGCCACGCTTTGCCGCTTCTTGCCGAATGATTTCTTCTTTTATCATTTGTTCTAAAATATTTTCGCCAATGACTTCTGGCGAACTTAGTTGAAAATCAATTGATTGAAAGGCTGTGTTTAAATTGAAGCCTAAAAATTGTGAGGCTGTTTCTACACTGCCGAACACTTGAACGTATTGTTGATATTGTAAGTATTGGCTGATTAAGTTTTGACGTTCTAGGCGCACGCGCGGTTCAAAATCATCAATGCTAATTTCCGCTTCATTGACTGTGGCGACAGGTCTTTGTAATTGAAAATAATTTATATCCAGCCAGCCATATACCAGCAAAAGAATCACTGCCCCTAAGATTCCAAAGAAAACGTAAAGGATGAGGCGGGTTTGTTGTTTTTCACGTTGTAAGCGGGCAACGTGTTTTTTATGAGGTACTACGGGTTTGTTACCCGATTCGTTAGACATATTCGTATTTCCTTCGTTGATTTAATACATTGTCCCGCAGGTTTATATCCTTCGCTTTGCTCAGGACAAGCCTGCGGGACATTTTGTTTGACTGATTAGGCAATTAATTAACGAACGGTCTCTGCACCACTGAAGGGCAGAAGTGCCACATGACGAGCTTGCTTTACAGCCGCCGCCACAACGCGTTGATGTTTGGCACATGCGCCAGTTTGGCGGCGCGGACGAATGTTGCCATCTTCTGTTACATACTTTCGCAAAAGGTCAACATTTTTATAATCAATAGTTAGGGTTTTGTCGGCACAAAAGGCGCAAAACTTTGGTTTGGCAAAAAATTTGCCACGTTCTCCGCGTTCGCCACCTTCTCCGCCAGAGGAATTTCTTTCTTCAGGCATGGTTACTCCAAAATGTGTCACCCTGAGTGAAACGAAGGGTCTCTACCATAGTCGTAGAGATTCTTCGCCACAAGAACAAGAGCGTGGCTCAGAATGACATGAAAAAACTAAAACGGAAAATCATCTTCTGCCGAATTGTTTGCACTATCCGGCGCAGATGCTTGCTCTGCTTCTTGATGTTGGTTGTTTGAATCGCGCCGTTCTCCGAGCATAATCATCTCGTTGGCTACAATTTCAACGGTGGTGTGTTTGACACCTTCTTTATCATCCCAGCGGCGGGTTTGTAAACGTCCTTCAATATAAACATGCTTACCCTTTGATAAAAAGTTTTTGCAAGTTTCTGCCAAAGGACCCCACGCCACAATGTTGAACCATTCAGTTTCATTATGACGTTCACCATCTGGGCTGTTCCAAGAACGGCTGACTGCCACAGAAAAAGTAGTCACAGGTTTGCCAGAAGGGGTGTAGCGCATCTCAGGGTCTTTACCGAGATGCCCAATGATTTGCACTTTATTCAATCCACGAGTCATCTTAATCTCCTTGATGAGAATTCGGGCAATTCAAAATCATTAACCAACCACAGAAAGCATGTGTCGCAAAACAGGTTCTTGATAACGCAAGTTGCGTTCAAGGTCTGAAGTAGCGGCGGGATTCATGGTCACATTTAATAACACATATTGACCTTCGCGGTGCTTCTTGATAAGCGAAGCAAGTTTACGCCTGCCCCACACCTCAGCCTTATCCACACTGCCACCAGATTCGCTAATCCAACCTTTTACTTTGTCAAGCACGCCGTTAAAAGCGTTCTCATCCAAATCAGGTTGGAGAATGCACATCAATTCATATTTACGCATTGGGAAAACCTCCTTTCCATGGGTTTGCTCCAGTTCAAATCGTAGATTTGCCAAGAGCGGAAGGAACATATATAAAAATGTACCTAGATTATTTAAAGCGGGGCAAGTTTACCATAGATTTTATTCCATGTCATTCTGAGCGTAGCGAAGAATCTCGCTTCTTTCTTGACTTTATAGTTGGTTCTCCCTACGAGGATATTACTCTCTACGGGACGATGTGTTTCAACGAGGGTGCGTCGCACCGTTATTAATAAAATTGGTTCTATCGTACAAATACATCTGATTAAGAGAATCAATCTTCCGTGTTGGTGCGACGCACTGCTTACTTCAAATTAATCTAACAATAAACTTACCCGCACCGATTGGGGACTTTGCAACAGCCATATTGATTGAGAGTATTTTGCTTGTGGGAGGATTAAGAAACAAGTACAATGCGGAAGTAATATGAAAGACCTGACAGGTTTCACAGAATCCATGCTGGTCTGACCTGCTTTTCATTCAAAGAAGTTTGAAAGATTATAGACTTGATAAAACCTGTCAGGTCTGTGTTATTTAGGAAGGAACAACTATGAAAAAAATAATTTTCTTTTTCCTTACACTCATTCTTTCTGCCTGCTCCCCACAAGTGACTGTCACCTCTGCTCCTACGGAGTGCTGCGCGAAGGTGACAGTCACTTTAGCACCACCAACCGAGACACCCATTCCCACGCCAACTTTGCATCCAGATTTTATTGCATGGCGAGAATTGATTTCAGCAAGCGGAAGATATACATTAACTCCCGATGGTTTGATTCAAGGGGATGGAGTTGTGATTAACGGCTTACACATAGATTCAAACGGCATACTAACTTTAACAGTGAACAATGAAAAAATTATTCTCACCACAAGTGATATAACATTCGCAGAAGATGGCATCAAAACTAAGGACTACGAACTCGACGAAAACGGGCAGTGGGTGGAGGCGATAAGCGAAGCGATACAGACTGCCCAAGCGGATTTTGCAAAATATGGCTACTCTACTGAGGGGCTCACGTTTAAAGAAAATGGTGACAGCGTGTGGGCGGTGGATAGTGAGAGCCGAGACATGGCGTATGAGAATGGCAAGTTTTTCTTGGAGTATGCGGTTGCGCAGGCGGGGCAACTAGACCTGATGCCAACCGACATTGAACCTGATAAGACGGTACTGGAGGGGGCGGGGCTGTATACACCTGAGAGTCGTACGGTAGCGGCTGAGTATTTTGTTCCTTTGTTTAAGCGGGTGAGTGCGCAGTTTTTTGAAGAATACGGGATTGATATTTATCATGATAAAAGTACTGGTCAGAGAGTGATGCTGAATCCCAAGATTAATGCTTGGGGTTCTAATATGACTTATGATGATGGCAATCCCAAAGCGGACCGATATCTTTACTATGAGTTAGCAGATGGTACTATCCACATTGTGCCACTGTATGTGCCTGGGCAATAGTAATAGAGCGCTTGGGTTGCTTAGCAGTCCTTTTTCTGCTTAGATTAGTACATGGGGAGATACGCTTTCATACTTGTTATTATTTTAATCGTCACATTGCTGGGTGGGGTCATTTCTTGGGGATATTCAGGCTACCAGAGCTACCACCGAGCTCATCAGACGATTGAGGCGCTGGCTGATGGGGGCGAGCGGGAGGCGGCGTGGGAGGAGTTTGGCGGCTACGGCAAGCACATGTATGGCGGCATCCTCATAGGGACACTTTCTAATAACATCTGGGTGTGGGGCAGAGCGGGGCTACGGCACTACAAGAGCGATACCCAGACCGTTTACTCAGCATTTGACGGCTGTAGCCCTGAGATATTATCACGCCTCAAGAGCGGTGAGGCAGGGGCGGTAGCGCGGGAGGTGACGACCCACCTCGCGGAGTGGCGAGGGCGGGTGCAGGCGGGGGACTATGTGCGGGCGTATCC
>Ga0224723_1000075_pt1 | contig 61913 bp, 48 predicted proteins | sample Balambano_FR2_Me_FD_161647 | JGI IMG/M metagenome (GOLD analysis project Ga0224723, IMG submission 161647) | Freshwater sediment microbial communities from Lake Towuti, South Sulawesi, Indonesia - Balambano_FR2_MetaG | ecosystem: Environmental > Aquatic > Freshwater > Lake > Sediment | place... | reverse complement strand
CCCTTCCCCTCCTTCCATCGCACCACCCCCTATCTCACCCACCCTGTCTTTAACACCTATCACTCTGAAACCGAACTCCTGCGCTATCTGTATCGGCTACAGTCTAAGGATCTATCTCTGACCACAGCCATGATCCCGCTTGGTTCCTGCACCATGAAACTGAATGCCACGGCTGAAATGCTACCCATCAGTTGGCCAGAGTTCAGCCAGATTCATCCCTTTGTGCCCTTGGAGCAAACTCAGGGCTATCAAGTATTGTTTCAACAACTCGAAGCCTGGTTAGCTGAAATCACTGGATTTGCAGGTATCTCGCTGCAACCCAATGCGGGTTCGCAAGGAGAATACACAGGATTGCTGGTGATTCGGCAGTATCATGCCAGTCGAGATGAAGCTCACCGGAATTTATGTCTCATCCCTGAATCAGCACATGGCACAAACCCGGCTAGTGCGGTAATGGCGGGGATGAAAGTGGTGTCTGTCGCCTGTGACAGTGAAGGCAATATCGACATTGCTGACCTGCGAGCCAAGGCTGAGCAGCACAGTACCAACTTAGCCGCACTGATGGTGACTTATCCCTCGACGCATGGCGTGTTTGAAGCAGGTATCCGAGAAATTTGTGAAATTGTCCACGCTCAAGGCGGACAGGTTTACATGGATGGAGCCAATATGAACGCTCAGGTAGGGCTGTGTCGTCCTGCGGACTTTGGTGCTGATGTGTGTCACCTGAATTTGCACAAGACCTTCTGCATTCCCCACGGAGGGGGCGGTCCGGGCATGGGGCCGATTGGAGTTGCCTCTCACTTAGTACCGTTTTTACCCGGTCATACAGTAGTTGATCTAAATGCAGTACCCTTATGGCAGGGAGCGGATTGCACCAACTCCGCGAATGGCAATGGCAACCATCCCTCTGGCATCCGGATTGGCGCAGTGGCGGCTGCTCCTTGGGGCAGCGCCAGCATTCTACCCATCTCCTGGATGTATATTGCACTGATGGGCGCAGAGGGACTAACCCAGGCAACTCAGGTGGCCATCCTCAATGCCAACTACATCGCCAAACGATTAGAGGGCGCATACGACGTTCTCTACAAAGGCAAGAATGGCTTAGTGGCGCACGAATGTATTCTGGATTTACGCCAGTTCAAGAAAACCGCTGGGATTGAAGTAGACGATATTGCCAAACGGTTAATCGATTATGGTTTTCATCCCCCCACCGTTTCCTGGCCAGTGCCCGGAACGATCATGGTAGAACCGACGGAAAGTGAATCAAAACAAGAAATCGATCGCTTCTGTAATGCTCTGTTAGCGATTCGGGAAGAAATTCGTCAGATTGAACAGGGACAGGTCGATCGCGATCATAACTTGCTGAAACACGCACCGCATACCGCAGCTAGCCTGATGACTGAAACCTGGGAACGTGCCTACACCAGAGAACAAGCTGCCTATCCCACCCCTTGGAGCCGCGACAACAAATTCTGGCCCGCTGTCGGTCGGATTGATGGCGCGTATGGCGATCGCAATCTTGTTTGCTCCTGTCTACCGATTGCAGCCTATGGTTGATTTTTCGGTGTTGCTGATTTGGAAGATAATTTTGAAGCTGAAACCTTCGGTTTCAGCTTCAAATTATCCCTCTATTAAGTAATGCCGATTTTTCACGGGTTCTCAAACTGAGCTTGAGAACCTGGCCAGGGAAACTCCGGTTTTCCTGGCTTGTGCCTTTAGACAACGCGAAACGCCCATTGCATTGCAGAAACTTAGACTGCGGCAAAAGGAGAGTTGGAGAAATACCGATATGATGAGAAGAAACAGCTTGCAAGGTGAACTGACCTGAGCAATGGTTAAAACTCCGCCTCAACAAAAGTTGCTACCACCGTTGGAAAGTGGCGATCGCCTGAATCGCTATGAATTTGAGCGGCGCTATAATGCCATGCCTCATTTGAAAAAAGCCGAATTGATTGAAGGAGTAGTCTATATGGCGGCTGCCCTGCGCTTTAGAAGTCATGGACAGCCCCACAGCCGCTTAATTACCTGGTTGGGTGTTTATGAAAGTTCAACATCTGGTGTGGAGCTAGGGATTGAGCCAACGGTGCGGCTAGACCTGGATAATGAACCCCAGCCAGATGCAGTGTTGTTGATCGAGGAACAGTATGGTGGGCAGGCGCGACTGAGCGAAGATGACTATGTGGAAGGGGCACCGGAGTTGGTGGCAGAGATTGCGGCGAGTAGTGCCGCGATCGATTTAGGGGATAAGAAACGGGCGTATCGTCGCAATGGCATTAAGGAATACATTGTCTGGCAGGTGTTTGAACAGAAACTCGATTGGTTTTATTTGCAGGAAGGGGAATATGTGCCATTGCCTGTGGATCAAGATGGCGTGGTCCGGAGTCGCGTTTTTGCAGGCTTATGGCTAGCCGTAGAGGATTTGCTGGCAGGGAATATGGTGCGCGTGCTAGCAGTGTTGCAAGCAGGTTTAGTTTCACCAGAGCAGGCAGCTTTTGTACAGCAGCTATCAAAACCACAGCATTGAAAAGCAGTTTCAGAAACGTACAGTCCAGCGAACTTACTCATCTGGCTTGCGTGTTTCCAGAGGTAGGAAGATCGTCAATTCTTCACCCTGCTGAGGACGCTGTCGCACAATCAATTTACCGCCCAACGCTTGAAACAGATTTTTGGTGACACTCAGATTCAAACTCAAGCTCCCCGTTTCGGGTTGGAAAGTGAGTAATTCACCGATCGACTTCAAAGGAGTGTAGCTCATACCAGAACAGGCAGAGTTAACCGCGCCGCTCTGATAGGGTGGTTGGGAGTGGAATTTCAATTTGAGTTGGTGTCCAGCCAATTTAACCTGCACCTGAATGCGGCTACTGGGGGGTAAGGTGTGAGTGATGCGATCGATCAATCCCGTCAAAACCTGGCTCAGCATAGTGGGATCGGCTAACACCATCGGTAGCTTCTGCGGCAACACAACATCTAAAGTCAGGTTGCGCTGTTGCGCCTGTTGTTGCCAGCGGGGTACGTTTTGTTGAAATACTTGAGCTAACGAAATTGGTACCAGTGACGTTAATGGTCGCTTCACTTCGGCGGTTTCCAACTCGACGGCGCGGAAAATGAGATTAAACCGATCGATTTGCTCTACGCATTCCTGATCAATCATTTCTAGCCGTTTGATCACATCGGGGCTGAGGTCTTTTCGTTTCAACAGCAGTCGGGTCAGTGTGTGGATCGTGGCCAGGGGGGTACGAACCTCATGGGCGATCGCCTGCAATAATTCCACATCTGCACTTGGCTCTGTCCGATGGGTGCTATCATCGTTGGCTGCATCAGGGCATTCATCGGGCAGATGACCCAGAGACGAGACAAGGGTTTCGGGGGCTTTGGTTAAATCAGGGGACGACAGTGGCACATCCGATTGATGAATCAGTAAAGTATGAGGATTGTTGTTTTCCCAGCCCAACGGTTCCGGCAGGTTAGATAATAACAACCGGGTAAATTGGGTAACGACTTGATAGTCAGGTGTAACGGGTGGAAATTCCTCAAACAGGCGATCGAGTTGCTTCAATGCCTGCGGTTGGGTGAGCAATAGGCGCGATCGCAGCGATCGCCAGGATTGATACACCACTTCTGGCGAGAAAGAGAAGAGGAAAGCGGGTTGTCCCTCGATCGCTTCTCCCAGAGACATCACCAGACTAAATTTTGCTGTTAACACTAAGCAAAACGGCTCTGTCGCTAGCGGATCATTAGGCAGCAGAGGTAAGGTAGAAGCAGCCAGTTGGCTGGCCGATGTGGGATGATCGACCGATGGTAATAGTTGAAACGGCAACCAGGCAGTTGCCTTAAGGGGATCAGCCGTGAAAGTCCATGTTGAAAAGCTGGAAACTAATCCAGGTTGATGCAAGATCGGCAGTGGTCCAGACAACACAACCCCAAATTCACAGTGGGGGTCAGTGGTCTGGGAGGCCGATGCCTGCCAGAGCAAAATATTGAGAGCAGCGATCGCACCGCTCCATTCTCGTTCTGCTCTTACATGTTGTTGTGCAGTTGTTCCAAACCCAGAGGGATGAGCCAATTCGCTCAATGCAATTACTTCACTCAGGGTTGGTAAGTGCCACTTATACACAGAACCACCCTCAACGACAATCCCGAAAAATCATGCAACAGGCGACAGGATAAATGGCAATTAAATCCTTAATTGTTATCATCCTTACTACGACAATACCCGGATCTGGTGATTACGTGTAGCCGTAGAACCGAACTTTGGGGTAGACATCTCCTCCAAGTGAAGATATTTGCGATTTCGTGGAGGAATGCGCCTAATTTAATGCTGAAATATAGACATGAGGCTGAAGCGAAGAAGATTCTTACAACAATCCACTTTGGGGCTGGCTGCTTTGGCAGTCGGTGAGCTTGGTATATTCCCCATCGCTAAACGCTATCAGCACGCTCTGGCGCAACCGACTCAGCGCAAACTGGCTTTACTGATTGGCATCAACCAATACCCTGAGCAAGTGTCTGACCTTATGCCCATTAAGGGGACGGCCTTGTTGGGGTGCTTAACAGATGTTGAGTTGCAACGGGAATTATTAATTCATCGATTTGGCTTTCAGCCAGGTGATATTCTCACGTTGGTGAATCAAGCAGCAACGCGCAGTAATATCGTGACTGCTTTTTTGTCGCATTTGACCAATCAGACCCGGGCTGGTGATGTCGTAGTTGTTCACTTTAGCGGGTTGGGCAGCCAGGTTCGCCTCAGTGATGCTCCTGAAATCCTGCAAAATAGCTTGGTGCCTGTGGATGGAGTCTTGCCCACAGAGGATTATCCTGACCTGAATGACCTGCTAGAAGAATCGCTGGTGTTACTGTTGCGATCGCTGCCAACCGATCAGGTGACAACGCTTTTGGATCTGAGCTACAGTCATTCAGGCAAAGTGTTATCCCATCATTTGCGAATCCGCAGTCGCCTTACGACTCCTATGGGTTCTGTTAGTTCCTATGAGCGAGAATTGCAGGCGCAATTACTCAGCCAGATGAATCTCTCTAGAGAGATGTTTCAGTTCAAGTCGCATTTCAATCACGTTCCGGGAGTGTTGTTGGGGGCGGCGCAACCCAGACAAGGGGCGATCGAAGGCTATTGGAATGGCTTCAGTGCCGGATTGTTTACCTATGCCCTGACTCAACAACTCTGGTGGATGACTCCAGCAACAACGCTACGCATTTGCCTCAGTCGGGCAGCCAGAACAATTGATCAGATGGTGGGCAGACAACAACAGCCCTACTGTGCTGGTCAAAAAACTCGCGAAGCCACGTTGTCCCCCTTTTTCCTCGCTCCCTCTCCACCCTGCGGGGCTGATGGTGTAATTGTGGGGTTGGATGAGGAAGGGCTGACCGCTCAGATCTGGTTGGCGGGTTTACCGGCTAGCGTTTTGGATTATTACAGCACAAATTCTTTGCTTGCTCTAGAGGACAGCGCTACCGGATTGCGGACTATCAGGGCTAAAGCAGAACCCAATCCGTCTGCGGGGCAAGCATTACCTGCCCAACCAACAGCACCCGTAATGCTGCAAGTTCGCAGCCGCGATGGCTTAAATGTAGTAGCGAAACTCTGTTGCTCTCCTCCAGCGGTTAGCCCCCTGCGAGTTGGGCAGTTTGTCCAGGAAGCCGTGCGGATTTTGCCCAAGAATATTGGGCTAATCATTGCCCTAGACTCAAGCTTAGAACGCATTGAGCGGGTTGATGCGACCAGCGCGTTTGCAGCAATTCCTAAGGTATCGACGATCGTAGCGGGAGAGCAACCCGCTGATTTCCTCTTTGGCCGTGCTTCATCGCTTGAGCATACGGTAGCAGCGTGGGATGCGACCCAGACGACTGCATCTCTCGCCCAATCAACTCCTAGTCCATCTCCATCCAAGTGGGGATATGGATTATTTGATTTAGGTCGTTCTGTCATACCGGGCACCCTGGTTCAGGGAGACGGAGCCATTAAAACCGCGATCAATCGTATTGCTCCCAAACTCCGCATCTTATTAGCCAATAAATTACTCAGACTCACCAGCAATCAAGGTTCCTCCCGTCTGGGAATTCGAGCAACCCTGGAAATGATTGCGCCCCAAGAACGCATTGTGATGCAGCAGGAAACTATACGGGCAGTTAACACTCCCACCCCAGGCAAGCTGGCTAATCTGTTTGCGAGAACTGGTGAGGTTCCTACAATACCCATCAGTAGTCGAATTCGGTATCGCTTGCAGAACTATAGCGATCGCCCCGTTTACTTCACTCTACTGGGGCTGGAGAATAACGGCAATGCGATCGCCCTCTGTCCTCCGTCTCAGACGGTTGCTGGTCAAGACCTGCCTGCACCAACAGGTTGCCTGATTCCGCCAGGGGAAACTTTGCTGATCCCCCAATTCCTATCCCCAATTGAATGGGTGGTGAACGGGCCGATCGGTCTGGTGGAAACTCACCTGATCCTTAGCACACTGCCGCTGCAACAAACCTATACGACTCTTCAATCCAAAGCGATACCCAATAATGCTACTTATCGGCTCAATGCGATACCCAATCCTTTAGAAGTGGCCCAAGCAGTTTTGCAAGACCTGCACCAACCGAATTCTGTTTCTAACAAAACAGACGCACCTACAGATGTATATGCTTTGGATATGGGAACCTGGGCAACTTTAAGTTTTATCTACGAGGTGACAGAAAATTCCTCACAAACTGCTGCAATTTGAGCCGGAGTTAATTGTTCAATGTGATCCAACACGATCGCTGCTCCTGCTGCTTGCAGTTGCTCACGATAGGTGGCAGCGTAAGAGCTTGACCCTTGGGCATGGGGCGGCAAAATGCCAATGCCAATCCAACACCGTTGAGGAGCTTGCGCTTTGACATTTTGCACGGTTTGCATGTCTGCTACCGTGTCTCCAGCATAGAGGACGGGTGGAGGAACGATCGCTTCCATCCCCTCCACCCTCTGTTCTATCTGCCTGACTCGTTCTATCTGCCTGACTGCTTCTACTAGTCCAGTCGGGTCAGGCTTCCCTGGAGCATCTTCCATTGCGACTAAGACCGGAGCAGACAAACCCAATCGCTTTTCCAGGACGTAACAGGCAGATCCTCGCGTTGCTCCGCTAAAAAACCCCCAGGGAATGTCTGCGGCGGTCAACTGTGTCAAGTAATCCGATCGCATCAACAACGGTTCCTGACAAATATAGCCTGTCCACTGGTCTGGATCGGGACCACGATAGCGGCTTTGAAAGAAGGCGACCAACTGTTGATAGTTCAAACTGAGTTGATGACGAGCAACTCCCCGCTTTTCAAAATAGCGATAAACCAGTTCCCGAGAAGCTTCCCAATCGTTATTCCACAACCCCTCAGCTTTTAGATCATCAATATCGGTCATCGAAGGGCGATAGCCCTCAGTATAATACTCCACTGTGTCAGCCAAAGCCCGCCGATAAGACCCCCCCACATCCCGCACCACCCCATCAATATCAAAAACCACGATCGCCAACGGACTCATTCCCATCATCCCCTCCTTACCCTACTCCTTCATCACCCCACCACCCCTCCCCATCACCCTCATTCCTGCACTATCATAAAGGGTCGTAGCGTATTCACAACAGCAAAAAATGCTGTGGAGGTTTGATTGTCAAAGTTTATTTTAAGGGTTGCCTGGTTTGATAAAAAGCTGGCGCTTGCCGTAGATCAAGTTGTAGGGAAGGGCACCAGTCCCTTAACCTGTTATTTCTTCTGGCCAGAACATGATGCCTGGGAACAACTCAAGATGGAGTTGGAGTCCAAGCATTGGATATCAGAAGCCGATCGCATCGATATTCTAAACAAGGCAACCGAAGTCATTAACTACTGGCAGGAAGAGGGAAAGAACCGTCCTATTCCCGAAGCTCAGGCAAAATTTCCAGAAATCACCTTTGCAGGTGGCAGTTAACCTGCGCCTCTTGTGTCGCGGTTAAGTGTCAGTTGCCAGAGATTCAGGGACAATTTTACATCCTCTATAATCCAACAAGGGGCTTAAGCCCCTTGTCTAGAGATATAGGGTAAGCGATACTCTAGCCGCACCTGTCATGTCGATTAAGGTGCGGGATCGCTAAATCAGTAAGTTCATTTTCCCGCAATTAGAGACTGAATTGAAAGTAAGCGAAACTTCCTGATCAGTCGGTATGACTGCTGCTCACCAATCTATTGGCGAAGAAGCTAAGCTCTCCAATCAAATGAAGCGACTTGCTGACGCAAACGGGCAGGAGCATGTAAAGCAGAAACCAATTCGCTGGAGACAGGTTCACCTGACAGATGCTTTAACATCACTTCCAGATCATGGGTGAGGGCACGGGCGCTTTGCTTCGTCGGGCCCTGGTTGTAATCTGAAACTTTCAAGGGTTTACCAATATGGATCTGGACTCCACAGCCCCAAGTTGCATAGGGATGACCATAACGCAATCCAATTGGGACGATTTTCACTCCTAATCCTGGGCTTAAAGATTCGGCTTGTAGCGCTAAACGAGCGAACCCAGACTTTAAAGGATGAACTAAATTGTCTCTAAAAATGCCGCCTTCTGGGAAAATGACCATCATCTCACCGTTTTGCAGGATTTCGACCCCGTACCTCAAGCTGGCGATCGCCGGATGGCAGGGATCAACTGGAAACCCACCCAATCTGCGAATAAACCACCCTTGCAGTCCACTAACCTCATTGGCTGAGACCATGAAGCGGATATCTCGTCCAGTCACGGAACGCCCAGCCGCGTAACCTACTAACAGCGCATCCCAGCGAGAGCGATGAGTGGGAGCTAGTAGGACAGGTCCTTCAGCAGGCAAAAATTCTTGTCCAGTGACTTTAATGCTACGAAAATATGAGGGTAAAACCAGACAGCAGGCTAGTGGGTAGACAACAGGGGTCAACCACGGGGAAAAGCGAGAATCGACGGAGGTTACAAGGTTAGAAGACACGATTTTCAGAAAGTCCTTCACACGCTCTAACAAAACAACTTGACTGTGTAAACTTACTAAATGTAGATGACGAGGTCGTTAGTTATTACATTAAGCCTTCTTGCACTTACATTACTTCTATCGAAGGACAGTTCTATTGGTGTCATGTTGAAGTTACTACCAATAAGTATATTGGCCCGGTCAGCTTTTACATCAAATTTAAAATAAGTTTATTCCTATTTCACCTGTAGAGCAAATGATTTAGGCACAAGAACGGGAGATCTATAAGTACCAATTCATTTTATAAGTCTATAAAAGCACTTAAGTTGGTTGGCTGAAACGCTTTCGTCGTTGGGCAAACCAGGCTTGTAGTTGCTGGCGACAAGTGGATTCTAAGATGCCGCCCAGCACCGATAACCGATGATTGGAAAAAGTACTGTCGGCAAAGTTGGCAACTGTGCGGATCACACCCGTTTTAGGGTCATCGGCTCCATAGACCAGCATACCCAGACGAGCTTGCAAAATTGCCCCCGCACACATAGGACAGGGTTCTAAAGTGACATATAGGGTGCAGTTTTCCAGATGCCAGGTTTGCAGCGATCGCCCTGCTAACCGTAAAGCCACAATCTCCGCGTGGGCTGTCGGGTCGTGATCACGTTCTCGACGGTTTTCAGCCTCGGCTAAACATGCTCCGTTGGCAACTACAACTGCACCTACAGGGACTTCACCCGCCTCACCCGCAATTTCAGCCAGCGCGATCGCCCGACTCATCCAGCGGTAGTGCTCTAGATAATCAGGGTCATGCAGCACCGGGGGTGGGATTGCAATTGCCATGTTACTCTAACAGCTTTAAGACTCAGTAAAAGATTGAGCCGAAAATGGCGCATTCAGAGCATGATTTAGCGATCGCCAGTCTTCAAAAGATAGAGTTCCCAACTCATACATCTCTCGCCAACAAGCGGTTAGCTGTTGACAAGCCAGGTATTGGGCGATAAGCTGCTTAGCGGCACTTAAGGCTGTAGCGTCGGACGAGTAAAAAGCGCGATCAAACAATCTCTGTCGGGTTGGAGAATAGCAGATAAATTGATAACCTGCATCAGTGTGAGAAACTTCAATCGCCCATCCGCTGTAAAAGTCAACGATACTAACTCTCTTCATATTGGATCTACCTGTGCTTGGATCTACACTCAAGCTGGTTGATGACCCTCTGCTGACTGCGTCTGTAACACCTTGTCAAAAATAACATGCATGTTGCCAGAAATAGAAATCGCAATAATTCTAGATTGACAGAAGCTATATGTTGGCGTACCTGCTTTAGGTCTTAGGATTTTGTTCGGCTGACATTTCTAAAGTAAGGGATTTGCTGTTTTCAACTTAGCGCAACCTGGCGGAAATCTATACGCTTTTTGTCGTCTTAATGCCTGTCAACTAATGCCTGTCAACGAAGATTTAAGGGGTCTTAGACCTGTTAAATCTTGCTGGCTCTTCGGATTTGTGGTGGAAACCGTAGCGCAGGCTTCTAGCCTGCACGGGCAAGATGCCCGTCCTACAGCGGTATTAAATTGCCTTATCCCCATGATTTCAGAAGAACCATCTTGCTTAGAAGACCTAGCGTGAAAATAAAATCTCTTGTGTTGCTCGTGGGTTTCCACTACGCTCAACCTGCTAGGTGCGAGGGCTGAGGGGGGAGTTGTGACTAGATAAAGGGCTGAACATAGTTTCAACCCATAAGATTCGAGCACCAAGCGCAATCGAAACCCGGTATGCCGTATATCTAAATTGACAAACTATTAGCATTCCGCAGTGATTCGACATGATCCTTCATGCTTGTCTTCAGATGAATTCGGTAAGCTGAAGACGTGTCATATATAGAATCATTCCTCAAATCATATGCTTTCAATTGCTAGTGTTCGTTGCGATCGCTCCAAATGGTTTACGGTTATCTTGCTGACTTTGGGATTCTGGATGAGCGCTAGTTTCATGTTAGATCTCGTCTTCATGCCAGGGATGTATTTTGCTGGAATGATGTCGCAGCCCGGGTTTGCTGCCGCAGGGTATACCATTTTTGGTGAATTTAATCGGATTGAATTGCTTTGTGCTGCTCTTGTGTTGTCTGGGCTGCTATTACTACGCTGGTCATACCAAGAGCCAACTGCTAACAAGCAGGCACATCCTTTAGCAAACTTGACATGGACGATCCCAATTTCTGGTGGATTAATGGCGATCGCTCTCATTTACACTTACACCCTGACCCCAGAAATGAGTGCCTTAGGGATGCAATTAGATTGGCTGAATTCCACAACCTCGGTGCCTGCTGGCATGAATCAAATGCATCTGGGATATTGGATGTTGGAAGCAATTAAAGTGGGCGCGATCGGAGTTCTCCTGAAAGCGCTGTATACCACTAAATTCTCCAATTAAGGCTAAAGCCATCCTCAACTGACTCAAACATCAACTTGCTAACCTTTTAAGACTTACACAGTTGGTGGATTTGTGGGCCTTCTCGCCTCACAAATCCCCTAACTCACTGGTTTCTCTCACGAAGTACGAAAAGTCCTACCTTGGTGTCTTCTGTGCCTTTGTGGTTCTTACACTAGTGGTCTGTCAAGGGAGTTTTGAGGGGTCGCTGACCCCTCAAAACTCCCTTGAATTTAATTTTGATTTGCGGGATACCCCGCAAATCAAAATTGACAGACTACTAGTACTGTCAAGGAAGTTTTGACGGGTTGCAACCCGTCAAAACTTCCTCAAATTCAATTTTGAATTGACAGAGAATCCGTCAAATCAAAATTGACAGACCATTAGACTACTAAGCTGAGTCGAAGGGTGGATGATGGGAATTGAACCCACGTATAAAGGAGCCACAATCCTTTGCCTTACCACTTGGCGACACCCACCATAGCGTTTCTCATGATAGCGCAGAATATTCATCTGTGTCTCTATATTTTAATCCTGAGCAGCAATTCTCTTTTGAGTTTGGGAGTGCCCGCCTGAGGCGGGCACTCCCAAACCAAAGCTGGTTTTTTTGCCCCGTGCTGGGGCAAAAAAACCAGGTTCTATTTCAAAATGAGAATTGCTGAATCCTAAGCTAGCTCATTGTGCTAGTTCATTCCCTGACCCAGAAGCTTGTCACTTATGAACCAAACCGCCTAGTCTAGCAGGTAGGAGAATGTTCATATGGGGCTGCTATGAAAGGTCTAAAAGTTTTTACGTATCTTTTGGGGGCTGCCATCCTGGGGGTTGGCATTGCAATGGCAATCACCAATCCCAGACAGGACGCTTACAATCGTTATGCGACGCAGCAATTGACGGCATATTTGGAAAGCAATGTTTGCTCAGAAGCCCCTCAAGTCTTGGGTAACTTATTGGTTGACCAATGTGTTTCTCTGTTAAGAAACAATCAAACTGAACTGGCGGAGATTGTTGCTCAGAGCACTCAGCGGCAAAATTTTGGCATTTTGAGTATCTACAAAACCAATCTTTCCGCCAGTCAATTTATTCCCCCTGTTATCAGTGATTCAGTTCCCTCGTATCACTTTGAAACTCTGGGGGTGTTTCAAAACTTCTACACGTTTAAGGCAGAAGAACAGAGGCAGGGAAATTAATCTACCGTTAGCGATCGTCCCATTCGCTAGCGGCATCTGCGATCGCCTGATCCACTGTCTTTTCATCCAGCATGGCAGCTTGCAAATTGTCGTAGAGAATTTTCTGAAGTTGTTTGACTTCTGGAATTTGCGGCAATAGCACCTCGGCTGCCGGTATCTGGTTTGCGCTCACTGCCCGGGCTTGCTCTACGGGCGAGGCATGACTGGGTAACTGGGTGAAGTGTTGATCCTTAAGGGCTGCTGTAGTCGAGGGTAGGACATTGGCAAGTTTGGCGAAGGCTAATTGATTCGTGTTATTAGTGACAAATAGGGCCCACTTGAGCGCCGCTTCTGGTTGGTCTGTGTCACGCGGAATCACCAGATTCATCACTGCTACACTTGTTTTGCCAGTGGCACCACTAATTTGGGGAGCAGAGGCAGACACTTGAGCAATCGCGGGGGCATTGGTGGCGATCGAATTGAGAAATTCTGCCCCTGAGGACAAAATGGCCGTTTCACCCATTTGATAGAGTTCGATCGCACGTCGGTGCCCTTGGGTCAGAACTTCTTTCGGCAGGAGATCCTGCTGGTACAGATCTGTCCAATAATGGAAGACGGCTCTCCCCTGGGGAGTATTAAATGCTGCCTGGCCTTCGTTATTAACCAGGGTTACACCCATCTTGACAAAGGATTGCAACACTTCTGCTGAATCCTCTGGTACAAAAGTAACAAAGTAGGCGTATTTACCTGTCGCTGCTTTGACCTGTCTGGCAACGTTAGCCAATTCCGCATAAGTAGCTGGGGGTTGAGTTACCCCTGCCTGCTTCAGGAGTTCGGTATTGTGGATGGTCACACTGGTTGTGAGATACCACGGCAGCCCAAAACTTTTGCCGTTTAACATGTTAGCCTGCCAGATTTTGGGTAGATATTGTTGTTGGTCAGCGGCGGCAACTTTGTCATCCAGGTCTAACCAGGCATCGCGTCCGGCCAATTGGGCAGCAAAATCGGGATTGAGGTTAACCACATCAGGAGCGGTTTTTGCAGAGACAGCCGTCAAGATCTTGCTTTGCATGTCTGCCCAGGGCACATCGACCCATCGCACTTTAATCGTGGGATTTTCTGTTTCAAACGTGGCAATCAATTGGTTGAAATACTCAGAGAAATCTGATAACTGCATCGTCCAGAATTCCACTTCCTGTGTCCCTGGACTGGCTGAATTGGCTGCTGAATCAGCCGAATTCGTGGATGGACTACAACTGACACACCAACTGAGACAGAGACCCAACAGCACAAGTAATCCAAACTTTATCCAATTTTTCCTGGCCATGTTGACCTTCCCGTTTCCACCTGCTTGACAACTGTTACAGCGCTACTGCGCTCTGATTAAACATTTTTGTGTAAGCGTCTGCTGCGTGAGCACTTCTACACAAAAATGTGTTTTAACGTGAGTTCGATCATCGCCGTTTGGGGGCTGTGGCGCGACGCGCTACAGCCCCCAAACGGCGGCTTTTTGTTGGGGCGGACCCAGCCCGCCCCAACAAAAAAACCGCTCGTCGAACTCCTAAGAAAACGGAGTTTTCTTTCCTGCTTCCTGAGAAGGTGGGATGTTGCACACCCCCACCTCCTGCCTCATGGGAGACTCACGTTGTTTTAACTTATGCGTGTAGCATTATACAGACTCTACAGGATGGCACAAAATGCCAAAAAAACCAAAATTTTGGAAAAACGCTAGTCTATCTATGGGCTGACTGGAGGAGATTTTCAGGCGGTCAAACAACATTCAAATTTTTTTATGTCCAGATCTAAACTCATTCAAATCTTGCAGCGAACTTATCAGAGTGCTCAGGTTGTAACCCCATCTCATCTGGCAACGGATCATTTAATGCTGGAAGCAGAAGCCCTATGGCACGAAAAGGTATCTCGGCGGCGGGTGTTGCAAGCGGGTGTTGCCCTTGCTGGGCTGCTGGGATTGCCGTCTCAAGCGGTTGGGGCTGAGTTGCAGACTGGCTCCAGCGTGCTGATAGTGGGAGCGGGCATCGCTGGATTGACGGCAGCTTATCGGTTGCGGCAGGCAGGCGTACCGATCGACCTGATTGAAGCAACCCGCCGCGTTGGTGGCCGGTTAGTCAGTTGCAATCCACGCAATCCCCAGACCGGAGCAACCGGGGTTGTGGAATTAGGGGGAGAATTTATTGATACTCGCCATACTTTTGTGCGATCGCTAGCTACAGAATTGGGATTGCAACTGGCGGACTTAAAAGCCGCTGATGTCGGGTTGGAACCCGAAGTGCTGTACTTTCAGGGGCAGAAAGTCAGCCATCGCGCCATTATTGAAGCCTTCGTTCCACTGGCAGAGCGGATCACTCAAGATTTACGGCAATTGGGCGAAGCACCGATTTCTTACCATGCCCCGTCGCCCCATGCTATGCGGTTGGATATGCTCTCTCTGGCAGATTATTTAGCAGAGACTCCTCTTGATCCGATCATTCGGGAACTCGTGCGGGTAGCCTATGTAACAGAGTATGGACTGGATGCTGAAGAACAATCCTGCCTCAATTTATTGTTGCTAATCGGCACCGAAATGGGGCAGTGGAGCACCTATGGCATCAGCGACGAACGCTGGCATGTGGTAGGCGGAAATGAGCAAATACCCCAGAGGTTGGCTCAGGGGATAGAGAATGCGATCGCCCTTGACACCATTCTGGAATCGATTCGCCTGAGCGCAGACGGACGCTATCGCGTTAGTTTGCGTCGGGGACTCAGCAGCGTAGAGCGCATTTACGAACGAATTTTGCTGACGGTGCCCTTCTCAGTGTTGCGGCAGGTAGAACTGGCTGTCGATTTGCCCCCCGTGAAGCAACGGGCGATCGCCGAATTGGGCTATGGCACCAGTACCAAATTAGCCACTCCCTATCAAGAGCGCATCTGGCGGACTCGTTACGATTCTACGATAAGCATCTATACCGATATGGACTTTCAAAATACCTGGGAGAGTGCTCGATATCAAGAGGGGCCAGCCGCCTGGTTAACCGATTTAAGAGCAGGACAACAAGGGTTACGGTTGGGAGCCGACGATGCCGAAATCCATGCTCAAGCACTAGCCCAAGATTTAGAAGACGTATTTCCTGGCATTAGTCAGGTGCAACGCGGGCGATCGGTGAGAGCGTTTTGGGCGGCTGAACCCTTTGCGTTGGGTTCTTACTCTTGCTATAAGCCAGGTCAGTGGACGCAATTGGCCGGAGCCGAAGGTGAACGGGTCGGTAACCTGTGGTTTGCGGGAGAGCATTGCACGATCGAAACTCAGGGCTACATGGATGGAGCCATAGAAACCGCAGAACAGGCTGCGATGGAAATTCTGGAAGACCTTGGCTTAAAAGCCAGTGCGGCCCAGCAGCGATCGCGCCTGCACCAAAATCGACAGTTGGCAGAAGGGGCGATCGCGATTTAGCAGTCGGTCAGTTTTGATTTGCGGGGTATCCCGCCAATAAAATTGCTTGACAGACTACTAGTCACAATCTTTGCCTGCTAGCTAGAACTGGGCACACTTTTGCGGCTAGAACGAGATTTGGAGCGGGATCTTTTGGTATCTATTGGCAGGTCTGGTTGATCTTGGGCGATCGGAATGGTGAAATGAAACTGGCTGCCCTTATCTCGTCCAGCCGACTCAGCCCAAATCTGACCACCCAGCCCCAAAATAATCTGGCGGCAGATCGCCAGCCCTAATCCTGTTCCGCCTGCGGTACGTCTCAATGCTCCTTCTTCCTGGTAGAAGCGATCGAACACGGCCTCTAGCTGATTGGGTTCAATCCCCCGGCCAGTGTCAGTAATCGTGACTTCCAGCATTTTGCCAGATCTGCGTTTGGCCTCAATCACCACTTCACCTTCTGGTTGGGTAAATTTGCAGGCGTTGTCTAACAGTTTAGAAAGCACTTCAACCAGCCACTCTCCGTCAGCTTTCACTAAAGGTAACTCGATCGGCACATGGGCTGAGATTTTAGGCAGGCGGCCGTTGTTACGACTGCGAATGCTACTCAAAGCCAGATTGACGCATTCATCCAGCGACAGGGGTTCTAAGTGCCATTCCACCCGACCACTCTCCAAACGAGACAACGTGATAAAATCCTGCACGAGTTTTCGCATCCGCTCTGCATCGGCCAGGGCAGTATTGAGCATGACTTGGCGCAGTTCTACAGGCATATCGGGTTCACTGGCCAGACTTTCCAAACACACCTGCACCGTAGACAGGGGGGTTCGCAGTTCATGTCCAGTAATAGCGATCAAGTTACTGCGGGTGCGTTCTAAGGCTTCTAGTTGTTGATTCAGATCCTCCAGGTTGGCATAGGATTGCGCCTGAATCAGAGCCACTCCAAGTTGTGTGGCGATCGCCTCCACCAGAGCCAACTCAGCCCGCGACCAGACGTGGGGATGGGGTTTACAGTTATGTAGCTCCACCATGCCTAACAACCGTCCCTGGTAGACAACGGGCACCATCAGCCAAGAGCGAATTTGCCAGAGTTCAGTTAAGCGACGCAGCGGCTTGAGATCAAAATTGCGATCGGCCTCGGTATCTGGAATTGCGATCGGCTCCAAGTGTTGAACCACTGCTTGAAACACAGGATTTTGGGCCAAAGCCCAGCGCTGTCCCATCAGGGAAACGAGATCTGGGCTATCCAGGTACTCATACTCAATTGTTGTTTCTGTATCGGTCGCTCGACAGCGATAAATCAAACAGCGGCAGACTTGCATCGCTTGTCCTAGTTCTTGTACCGCCACCCGAAAAATTTCTTCAGGATCGAGCGATCGTCGAATCGCAGCAGTAATCACATTCACCAACCGTTCCTGTCGTTCTTGTGCCGAGATTGAACGATAGGCTTTCAATAGCTTGTATTGTCCAGCTTGCAAATAAGTAATCAACCGTTGAGCAAAGGGATTACTATCAATAACCGCTTCTGTGGTTAACGCTTCTGTCAGGCATTCAGCCTGGGCTTGAGCAATTTTATCAGTCAGTTCTGGACGATACGCTTGAATTCGTTTCAGCAAGAGTTGGGCCGCCTGGATACAAACCTGGCGATTGAAAGTCCATATGCCCTCAAATCGCCGGGTTTGATCCATTGCCGGTAATTGGGCTTCAGCCAGTTCCATTGGTGAGGGTTGGCGTTCCCGACAAATCAAGCAAGCAGAATATTGTTGCCCAATGACAACCAGATGCCACTCTTGACTCAACGGGTCAATTGGATCAAAGGCAACCGTTTCGTAGTAATCCGAGCAATTAATAAAGTTCGATTCGGGTGCAGCCAAAACATAGACTTGCGGTGTTTTTTCAGCAATCCGACGATAGCGATGGGCTTCTTGGCGATAAAACCGTTCGCGCTGAAAACTGGCGATGACTAGAGTTTGCCCTACCCCTCCTGCCAAAACCTGGTCCTCCATCGCATGGGAGAGAGCCGTCAGCGAAGCCTTGAAGTAGAGTTGTGGGCGGAGGTGAGGCAGGTTTTCTAGAAGTTCCGCTAGGACAGAAATTTGGGTGCTCATTGCTTGTCTCTGTCAATCCTATGCCGACAATCCTATGTCGATTGCAACTGCCCGCCAAAGCCCTTGGCTCCTGTTGTTCTGTAGACATCGACCCATATCAGTTCAGATCAATTATGGATCAGTCAAACCAGCCTTGCAAAACCATGCCCCTGGCTAAGCAGTATGTGCCACTTAACACTCCCGATCTTATATCTCCATTCTCGATCAAAACCGTCTGTCTCAACCCTCTAATCGCTCAACAAAAACCAAAATTGTTCGGCATATGGTCTATGGCAACTCCACGGAAGTAGGTTTGGCGATGTGCGGCAGCCCCCAGCCCAGTTTTTCTCTTAAAACATGGAAAAACTCTGGCGATCGCAATCGGATAAATCGAGCCACATGGTGCGATCGCTGAACTCGAATGCGATCATCGGGCAGAATATGACACCCGGCATTGCCATCGACCACCATAACGAGGCGATCGGGATTGGAGGGATAGATGGTGACAGGCTCTCTATCAGCGAAAACCAGGGCCCGCGATGCCAGGGAATGAGGACAGATAGGCACAAGCTGCAAAGCTGCCACACCTGGAGCAACCACAGGACCACCAGCGGACAGGGAGTAGGCTGTGGAACCCGTCGGGGTTGAAATAATCACCCCATCTGCGGCGATATCGACGGGAGAATGTTTGCCGATCTCAATCTCAAAGTGACACATACTGGTGAGGGGTTCGCGATGCAGCACCATTTCATTTAGACACAGCGCCTCCCACACCACCCCGTCCTCACGAATGACTTGCACTGCCAGCATAGCTCTCTCTTCAATCTCATAATTCCCAACCAGCAATTGATCGATCGCCTGAGGAAGCTGGTTAAGATAAGCCTCTGTGAGAAACCCCATATGACCTGTATTGACAGTCAATAATGGGATACCTTGAGGTGCAACTTGACGAAAAGCTGAAAGGACAGTGCCATCGCCGCCCAAGACCAGCCCGAATGCCATTTCTCGGTCAAATCCAGGTGGAGCCAGTTGCTCGATCGGAGTGTGACAGATGGGGCGATTGGGCTTGGAGTAACCCAAAATGCCACCCATCCCCGTTGCCAGGTAAACATGCCATCCTTGCGCTGTCAGCTTGTCTTCTAGTTCTTTAGCAATTCGACAAGCCACAGGCTTAATATCATTGTAAATAATGCCAGCTTTGGGCACACGCAGCGTCCAGTCTAACGATCAGTAGTTTGCCACCCTGCATTCACAGAGTCAGGGCGAATGCCCTTCTACTAGATTAGAGCCTTAAGTCGAAATTTGAACATAATGTTCTCCTAAGATAGGCAAATTTGGATACTTAGGCTGAGCCATTTAACCTTAATGCTATTTGTGAGGCGGCTGTCCTGCCAATTCTGATCCCTGGGGCCGAAATGCTGTATGTGATCTCTCATCGTTTGAATCGGGGGCGAGGGGCTGACATCGTCTCAGTGCTGGGAATTTGGGCATTGCTAATTTTAAGGATGATTTTGGAGGTGAAACCTTCGTTTCACCTCCAAAATCATCCCTCTATTAAGCAACGCCGGAATTTGTACTGGCTTGCTGATTCATATTGCGGCAGCAGCGATCGGGCTTTCAACCCTGATCGAGGTTGGCATTGCGGCACTTACCAGTGTGGTGGCGATCGGCTACATCACTAGTAGTCTGTCAAGGACGTTTTGAGGGGTCTGTGACCCCTCAAAACGTCCTTGAATTTAATTTTGATTTGCGGGATACCCCGCAAATCAAAATTGACAGACCACGTCAAGATCAATGCAGTGGGTTTTGCAGGAGATGTGGCAAGGCACGCCTCTTGCAGTATCAGAAATCTCTAAACGATAAATGCATCCACTTGAGCCGTGCCGATGTCCAAGCCAGCCGTGAATGCATTCACATTAAAGGCGCGATTCAGCGTCACTGCCGCTCGACCCAGCAGACTGACATCAACATTCGTCAATTCTAAATTGTCAAAGCGATCGCCCGATGCAACGTTGACTCCTCCTATCTGGAGGCTAAACAGAGGAATCCGAGCCACTAGTTCGTCGTTAGCGATGACGGTTCCAGTTAGCACTGCTTCCTGATTCACGTTGCTGATAATAAAATCAGTCAAGTTAACTTCAGTCTCTCCTGCTGTTAGGGTTAAACCACCCCGATGAATAATTTCAACTTCAGTCGCATCCAGATCTGTTGCTCCACCTGTAATTAGAAAATCAGCTATGCCGTTACGAATGCGAGTACCGCTATATCCAGCCGCTTGGACATTGAGAGCACCAAACGCATTAATCAAGGAATCGCTTAACTCAACAGAAGTTCTACCGCGTGGCAACACATCTTGTGGCGCTCCAGGGAACAGCGAGTCACTCTCCAAAAAACCTCGAACGGGTAAACGACGATCGCTAATGTTGCCATCAGCCTGGTTAAACAATGCATCAACTTGAGCAGCACCGATATTAAATCCAGCGACAAAAGCAGTGACCCCAAACGCCTGGTTCAAAGCATTGGCAGCTACTTCTGTCAAAGTGACCCCGACATTATCGATGTCAAGATTGTCGCGTCCTCGTTTGGCAGAAGTGCCAACACGACCAACTTGCAGATTGAATAAGGGAACGCGATCGACCACCTCTCCGTTGAGAATGACTAATCCAGTCAGTGTCGTTTCGTTGTCTAAATTAGTGATGACGAAATCGGTCAGGCTCACTTCGGTGACCCCCGCTCTTAGGGTCAGTCCGCCACTGTGGGCAATTTCAACTCTCGTTCTGGTCAGGTCAACTGAACCTCCTGTGATGCCAAATCGGGCGACACCATTTTTAATTCGAGTGTTACCAAATCCACTTGCCTGTACATTCAAAGAAGTTAAAGCGCTCACTAACTCAGTACTTAACGTAACCGAAGTTTGTCCATTCGGATTTGCTGAAGTTGCCATATGTAAAACTCCAAAGTAGAAAGTAATGCTGATTAACATGCTTGTAGACGCGGGCAAGACAAGCTCAGGCAAGCGATGAAACTGCCCCAAGTGAGAGTATGAGTAGAGCGATCGCTCTGATCAGAATTGCCTGCTCAGTACCGCCCGATGGTTTGGCAGAACCGAGTGTACTTTAGTAGGGTGAGCAAAACTCATGAAACCTCTGCGGTTCAAGATCTGGAATGCTGGGCAGTGCCCACCCTACAATATCTCTGCGAACGATTACAAACTTGGTGGTAGAATAACGCGATCGATCACATGAATGATGCCATTACTAGCTTCAATGTCTGCCACAACGACAGTGGCATCATTGACGCTGACCTGTCCATTGGTGACATTTAACTGCACCGGACTACCTTCAACCGTTGCAACTTCACCCGGTTGAATATCTCCAGATGTAACTGCTCCAGCAACGACGTGATAGGTCAGAATTTGCCGCAACGTGTCTTGATTTTCAGGTTGTAGCAAGGTTTCCAGGATACCAGGGGGCAACGCGGCAAACGCCTCATTGGTTGGCGCGAATACAGTAAAAGGCCCTTCACCCGACAGAGTATCTACCAATCCAGCCGCTTGCACTGCTTGTACCAGAGTGGAAAAGGTCGAGTCTGAGGCAGCAATCTCCACGATGGTGTCTGCTTGGGCGACTTGCATAGGGGTAGATTTGGCGATCGCCCTCGAAGCACCTGAATTGGGTGTCCAACATTCTAAAGTATCTGCATTGGTTGGGAGACTAGCTACACCTAAGGTCATAGTCGTTATAAAACCGGCGATGCAGATAACCTTCGACAATGAGTAATCCATAAGATTGATCCTCCATCACTGCAAAAAAGTCATGTCAAAATCTCGTCAGGTTTTTACCTGACATTGAGCGCGGAAGATGATGAATGCCTAAAATTGGAGCAATCTCCCAGGCGGGTCTAGACCAGAAAGCAGCGTGTAGACAGGACGCGGATAGCCTTTGGTCAATCTGGGAAGAAATTGACATAATTTATGTCTACACTTTAAATACGGAGATGAACCCAATTTGGATTTAAAAGTTGAGAAAAATTTGGTTCCTTTAATGTGAGTTCGATTATCCTCGTTTGAGGGCTGTGGCACGACACGCCACAGCCCTCAAACGAGGATTTTTTGTTGGAACGGGCGCAGATCGCCCCAACAAAAAATCGCTCGTCAAGCTTACGTTCCTTTAAAGACCTGGTGTTGCTGATTTGGAGGATGATTTTGAACGTAAAACCGAAGGTTTCACGTTCAAAATCATCACTTTATTAAGCAATGCCAAAAACCTATACTTGAGTGGTACTGGATTGAGTCAGTGGGCAGTGCCCTCCGGCAAATTCATGTACTTGTAGGATCAACTTGGTTTACGGTTTGGGCATCCACGATGGGTTCTGAGTTTTCTTCACAGGACATCGCAACTATGCAAAACTCATCCGACGAGGATGTTTTAGCGGCTTTACAAGCAGGTCAGATGAGTGCCCTAGATGTGCTCTACGGTCGCTATGCCAAGCAGGTCTACAGTTTAGCTTATCGAATCTTGAATAATTCAGAAGAGGCAGAAGATGTCACTCAAGAGGTGTTTCTTGCTTTGATGAAAAAGAATGTTTATCAGAGCACTCGCGGTTCGATAAAATCATTTTTGACAACGATGGCGCGATCGCGCTCCATCGACAAGCTGCGCCATCAAACTTCTCGTCAGCATTTCGTCCAGCGCTGGCAGCGGTTGTCGGCTGCTGACCATGAAACCTCTCCACCCTTAGAAGAAGTATGGGTAAATGAACGACTATCACTCATTCAACAGGCTTTATCAGAGTTGTCCGACAGTGAACGGGAAATCTTGGAAATTGCTTATTATGAAGGGAGAACCCAAGCTGAAATTGCCCAACAACTAGGTTTACCTCTCGGTACGGTTAAAAGCCGTTCTCGACAAGCCCTCATCAAACTGCGTCAACGCCTACAACATTCACTGTAATTTAGCTTTTAATCACTTTCTAATTATTGTTACTCTAACTACTGCTACTATGGCGCGATCGGAGCTTCCCGACAACGGGTCCAATAATTGGCAAGATCTTACCGCAGGCTACGTACTGGGTAATCTCAGCGACGAGGAAATTGAATCCTGGGAGAGATTAGTGCAACAGTACCCTGAACTTTGTGATGAGATTAAGCAATTCCAATCAACCTTTAATGTACTGGCTGAGACAGTGCCAATGTATCCTCCTTCTGGCCAATTGTTGAACCAGATTCGAGCAGCGGCCAAGGTAGCGCTAGACACAAAGACTGTGCCATCCCCAGTTCAGTCCCCTACCCTGCTTAGAAGAGCAAGCGATCGCACAATCCTTCTGATGCGTTGGGGAGGGGCGATCGCAGCTAGCGTGATGGCTGTTTTGGCGGTTCAAACTGTTTCCTTGCGTGCCCAATTGCAACAAGCTAAGACCCAAATTGCCAATCTCGATCGCAAACTTCAGGAGGTACAACAGCAAGCTCAGTCTGTGCCTCCAGTAGTCAATACGCTCCAGCAACCCGAAACCCTCATTTATAGTCTAGAAGGCTCTGATCTGGCCAACACGGCTGCGGGACGGTTGATTCTGTCTCGTCAACAAGAAATCATTATCGTCGTGCAAAATTTGCCAGAGTTACCAGAGGGAGAAGTCTACCGATTGTGGGCAGATTTACCAAAAGAGACAGAATTGACCTACTGTGGGCAGTTCAACAGTAATACGCAGGGATTGATTCAATTGACCCCATCTCGACAATGCGGTGAAGACCCAACTCAAATGATCATTACTCTAGATGCAATCACAGATCCAACAACACGCGGTGGTCCGGTAGTGATGCAGGGTCGCATTTGACTAATTGCAGGACTTAAGTTAATCTTTACAAATCCTTAAGGAAGATGAGTAAGTATTCTTACTCTTGTTACAGTGCTAAAAACTATTGATGAGGATTGAATATGCCTTACACCGTTGAAGATGGCGGTCGCCTAAACAACTTTGCGAATGAGCCAAAGATGTATAAAGCAGAGCCGCCGACACAGAAACAGCAGACAACCTATGTTTTCTTAGGGATTGGCGCAGTTGTTCTGCTTGGTGGCTTGATGGCGATCGCTGTAGCTGTGTCATAGGGCATCTGAAAATCAAATCGCTTACTATCTAAGATGTTCTTGGGTCAAGTTAACTGACTCAAGTCTTTAACAAATTGCTTTTCATCCTTAATTGTCAATGAATCTCTATTGACCACCTTTTCTTGCAGGGTGGTCTTTTCGTTATGGCGAAGTGGGTTGGATGCTGGTGCCATGCTGAACTGACCACAGAGGGAATTAGACTCTGCAAATGTCCTGACTTAGGCTATAAACGTCAGAAAAGGAGAATAGATTGACTTTATGTTTGTTATTAATTATTTCCTGACAACATCATGCTCACCGACACAATTGAGTGTCAATACCCGGATGGTGTTTCTATCGTGGCTGACAGTCCATCTCGCAAAACTCTGGGATTGAACCAACACACTTTCCAACGCCTGAAGTTGGCTTTAAGTCTACACTTGCGCCGTCAGATCTTTGTTGCGGTGTGTGATGATTTGACCCTGCGCGATCGCATGGTGGCTCAATTGCTGACGACTCTTTCATCTTCGATCGATGCTCCTGATGTCTCTGAATGGAAACGGTATCCTCGGCTGGTTAGCTTGCAATTAAACATCAGCGACCCCGATCCGATTCGTCAGATCACCCAATGGTTAACAGAATGTCCTCCACCCCGCCAGGGCAATCGTCGAGTCGCTATTCCAGTCTTTCAATTTTTAGGGATCGAGCATTTGACGCGGCAACCTGCTGCTGTACAGCGGCTCTTCTTTGCCCATCTAGAAACGATGGAGCGTAGCCCTGTGCTGGAGTCGGGCGTGTTGCTCTGGTTGCCCCAACCCTGGTTTCGGGCCCTGTCGCAATCTGCTCCAGAGTTTTGGCGGCGGCGCACTGGCACCTTTGAATTTGTCGGCGATCCCACTCCTACTGCGGCAGAGCGCCCAGAAGTTCCCCCTGTTTTTTCCTTTCAGCTACCAACCCAAACCACCCCGGCCCCGGCCGTTCCGGTAGACTCTTCCCTGCCCTCGCAACAAACGGCTGCTGTCGATGAGCAACCTCAAGCCCCAAAAGACCAGCCTGTCCCCCTGAACACTTCAGCTATCTCAACGGATGAGGTTGATGTGGAAGAGCCAACCGTGGTTTCTCCCGCAGCGACAGAGCCAGCAATCGCTGAGAGTTTGCCGCTCAAACTGGTGCGCCGGGTGGCCTTACTGCACCAGCAACAGGCTCCTGCTGAGACCTTAGCTGAAGCGTATCGAGAACTGGGAAATTACTACCGCGATCGCATCGACCAGGGAGAGATTTCAGCCGACAACCTGAGCATTGCTATCCATTCCTACAAGCAGACTTTGGAACTGTTGCCTGATACCCCGTTGAGTACGGATGTGTTGAATGATTTGGGCAACCTGTATTGGAATCTGTCTCGCTTCATAGGCAATGCTGAGGAAAGCCAGCGGAACTTACAGACCGCAATTCAGGCTTACCAGTTAGCTTTGGCTAAGCTGGATGGGGCGACGCAGCCACAAGTTTACACGACGTTACAGAATAATTTGGGGGCTGCCTTTACTGATCTAGCCCGCTATGAAAATCCTGCTATCAATCTACAGCGCTCTATTCAAGCCTACCGCCAGTCCTTGCAATATCGCACCGTCGAGTTTGAGCCGCAGCGCTATGCTTCAACTCAAAATAACCTGGGCACAACGTATTGGAACTTAGCTCAACTGCAAGAACCTGTGACCAATTTGAAACGAGCGATCGCCTCTTATGTGGAAGCATTGCAGCACTACAATGCCCCAGAAGAACCGTTGAGCTATGGCATGATTCACAACAACCTGGGCACTGCCTATTGGAATCTGGCGCAACATGAAAACCCTAGAGAATCCTTACTACGAGCGATCGCTGCTTACCAGAGGGCGTTGCACTACCGCACCCTGGAACAGGCACCAGCGGCCTTCGCTGCTACCCAAAATAACCTGGGGACAGCCTTCTGGCATTTAGCAGACCATTTCAAATCTCAACCAGAGCAGCGTTTGAGTAATTTGCAACAGGCCATCAATGCTTATGAAGCAGCCGTCTTAGCAGCCGAAGCCCTGCAACGAAATGCTCAACAGTTATCCTTAAATTTTGATGCATCTGCGACCCGCAATAATTTGGGGTTGGCTCATTTTCTGGTGGGCACTGATGCTCAATTGCCAATGGATGGTGCTGAGCGATCGGCTCATTTACAAGCGGCGATCGTTCACCAGGTTCGCGCCCTGGAAGCATGGCAAGACCAACCCGACCTCCGCAAAACAACGTTTAATACGCTGGTGCAAACCATCCGCACCTTGTATGACATTGGGGGCTTGACGGCCCAAAATGCGGCACTTTCCCAAATTCCTGGCGACCTGCTAGCGGAAGTGCTGGCGCAATTGTAAAGGATAGAGGCGAGGCATCAGCAATTCTCAGTTTGGTTTGGGAGTGCCCGCCTGAGGCGGGCACTCCCAAACCAAACCTGGGTTTTCTGCCCCGTAACGGGGCAGAAAACCCAGGTTCTATTTCAAACAGAACTTACGCAGTTGAGGGATGTGTGAGGCGCGACGCGCCCCACACATCCCTCAACTATTTCGGTTTTTCGCACGCAGTGCGTAAGTCCTGTCAAAATGAGAATTGCTGGCGAGGCATAAAATAGAGGGAAGCAATAGTAGGCTTGTGTATGTCTCCTAATTTTCCAGGGATGAATCCCTATCTTGAAAACCCTCAACTGTGGTCAGAAGTGCATTTTGGGCTAATCTCTGTTTTGGCCCGAACACTCAATGCAGTGATTACTCCCAAATATCGAGCAGCGGTGGAAAACCGGGTGTATGCTGATTCGCTTCTGGTTGGTATTCCCGATGTTGCAGTATTTCAACGCAGCGTTAAGGCCACTGAATCCAACAACATAACAGCAACGTTAAGTGAACCGATAATGGTGACGGTGCCAGTTGTAGAAGAAACCCAAGAACGATTTTTAGAAGTTCGGGAGGTGGGAACAGCAATGGTGGTGACAGTTGTAGAGGTGTTGTCACCTAAAAATAAACGGGTGGGGGAAGGCAAGGTGAAGTATGATGCGAAGCGCCAAACTGTGCTGAACAGCTTATCTCATCTAGTAGAAATAGATTTGCTCCGCACTGGAGAGCCTAAACCAATGGCAGGGGGTGTGACATCCGACTATCGGATTTTAGTGAGCCGATCCAACCGCCGCCCCTCCGCAGAATTATATCCATTTAATCTTCGAGACCCGTTGCCGCGATTTCTGCTGCCACTGCATCCTGGCGATCGCGAACCTATCGTAGATTTGCATAGTATCTTGTCGCAAGCCTATCAGGAAGCAGCGTTAGATCTAGCGATCGACTACACTCAACCGCCTATTCCCCCTGTGAGCACAGAAGATCTTGCCTGGATTCAGACATTGCCAACCGATTAACAGAACCCACTCGATCCCAAAATTCCTGCATGGATTTTCTCCAACTCCTCTTTGTCCGTCATGCCCAATCTATTGCCAACCAACAGGGGCGCATGGAAGGTAGAGGCATGTCTGAGTTGTCAGAACAGGGGCGATCGCAAGTCGTCAAACTGGCACAGCGGCTACTAGCTCTGAACTGGCTGCCCTCTCAGATTTACAGCAGTCCGTTGCCCCGGGCAGCACAAACAACTGAATTACTGGTGGCTCACTACTTACCTCTTATTCCGATTGAGTTTGCCGATGACTTACAGGAATTCGATCATGGCATTTTTCAAGGACTCACTTGGGCAGAGGCTCAAACCCACTCCCCTCAACTTTGTCAACAACTCGAAGCCTCCCTGGATTGGCTTCCCATTCCATCTGCCGAATCCCTGAAAGACGGACGCGATCGCGCTCATCGCTTCATCCAGATGTTACTCAATCGGCACAGTGCTGGGGAGCAGATTCTCGTTGTCACCCACAGTTGGATCTTGCAACAGTTAGTCTCTGAACTGTTGGGCTGCGATCGCACTTGGGGCTTTGAGGTGCAACATACCGCTTTGTTTGAGTTTTGGTGCGAGCGATCGCGCTGGGAGCGACAAGATCAGAATCGCTTCAATACAGAACTGTGGCAAATCCGGCGGTTTAATGATGCCTCTCATCTTTGAAGTTCTCAGTGGATACATCTACTACTTGGGGAGGTTGAAAGAAATGGCACCACAAAGGCACGAAGAGCACAAAGGGAACTCTAACTTCCTGAACTGACTGCAACTTTTACTCTATTAATAAACTTGGTTTGATATGCCGGAAATCATCTACAAAACTGATCTGGATACAGTTGATTGGGTAGAGATGAAAACCACTCTGCGCCAAGATGCTTTTGATAATGGACGTAGCCCAGAACAACTTAAGACATCGTTTGCCAATAGTTACGCCACCTGCATTGCCTATGCCAAGGGTCGAATTGTGGGCACTGCCCGTGTTTTGTCTGATGGGGTTTGCAATGCTTATCTGGTCGATGTTTGGACACTCAGCACTTATCGTCGCCAGGGTATTGCATCAACAATGATACAACAGCTACTGAGCCGATTAGAAGGACAACACGTCTATTTGTTTACCGATGATGTCCCCGAATTTTATGCAAAGCTTGGTTTTGCTGAGCAAGCTATTGGCATGGGACAGGTAATCGGCACATGGCTAGTGTCCTGTCAAGGAAGTTTTGAGGGGTTACAGACCCCTCAAAACTTCCTTTAATTTGATTTTGATTTGCGGGATACCCCACAAACCAAAATTGACAGACCACTAGTACCTCAACGATTCCAAAATGATGGATATGGCAAAGAAACAAGCGATCAAGACGGTCAGTCTAGGCAGAATCGGTCGGGCAACTTGAAAAAGCAGAACAGCGATCGCCTCTACTCCCAAACTTTTGGCTAGCAAACAGGAGAGGATAAATCCGACCAAAAATAGCAGGTAATACTTTAAGCAGCGGCAAGCAAAGCGAAACAGCAAGCTGTACTTATTGACTGTCATATCGTCCTCCAAGGTTGGATGAGGGAACAGAAACCTGGTGAGTTCTCGATTTTCAGGCAGGGTAGCTTGTTTCAATCGATGGTTCCTTACCGCTATCTCACGAATCATGCCAGCAACTACCCTTGTTCTCTGGACATTTATGTGAGATACAAACCAAGAAGTTCTCACTTGAATGGAATTCCAGTTTCAATCCTGATTGGACAACCTTAGACAGATAAAATGAATGGAATTAGCCTGGGTTTTCCTGAACAAAGCGCATGTTAAACACTCAGCTAAAATTCAGCTAAACCCGTCGTGTTCTGGTGAATTTAAGGGATAATGTGTATTATTCCTTCAAAGTGAGGTTGATGTAAATAAAGTACCTCACTTATGTGTGATAGTCAAGTCTTATCAAATTTATTTGGCAGGACAGAGTTTTATTTGGCAGTATGAAGTGAGCATTGAGGAGAGAGGCTCTGTTTATCTTCAAAATGCTCTAAATGTCAGAGTTTCTTGAGTACTGTCCAACTACAACATGTTAGTAGATCGCCAGTATAGATAGGAAAGTTTCTCGAAGCGATCGAAATGTGAAGTTATTGAGGGGCAGATGTCACATAGGTGATTTTGTGATACAACTAGTGATCGTGTTTGTTCATTGGATTTTGGCTAACTAAATTTCTACCCACTGAATTGAGGACTCAATTTTGATTCCCCAGGATGCGCTTAGAGCGTTAGCAACTCAACATGGCGTTTCAGAAACAGAACTAGAGGTATTGTCTTTGGCGATCGCTGGTCATTCCACCTCTGAAATTGCTGCATTGTTAAATATCAACCCTGCTGCTGTGCGGAAACGCCTTGGCGAAGTGTACAAGAGATTTCAAATTGCTGGCAGTGGGCCAGGAAAATTGGCGAAGTTACAGCAGATTTTGCTGAAGGAATGGGCTATTGCAGACAGTAACTCTTCTGTAAAGCTATCTCAGATCAGCGTGCCTGGGAATCAGACTGAATCGATGGCTGAACCGATTGAGTCACAAAGTTGGATCACAGATACAGATGTCGATAGTTTCTATGGGCGAGAACCAGAATTAACCCAATTAGAACAGTGGATTTTAGGCGAATCTTCTGGAGAGAGAGAGCACCAGAGCCAGCGCTGTCGCTTAGTCGCCTTGTTTGGCATGGCAGGAATTGGCAAGACTGCCCTCTCAATGAAGCTGATTGAGCGTGTTCAGAGTCATTTTGCCAGAGTTGTACGGTATTCTCTAGAACAGCCTCTACCTTTGTCCGATTTATTAATTGAACTGTTAAAGGCGCTGCTACATTCATCTGAACAAAGCTTACCAAAATCCACTGAAGCTCTTCTGTTGGCGCTATTGGAGTGTTTCAAGAATCAGCGTTGTTTAGTCGTCATTGATGGCGTTGAGAGTATTTTGCAGACGGGCGAACTAGCCGGACACTATCCCGCAGACTATCAGGAGTATCGCAATTTCTTCAAGCGGATCGGCACAACTACTCATCAGAGTTGTTTGGTGATTACCAGTAATGAAAAACTGAGAGAGTTTGTCTTATTGGAAGGCAAAAAAGTTCGAGCACTGGACCTGAAGGGACTGGATGCTACTGCTGCGGAGGAAATTTTTCGAGAACGTGGATTTGCTACCCATTCTGACCCTGATTGGCAGAAAATTATGCAGCTTTACCGTGGCCATCCCCTCGCCTTGAAGAGTATTGCTGGTGTCATTAACACTTTATTTGCGGGTCGAATCACGGAATTTTTGCAGCAGGAAACAACAGTGTTGGGTAATATTCGCCATTACCTGGATCAACAGTTCGATCGCCTCTCGACTTTAGAACAGAACCTTTTATATTGGCTAGCCATCCATCGCAAACCCGCTTCTTTAGCAGGATTGCGCGAAGATATGGTTCCTCTCATTTCACAAACTGCCTTGTTAGAAGCATTAGATTCTCTGGGACGACGGTTTCTGATTGAGCAGGCCGCAGTTCAAACGAAACAAGATGTTGCTTTGTTTGAATTACAACCTATGCTTCTGGAATATGTGACCCATCGTTTCTACGAACATATCAGCGATGAGATTTTAACAAACAAGATAGCTTTATTAAATAGTTATCCTCTAATTCAAGCGCAGGTCGATGACTATCTAAGAGAACAGCAAATTCATATGATTTTGCGCCCTCTGTTGGAGAAATTATTGATGCAATTGGGCAGTGAACAGGCGATTGCCTCTCATCTTACAGCATTGTTGGCGCAGCAGCCTCGACCCATGCAAGCAGGATACTTTGCCGGAAATTTACTGAATTTACTCAGTCAGATTCAAGTCGAGATTTGTGGACTGAATTTTTCTGGGCTGACGATTCGTCAGGCCTATTTACAAACGGTGAATTTGCATGAGGTTGATTTCAGCCAATCCCACTTCTCTCAATCAGTGTTTGCAGAAACGTTGGGCAGTATTTTGTCTGTCGCTTTTAGTCCAGATGGCAAGAAATTGGCGATCGGGGATATTAATCACAAGATCCGTCTGTGGGATGTGCAGGCAGGGGTGCAACTGGCCATGTGGGAAGGACATACGGATTGGGTGAGGAGTGTCGCCTTTAGTCCAGATGGACAAACTCTCGCCAGTGGTAGCCACGATCGCACGGTGAGAGTATGGAACGTAGAAACAGGGCAATGTTTGGCCACTTTCAGCGGCCACCCGACCTGGGTAAGAGCCGTGGCTTTTCATCCCCAGAATGGCACACTGGCAAGTAGCTGTGATGGTGGATTTGTCAACTTATGGGATATTTGGGCAAAGCGTTCGTTGCTGCAATGGCAAGCTCATGCCAAAGGAGTGCGTAGCTTAGCCTTTAGCGCGGATGGCAAATTGTTGGCGACGGGTAGCCGCGACAACACGACCAAACTCTGGCATTGGGAAACAAGAGAATGCCTCCACACCTTGGGAGAACATAGCCGTGGCATTCGTTCGGTGGTGTTCTCAGCCGATGGACAATGGCTGGCAACGGGAAGCAGCGATGGCACAATTCGGCTGTGGGATGTCGGGCTGGGAAAATGTTTACAGGTCTTCAAGGGACATCGGGGTTGGGTGTGGTCGGTTGTGTTTAGCTCAGATGCTCAATTTCTCATCAGTGGCAGTGAAGATCAATCGTTAAAAATTTGGCATGTAAAGCGGGGTGAGTGTTTGAGAACCTTACAGGGACACACGGGCTGGGTGCGATCGATTGCCCTCAGTCCAGACAACCACACCCTGGCCAGCGGCAGCGAAGACCAAACGGTACGGCTCTGGGATATGACTACAGGACAAGCGCTAAAAACCTTTCAAGGGTTTGCTCGAGGCGTGCGATCGGTGGCGTTTAGTCCGGATGGTCGAATCTTAGCCAGTGGCGGGGAAGATCGGATTGTCCGGATTTGGGATGTAGCTACTGGGGAATGTTTGACCAAACTCTCCAAACATTCGGGTCGCATCTGGTCGGTTGCCATTGCGCTGCAATCTACTGAATTGGCAGGATATTCTCCTCTACAAAAATCCTTAATTTTGGCCAGTGGCAGTGAGGATTGCACAGCCAGATTGTGGGATTTGAATACGGGTCAGTGCTTCAGAACTATTGAAGGACACAAAGATGGCGTGTTATCTGTTGCCTTCAGCCCAGACGGTCAACGATTAGCCACCAGCAGTTGCGATCGCAGTGTCAAAATTTGGCAGGTCAGCACGGGAGAGTGTCAGCACAATTGTCGGGGACACACGGATTGGGTGTGGTCAGTTGCGTTCAGTCCCAATGGTCGGTTATTAGCAAGTGGCAGTGGCGACTTAACGGTGCGATTATGGGATGTGGAAACAGGAGAATGTTTAAATCGGTTGGAAGGACATACACACTGGATTCGATCGGTGGCATTCAGTCCGGATGGCAAGATTTTAGCCAGTGGTAGTGTGGGACGAACCCTGAGATTGTGGGAAGTGAGCACAGGGAAATTGGTGCAACCTTTGCAAGGATTTAATAATGGGGTGCGATCGATTACTTTTAGTCCAAATGGCAAAATCTTAGCCAGTGGTAGTGATGATCAAGTAGTGCGATTGTGGGATGTAGCATCGGGAGAGCGTTTACACGAATTACGCGGTCATACCAGTCGAGTGCGATCGGTGGCGTTTAGCCTGGATGGACAGATTTTGGCGAGTGGCAGCAACGACGAGGCAATCAAGTTATGGGATGTGAAAAGCGGCAGAGAAATCAAGACTCTGCGAATTCCTCGACTGTATGAGGGGATGAATATTACAGGAGCGACAGGTATTTCGGAGGCGCAAAGGGCCACGCTGATTACGTTGGGGGCAGTCGATTGTCATTTGCGGCGCGTAGCGCCATATTAACGGCATGACATGTTGAGTATTGAAACGAATGGCAGCCCATACCATTGGCAGGCAAACTGAAAACTCCCCAGAGACGGATAATCAAGCCGGAGTTTGATAACGAGTTGAGACTGACGTGAGTTCGATAGCCCGATTTTGCGTGCGCGTCGCGCACGCAAAATTGTGCTTTTGGGGATTTCTCGCGACGCGAGAAATCCCCAAAAGCCCGTTTATCGAATTCACGTTGAGACTGGATGTTTTCCTGGAGTAGACGATCAAGCTAGAACTTGATTGTCTACTTTGCTGTTGACATTCTTAGTTGACACCCTTATAAAAAGAAACAAATAATGCTATTCAACTTTGCAATCGTAAGTATATGGCTCTAGATGATGTTGATTCCAAGGTGATCGCCGCTTTGATGGCTCAAGGGCGCATGACTTGGGCAGAGTTGGCCAGCCTGCTGGAACTCTCGGCTCCTGCCACGGGCGATCGCGTTCGTCGGCTCGAAGACCGTCAGGTGATTAAGGGCTACGCCGCTCTGATTGATCCAGAGGCAATCGGTTGTTATTTACTGGCCTATGTGGCTGTTACTCTAGAGCGCCCTGAACATCGTGCTCTGTTTCTACAAAAAATTCTCGACCTGTCAGAAGTGCAAGAATGCCACCACATTGCGGGTGAGGATGACTACTGGTTAAAAGTGCGGTGTCAGAACACGAAGGATCTCGAACGGATTGTCAGCGAAGAACTCAAAGCGCTACCCGGTATCCTGCGAACGCGCACCACGATCGTTCTCTCCACTGTGAAAGAAACGCCCGTTCTACCCGTATTGAGGCAGAAGAGCACAGGGTAGGAAGCATCAAAGTCCTCCACCCCTCCGCCTCCTTCACCCCTCCACCCCACCCCTATGATGCATTTGGATTTCTTCCTACGCGGACTCGTGATTGGCTTTTCGATCGCCGTCCCAGTTGGCCCCATCGGCATTCTCTGCATCCAACGCACCCTGATGCAAGGGAGATGGATCGGATTATTAACCGGATTGGGAGCAGCCACCGCAGATGCAGTGTATGGTTCCCTGGCTGGCTTTGGATTGACCGCTATTTCTGGTATCCTGGTAGCTCAGGTTTTATGGTTTCGTCTCATCGGTGGTGCATTTCTCTGTTATTTGGGGATTAAAACCTTTCTGGCTAAACCCGCCGACAGGGCCGCGATCGCCCAAGGAGACAATCCTGGGCAAGCCTATCTTTCCACTGTTTTTTTGACGTTGACCAATCCAGCCACGATTTTGTCATTTGTGGCCGTGTTTGCGGGATTGGGGTTAGTCAATACTGGCGGAGATTTTTTAACGGCTGGGATTTTAGTTTTAGGGGTGTTTGTTGGATCAGCTCTGTGGTGGATAATGCTGAGCAGCATGGTTAGCCTGACGCGATCGCGCTTTAATTTGCAAACCTTACAATGGCTGAATCGAATTTCTGGTTTGATTCTCTTAATTTTTGGCATAATTGCCCTTAATCCGCATGGGTGGGGCTGAAATTTTGAGCATGAGCAAATTTTTTCGTCGAATCGCTGGCTGGCAAATTTGGGGATTGGGATTACTGCTACTTTTGGCAGCATTCTCTTTTCCCACCACGGCACAAATTACCACTTCCTCTAAATCCTCTGCTCTCCCGACTCTATCTCATCTAGCGGCAGATCTCGATCTGGCTCAAGCTTCACCATCGATTGATGATCTAAAACGCCAACAACAACAACTAGAACGCCAGCGATCGCAAATCAATCAACAACAACAACAACTGGAAAACCAGCAGGACACTGCTGAAGATCGGCTGCAAGGACTGCAAGGACAAATTCAAACGACCAATGAACGGATTGCTTACAACGAACAGCAACTAGCGACCGCCAATCAGCGGTTGAAGCAACTGCAAGCCGATCTCGCTAAAGCAGAAGCAGCCTATCAACAACAGCAATTGGCCACAGTGGCACGACTCCGATTTTTGCAACGGCAGCAGAGCAGTCGGGGTTGGGCGGTGTTGTTACAAAGCGAAAACTTGAACGAGTTTCTCGATCGCCGCTATCAGTTCAGATTAATTTACGACTCTGATCGACAGATCCTGGCTCAGTTGAAAACCCAAACGGATGAAATCAATCGTCGCCGTCGCAATGTGGAGGAAGTGAAAAATCAAATTGCCCTATTGACTCAAGAGTTACAGGCGCAAAAAGCACAATTTCAAGCCCAAGCTAAAACTCAGCAGGTATTGATCCAGCGGCTAAAAGACGATCGCCAAGCACTGGAAGCGGCTGAAACTCAACTCGATCAGGATTCGTCCAAATTGACCCAACTGATCCGCGAACGGATTGCCGCTCAAGAGCGCAACCGCATTGTGATTCGCGGCACAGGACGGTTCAGCAGTCCCAGCGGTGGTTACCTGACCAGCAGTTTTGGCTATCGCATTCACCCTATTCTGGGCTATCGGCGCTTCCACGCTGGGATTGATTTTGGTGCCAGTCACGGTAGCCCCATTCGCTCGGCCGATGCGGGTCGAGTGATTTTTGCAGGCTGGTATGGCGGATATGGTCAATCCATTATTATCGATCACGGCGATAACCTGACAACGCTCTATGCCCATGCCAGCGATATCTACGTCTCGGAAGGGCAAACAGTGCAGCGGGGACAGGCGATCGCCGCTATTGGTTCCACTGGATTGTCCACTGGCCCGCACCTGCATTTCGAGGTGCGGGTCAATGGCGAACCTGTCAATCCATTGGCTTATTTGTAGGGTGGCTAAAAGGAGTGCATCCCGATGGGAGGGGCGAGGGCTGTGCCCTCGCCCCTCGCAAAATCGGGTTTAGCAGATTACAAAAGTGGGATGCGCTCCGCCAAAAGTCTGGAGGATAAATTGATTACACTTCCAGAATCCGTTTGGCCCGTGTCAGGTAGCGCCGGCGATCGCTCAGTCCATTGGTGCCTCCATTAATCAGGCGCGTAACTTGCAGCAAATTATCCTGATCTGCGGGTGTGTTGATATTGCGAGTTTGCCAATACCAACCTGCAACCCAAACTGCATACTCTGGCGCAGCTACCAACTCGGGTTGCCCAACGAAATCAACTCCCACAGCTTTAGAGAATTGCCCATAGTTGAACCGTCCGGTGAGCTGAATCACTCCCCGCCCCTTGAACCGTTTGCCATCTCCGGGTTGAGTGTTTCCCAGTCTCTTTGCCAGGGGTGAGGGCGGCTCATAGCGCTTTTGGGCAGCGGTTGGACCCCAAATTTCTTGTAAAAAGCGAAACCCGCCGCTTTCATGCAAAATTTGGGCAAAAAAATGAGCCATTCGCAAGGGGGTCGTGATCTGATAGCGTTTCAGCGTCGCGTTAAGACTGGGCAACAGGGTCATCACTCGTTTTTGCAACTTGACGGTGCCAATCATGTCTAGAACTTGATCGGCATTGACATACTCGATCGCTGCAATTTGTTGGAGCGGAAACAAACGCACGTAGGGAGCTACCCCCTCTGGTCGAGGAGGCAAACCTGAAAGTAACCGGATATAGCGATCGATTTCCTCATCAATTTCTCCAAATTGGGACTGGGGCAGGATTAGTTCCAATAATCGACTCGTGGCCTCATCTCGATAATCTGACATGCTAAAGGTTGCTCCGTATAAGCCTCGATAAGGCAAGGCATCGACGGGTCGAGCAGGCAATTGGGACAGGTCGCGAATTGATTGGTCCACAAAAAAATCTGCGGGATGGGGACTCGCAGGCAGTAGCAGTAATAACGCTTCGAGACGCGCCAAACCTAACTGCCGATAGGTTCGCAGTTGATTCATTTCCATAGAGTGACTCCGATGCAACTTGAGGCTGGATCTATCGTTTCCTGATGGTTAAGCAATAGATAACTCAAGCTAGCCCTCGTTTTACCCCATCCACATGACCCCTTGAGGGTAATCTTTGCTGCTCTGTAAATGACTTAAAATTTCTGCCGTAAAACTTCAATGAGTGCATCCTGGCAAAAGTGACATGCTCCCTTTTGCCTGTGGCGCGGGCTGCGCCCGCGCCACAGGCAAAATCGGGTTTATGAGATTGCAAAAGTGGGATGCACCAGACTTCAACTCTAATTGCAAGTAGACAGCTAGTTGACAGTTTACCTACCAATCCTGTGTAGTATTTTGAAGAGTGCTTTTCTTTTCACTGAAATAATCGCTGCCCCGATCGCGGGCAAATTGAGAACATCCATGTTTGGTCTAATTGGTCATTTAACAAGTCTAGAACACGCCCAATCTGTTGCTAGAGATTTGGGATATCCACAGTATGCCGACCAGGGACTCGATTTCTGGTGCAGTGCCCCTCCCCAAATTGTTGACACCATCAAAGTCACCAGCACCACGGGTCAGAAAATTGAAGGGTTGTATGTCGAATCTTGCTTCCTGCCAGAGATGCTGGCAACCCGGCGGATCAAAGCAGCAACTCGGAAAATTATCAATGCTATGGCCCATGCCCAAAAGCATGGCATCAACATCACTGCACTGGGTGGATTTTCCTCAATCATTTTTGAGAACTTTAATTTGCAGCAAATTCAGCAGGTGCGAAACATCAAGCTGGAATTTGAGCGCTTTACCACAGGTAATACCCATACGGCTTATGTGATTTGCCGCCAAGTTGAAGATTCAGCCAGGAAGCTGGGAATTAATCTTTCTAAGGCGATCGTGGCTGTCTGTGGCGCAACGGGCGACATCGGCAGCGCTGTTTGCCGCTGGTTGGATGCCCGCACTGATGTAGGAGAACTGCTCTATGTGGCTCGGAATCAAGAGCGATTACAAGCCCTCCAAGCAGAATTGGGTCGAGGCAAGATTGAGACCTTAGAACAGGCTCTACCGCAGGCAGACATTATTGTCTGGGTTGCCAGTATGCCCAAAGGCATAGAAATTGACCCAGTTCAGTTAAAACAGCCTTGTTTGTTGATTGATGGCGGATACCCCAAAAATTTGGGCAACACCATCAAACATCCTGGGGTCGTTGTGCTCAATGGCGGTATCGTTGAACATTCAATGGATATTGACTGGCGCATTATGAGCATCGTCAATATGGACGTGCCCGCCCGCCAACTGTTTGCCTGCTTCGCTGAATCTATGTTGCTGGAGTTTGAGAAGCTATATACCAACTTCTCCTGGGGGCGTAACCAAATTACCTTAGACAAAATGGATTTAATCGGGCAAGTCTCTCGTAAACATGGCTTTCAGCCCTTGTCGATTTAGACAGGCTTGACTTGTCAGATCGACGTGGATGATTTCAGAGTAACGGAGGAGGGGAGGACAGGGGAGTGCATCTCAGTTTTGCAATCCTCTAAAACGCAGTTTTGCAATGGGCGCAGTCCGCGCCTATTGCAAAATTGGGATACCTCAGGACAGAGGGGATTTGAGATTTGGGATTTGACGCGATCGCTTCAGATTCCTCTTCCACTGATTTGGATAGCGAAAACCCGTTAGACTAAAAGTACTATCGTATATTGCCTCCCATGTCTATTGCCAAAGACCTGGAACTGTTTAATGTAGAGCCAGAGGAGGTTGTTTTCCCCCCTGGCGACCTTGAGAGTGACGAACCACCCTTGGAATCAGAACTACATCTCCGTCAAATCCTTCAATTAATCGCAGCACTAGAGTGGGTCTGGCAGGATCGCCAGGATTTTTATGCCTTCGGGAATCTCACCATCTATTACAGTCCCCGACAGCGCAAGTCAGAAAACTTTCGAGGACCAGATTTCTTTGTGGTTCTAAACACAGAACGGAAGCCCCGCAAAAGTTGGGTTGTGTGGGAGGAGGACGGCAAATATCCCAATGTGATTATTGAACTGCTGTCAGATTCAACTGCAGAGATCGATCGGGGGTTGAAGAAACAGATTTATCAAGATATCTTCCGCACCCCCGATTATTTCTGGTTTGACCCGAATACCTTAGAGTTGAAGGGCTTTCATTTGTTGGATGGGCAATACCAGGAAATCTCCCCTGACGAGCGGGGCTGGTTGTGGAGCCAGCAACTCCAGCTTTTTCTGGGCATCCAGGATGGCAACCTGCGATTCTTTACGCCAAAAGCCGCATTAGTGCTGTTACCCCAGGAAGCGCTGGTCATTGAGCAACAAAGAGCAGAGACCGAACATCAAAGAGCAGAGACCGAACGTCAAAGAGCAGAGACCGAACGTCAAAGAGCAGAGACCGAACGTCAAAGAGCAGAGGATGCAGAAGCACGGTTGGAACGCTATCGACAACAGTTTGGTGATCTTTCAGCAGGTTAGGAGCCAATCGCCCTCTCCCAATCCAGCAATTCTCAGTTTGGTTGGAGAGTGCCTGCCAAAGGCAGGCACTCTCCAACCAAGTATGGGGTTTCCGATCCGTGCTGAGGCAGAAAATCCAGGGTCTATAGGATGAGCGACCCCATAGTGAGTCGGGTGATGGTGAGCCAGTTGAGGGTAGGTATAGGCGATCGCAGGGGTAGAAATGTTGTTTGGACTTACGCAATCGGGGGTTCAGAAGCTCCAACGGCTTCGGACTCAGGTTGCACAGCACTTGGCTTCGATTCAATTGGGGCAAGCAGAAGATTTGGCGGAGTCTCAGGCAAAGGATCGATCGCCTCCTGCTCCACTTCAGGCTTTTCTGATTGCAGTTGAGTCGTAGATGCAGGTTGGGGGGCGATCGCATCCGGTGCCTCAGGTGCCTCTACTTCTGGCAAGTCCTCTGGCTCTAAAGATGCTTCTGCCCTCTCCTCTGCGTCAGGTATCACGATTTCAGGGATAGACCCCGGTTCAGGCGGCACAACCAGCCCAACTGGAGGTGGAATCACTGGCAGGGGAGGAGACGGTTGTTCTTCCTGACTTGCATCGGGTTCAGCAGCAGGTAATTCGGGTTGTTCAACCTCTGGCCCAGGCTCTTGAGGAGGTTCCACTTCGGCTTGAGGTTCTGGTGCAACCTCCGGTTCAGATATGTTGGATTCAATTTCTGGTTCGCTCTGTAGCTCAACCTCAGGCTCGATCGCCTCTGGTTCTGAAGGAACGTAATTGGGATCAACAATCGTGCGGGCTTGCCTCGCGCTCAGTTCACCTTGCACAAGCTTCGAGAGCGGATCTGTGCCATCTGGTTCATAGGTAATCAAACGCACAGCATTATTAAAGGCATTGGGAATGGGCTGACCTGTTTCATCCAGCAATTCCAGTTGTACCCAATTGTGGCCAGGTTTGAATCCTTTCAGGTAAATGGGTTCCCAGGTATCGAAGGTAAAGCTTTGACCATTCAACGTGCAGCGAATCTGCCAATCCAAAATCTCATCTGCTGGATCAGATTGAGCAACCAGATGCAGCGGCGCGTTAGTTAAATAAAAGTCCAGCAAAATTGGTTCGGCTCCATAAGTGCCCTGAGGGCGGCTGTAGGTCAACAGGGGCAAATTGGAGTCAGGATTGTTATCTGGAGTTTTGGTGAAGATGTGAAAGGTGGTTTGAGCGTAAGCTCCCTCATTCTTGAAGCTCTCATGCCAGGGACGAGACGCAAACACCCGAATTGTGTGGCTTCCAGGGGTAAGATCTTCTAACATCACGGGTTCGCCTGGATTATAGATGGCACGATACGGTTGGTTGTCTAGGAAAAAGTGCAGGTGTGGGCCCAAACCTAGAGTTTCATCTTTAAAGGTAGGCAAATCCGCCACTTGCAAGCTGACAGAAACAGTCGTATCTTCGATCACTTGATTGGGACGCGGACTCAGAATTTTGACTTGGGGTTGGTAAATTTCCAAGTCTTTGCGTAACTCTTGAATCACAGTAGGGGGAGCCACCTCAAACAAGCGAGGGGTTGGTTGGGCTGAAGCTTTTGGCAAGCGGGGTGATTCAGCGACGATGGGGCGATCGCTGCTACATGCCCCCAAACCCCAACTCCATATCACGATTAGCAAGATCGCTAGCGATCGCCTAACCCACCTAGTCATCACTTTCACCGTGTTCACTCCTACAAAACCAGACGACTAACGCTCTGTCGAGGAAATTTTCAGGGTCTGTGACCTTCAAAACTTCCTCAATTCAATTTTGACCTGCGGAATACCCAGCAAATTAAAATTGGCAAACTATTAGGAGTGTATCGGAGAAAGAGACGACCTGAATTAAGCTGCCTTTAAGAGAGGGTTGAAAACAGGTTTCAATATTTTTGTAGACAGTGCGCCTTGTTAGGTCATAGCTTTAAGGCTGTTTAAGTATGTAGTAACGGCTTTAGCCGCTCCAGACAACTGAAGTTGTCACTACAAACGTAAACTCTATGACCAGCCTCTATGACCTGCCACAGTATAGTTTCAAAGAGCGGGTGTCTTGACTGCACAGGCTATGATCCCGCACTACAGTTTCTTCTGAGCACTCTTTAGTATTAATCCTGCAACTCATCCTGCAACCCAAGAGCCAACGTGAGACGTGGGTTTCAGCAGCGCTCAACCTGCACTCCATCTGAGCGCTGAGCGCAGTCCAGAGCATGGCATTGGGCAAATACAACTACCGCCAGGTTGATCGCTGTAAAAGTCCCAGGCTGCTTTCTTAGATAAAAATTGGGTGATAGTCAATCAAAAATCATCTTATTTTCTAAAAGCTATTAAATCTATTTGTTCAGAATTAAATCTTTTGTTTCAAAACTTGATATGAACTCTTTATCTCGAGATATTTCTACCTACACTATTGATTATTTCAATTTGTAAACGATTGGCAACAATGAACCAATTTTTTGCCTATGCATAGGCGTAGGATCTAGACCAAATCAGAATTTCATAATTTGAATTATTGTTAACTGCCGTTAAAGTAGAACAAGCGACGGCTTTATAATCTCCAGAAAGTCCCCTTAGGTTGGTTTAGATTGCTATCGGTTTTTAACATGAAAGCGATCGCGACTCCTCTCTTCCCAATAGTGTCTGCTTGCAAAGGTTGCGCTATCTTTCTGGGTCTCATATTCCTCACTCATTGGTTCTACCAATGTTGCGACTGATGCCGGATGGAGAAGAGAGTTAGGGTTTAAACCGACTTGAGTTGCGGAAATGACGTTCCTGTGTCTAGAGAGAGGAGAGTCTCTAATGACAACTACCCCACGGGAGCGAGAGGCAAAGGTCAGAGTTGTGGTTGATAACGACCCCGTTCCTACTTCTTTTGAGAAGTGGGCGCAGCCTGGTCACTTCGATCGCACCCTGGCAAAGGGTCCAAAAACCACAACCTGGATTTGGAATCTTCATTCCTCTGCTCACGATTTTGATAGTCATACCAGCGACCTCGAAGATATTTCTCGCAAGATATTCAGTGCTCACTTCGGCCACTTGGCGGTTGTGTTCATCTGGCTGAGCGGGATGTATTTCCACGGTGCTCGTTTTTCAAACTATGAAGCCTGGCTAGCTGATCCACTCAACATCAAACCGAGTGCTCAGGTCGTCTGGCCAATTGTTGGTCAAGAAATTTTGAATGCAGATGTGGGTGGCGGTTTCCAGGGAATTCAAATCACCTCTGGCTTCTTCCAACTCTGGCGTGCTTCCGGCATCACCAACGAGTTCCAGCTTTACTGCACCGCCATTGGCGGTCTGGTAATGGCTGGCTTGATGCTGTTTGCAGGCTGGTTCCACTATCACAAACGCGCTCCCAAGCTGGAGTGGTTCCAGAATGTTGAATCGATGATGAACCACCACCTGGCAGGTCTGTTAGGTTTGGGTTCTTTAGGCTGGGCAGGTCACCAAATTCACGTTTCTCTGCCAATCAACAAACTTCTGGATGCTGGGGTTGATCCTAAAGATATTCCCCTGCCCCACGAGTTCATTTTGAACTCCAGCTTAATGGCAGATCTATATCCCAGTTTTGCTAAAGGCTTAGTCCCATTTTTTACCCTAAATTGGGCTGAGTATTCTGATTTCCTGACCTTTAAGGGCGGATTGAACCCCGTAACAGGAGGTCTGTGGCTCTCTGATACAGCACACCATCACTTGGCGATCGCCGTGCTGTTCATCATTGCGGGTCACATGTACCGCACCAACTGGGGTATCGGTCATAGCATGAAGGAGATTTTAGAGGCTCATAAAGATCCTTTATTAATCGGTGGTGAGGGACATAAGGGACTCTATGAGATCCTAACGACCTCCTGGCACGCTCAGTTGGCGATTAACCTCGCTCTGTTGGGTTCTCTCACCATCATTGTGGCGCAGCACATGTACGCTATGCCACCCTACCCCTACCTGGCAACAGACTACCCCACTCAGTTGTCCATCTTTACTCACCACATGTGGATTGGTGGATTCTTGATTGTGGGTGCGGGTGCTCACGGGGCTATTTTTATGGTGCGGGATTACGATCCAGCTAAAAACATGAACAACGTTTTGGATCGAGTGATTCGTCACCGCGATGCCATCATCTCCCATCTCAACTGGGTTTGTATTTTCCTTGGCTTCCACAGCTTTGGTCTATACATCCACAACGATACGATGCGTGCTCTGGGTCGCCCTCAGGACATGTTCTCTGATACGGCAATTCAGTTGCAGCCTGTGTTTGCTCAGTGGGTGCAAAACCTGCATACCCTGGCTCCTGGTAACACAGCACCTAACGCTCTGGCTCCTGCTAGCTACGCCTTTGGTGGCGACATCATCGCTGTCGGTGGCAAAGTGGCAATGATGCCGATCGCTTTGGGTACAGCAGACTTCATGGTTCACCACATCCATGCCTTCACCATCCATGTGACGGTGCTAATTCTGCTGAAGGGAGTCCTCTTTGCCCGCAGTTCTCGGTTGATTCCTGATAAAGCAAACCTGGGTTTCGCCTTCCCGTGCGATGGTCCAGGTCGGGGTGGTACTTGCCAAGTTTCCGGTTGGGATCACGTCTTCTTAGGTCTGTTCTGGATGTATAACTCCCTGTCGATCGCTATTTTCCACTTCAGTTGGAAGATGCAATCCGACGTTTGGGGAACGGTGGCTCCAGATGGCTCGGTTTCTCATATCACGGGCGGTAACTTTGCTCAAAGTGCCATCACCATCAACGGCTGGTTGCGAGACTTCCTCTGGGCACAGGCGGCTAATGTGATTGGTTCCTACGGTTCTGCTCTGTCTGCTTACGGACTGCTGTTCCTGGGTGCTCACTTCGTCTGGGCATTCAGCCTGATGTTCCTGTTCAGCGGTCGGGGCTACTGGCAAGAACTGATTGAGTCGATTGTTTGGGCCCATAGCAAACTCAAGGTTGCTCCGGCAATTCAACCCCGTGCTCTGAGTATCATCCAGGGTCGCGCGGTGGGTGTGGCTCACTACCTCTTAGGCGGTATTGTGACCACCTGGGCATTCTTCCTCGCTCGCATCATCGCAGTCAGCTAATACTGACTTCGTTTCTTCTTATCACTGGTTTGGATGAAGGGCTTTGGCATCAGACTATAGATTGAATCAGATCTTCGTTGGATGATTTCAGGCTTCTGTAGTGCAAAATCCAAAGTCCTGATTCCAAAACCCAGTAAACTAAAGGCAAACAGCTACGTGCGCAATTGCTAATTGAGGACTTCAATTAGGACTTATGGCAACTAAATTCCCTAAATTCAGCCAGGATTTGGCTCAAGATCCAACCACTCGGCGGATCTGGTACGGGATCGCCACCGCCCACGATTTTGAAAGCCATGATGGCATGACAGAAGAAAATCTTTATCAAAAGATTTTTGCTTCTCACTTCGGTCACCTGGCCATCATCTTTCTGTGGACTTCCGGCAACCTGTTCCATGTCGCTTGGCAAGGCAATTTTGAGCAGTGGATCAAAGATCCGCTAAATACCCGCCCGATCGCCCATGCGATTTGGGACCCTCACTTTGGTAAGGCTGCGGTAGAAGCGTTCACTCAAGCGGGTGCTTCTAACCCAGTCAATATCGCTTACTCCGGTGTTTATCACTGGTGGTACACCATTGGTATGAGAACCAATGGTGAACTCTACACCGGGGCTGTGTTCTTGATGATTTTATCTGCCATCTTCCTGTTCGCAGGTTGGTTGCATCTTCAGCCCAAGTTCCGCCCTTCTTTGTCTTGGTTTAAGAATGCTGAATCCCGTCTCAACCACCACCTGGCAGGTCTGTTTGGGGTTAGCTCTCTGGCTTGGACGGGTCACCTGGTTCACGTTGCGATTCCCGAATCTCGCGGTATCCATGTAGGTTGGGACAATTTCCTATCGGTTAAGCCTCACCCCGCTGGTTTGCTGCCCTTCTTCACGGGGAATTGGGGTGTATATGCCCAAGACCCAGATACGGCTCAGCATGTGTTCAACACCTCCACGGGTGCTGGAACTGCAATCCTCACCTTCCTGGGCGGTTTCCATCCTCAGACAGAGTCACTCTGGTTGACGGATATGGCTCACCACCACTTGGCGATCGCGGTGATCTTCATCATTGCGGGTCACATGTACCGCACCAACTTTGGTATCGGTCACAGCATTAAAGAAATGCTGAACTCCAAGAAAGGGTTGTTGAGCAAGAGCAGCGAAGGACAGTTCAACTTGCCTCACCAGGGCTTGTATGACACCCTTAACAACTCGCTGCACTTCCAGTTGGCTCTGGCATTGGCTGCACTCGGTGTTGTGACTTCGCTGGTTGCACAGCACATGTACTCGCTGCCTCCCTATGCGTTCATGGCACGGGATTACACCACTCAAGCAGCGCTGTATACCCACCACCAGTACATTGCTGGCTTCATCATGGTCGGTGCATTCGCTCACGGTGCTATTTTCCTGGTGCGGGATTACGATCCTGCTCAAAACAAGGGTAACGTGCTCGATCGCGTCCTCCAGCACAAAGAAGCGATCATCTCTCACCTCAGTTGGGTTTCCCTCTTCCTGGGTTTCCACACCCTTGGTTTGTACGTCCACAATGACGTAATGCAAGCCTTCGGTACTCCCGAAAAGCAAATTCTGATCGAGCCTGTGTTCGCACAGTTCATTCAGGCGGCTCACGGTAAAGTGCTGTATGGCTTCGATACGCTGCTCTCTAACCCGGATAGCATTGCTTCCACCGCTTGGCCAAATCACGGTAACGTGTGGCTTCCCGGTTGGTTAGATGCGATTAACAGTGGCACGAACTCGCTGTTCTTGACCATCGGACCTGGCGATTTCCTGGTACACCATGCGATCGCTCTGGGACTCCACACCACCACTTTGATCCTGGTCAAAGGTGCATTGGATGCTCGTGGTTCCAAGCTGATGCCCGATAAGAAGGATTTCGGCTACAGCTTCCCCTGCGACGGTCCGGGTCGTGGCGGTACTTGCGATATCTCTGCCTGGGACGCTTTCTACCTGGCTATGTTCTGGATGCTTAACACCATTGGTTGGATCACCTTCTACTGGCACTGGAAGCATCTGGGCGTTTGGCAAGGTAACGTAGCTCAGTTCAATGAGATGTCTCCTACCCTGATGGGCTGGTTGCGCGATTATCTCTGGCTCAACTCTTCTCAATTGATCAACGGGTACAACCCCTTTGGCATGAATAACCTGTCGGTCTGGGCCTGGATGTTCCTATTTGGACACCTGGTTTGGGCAACGGGCTTCATGTTCCTGATCTCTTGGAGAGGCTACTGGCAAGAACTGATCGAAACCATCGTTTGGGCGCACGAGCGCACTCCTCTGGCAAACCTGGTTCGCTGGAAGGACAAGCCCGTTGCTCTTTCGATTGTGCAGGCTCGTCTGGTCGGTCTGGCTCACTTCACAGTGGGTTATGTCCTCACCTATGCCGCCTTCCTCATCGCTTCAACAGCTTCGCGCTTCGGTTGATGATGGCGGTTTGATCTAATTAAAAATTCCCTGCCTTACGGCAGGGAATTTTTTTGGTTTCTGTGCAAGTCCTACAGTGCAACGTACACATCTTAGGACACATTTTTTGAGTGGAAGCCTCGCGCAGCAGGGCTTCCACTCAAAAAATGTCTAAATTCCAAAGTGTGTAGCGCTATATAATTACAATGAGATAGAGCTTGACGAATAGCGCTGCAATGGTACGTCTTGATGTCACCCCCCAGTCTGTTGAGGAAGAACTCCCTGATCATGCCTTCAGCGAGGAACCGATAGACGACGTTCAATGGCCGCCCACCAACCTCTACAGCGACGAGCCTCCCTTGGAAAGTGATTTCCACCGCCAACAAATTGATTTGCTGATTCGCTTACTTAAGCATTGGTGGCGCGATCGCCCTGATTTCTATATCTCTGGCAACCTGACGGTCTACTACAACGAACAGCAGCTTAAAAAGCGGGATTTCCGAGGACCGGATGTATTTATCGTTTTGGATGTCGAAAAGAAGGATCGCCGCAGTTGGGCGATTTGGGAAGAAGGGGGGAAGTACCCCAACGTGGTGATTGAACTGTTGTCGAATTCCACCGCCAGGATAGACCGGGGCAAGAAGAAGGAACTGTATCAAGACGTGTGGCGTGTTCCAGATTATTTCTGGTTCCATCCAGAAACATTGGAATTTGCTGGGTTTCAGTTAGTCAGTGGACAGTATCAGCCGATTACCCCAACTGATACAGGTTGGCTGTGGAGTGAACAATTGGGATTATATTTGGGCATCCATGAACGCCAGTTGCGCTGGTTTAGTGCAGAGGGACAACTCATACCGTTACCTGAAGAGCAAGAACGACTGGCAAAAGAGCAAGAACGACTGGCAAAAGAGCAAGAACGACTGGCAAAAGAGCAAGAACGACTGGCAAAAGAGCAAATCCAGAAACGAGCAGAGCGGCTAGAGGCTTTTTTGCGATCGCAAGGCATTGACCCCGATCAGTTGCCGGATGTGTAAGCTTCAGGTAGGTACTAGTAGCCTGTCAAGGGAGTTTTGAGATTGCGTTGACGGAACTGAGTTCAATCAATCTGTCGATCGCACCCATCTGTTGACAGACTCACCGGGCGAAAGCCACAGTACTCTAGATGCTTCTCAGAGATGTGCTACCGCAGTAGTCTGACCTTGCTATTTATTTCGGAGTATCTTTGATCCGGGCGGGTCAGTGACCATCTACACTCTCGCTTAAAGCCATCCCAGAAGGACGGAGTTTTAGCCCCAATATTCTTAGGACTTACGCAGTTGGGGATTTGTAGGGCGCAATGCGCCCTACAAATCCCCAACTATTCCGGTTTTTCGCACGAAGTGCGTAAGTCCTAATTCTGATAAGCTTAATATCAATCATCTAAGATTTTTGACATCCACCAGTTTCTGAGCGATCGCCCCTTATGCTAGAGGGTAAAGACCTGTTTGTGTATTTTGTACTCTGCTCAAGCAACCTCATGGTTACTCTGCTGCTCTTGCTGCGATCGCTGTTGCTCACTGGGATTCTCGCCTTTCTAGCGCCAATTTTGCTCATCACTGGCATGTTTTCGCTGTTATATCTGATAGAACACCTGCCGAAGCTAGACAAGTTCGGTCATTGGGGCATTCAGCAATTTATCCATATTCTCACAATTTTTGGGGGAGGTTCGCCTTTCTATGGCGTGCTGACGATCGCATTGGTTTGCAGTCTTGTCGGTATTCTGTTTGATACTTATACCCTCTACCGGTATCCCCGCTTAGAAGCCACAAGCGAGAAGTAGAAGGGACAAAAAGCATGGCTCTACAATCTTCAGATATCGATGCCTGCCCTCAACCTGTAATCAAATAGCATATCCTGGAATTTGGTATAGCTTGAGCCAAATTCATGGTGGAAGGGATGAAGCTGCTTTTCTTAAACTTTTCCAGGATGATTGCCTTACTTCTGCCCCAACAGTGGTGGCGTAGGTTCATCATCCTTCTAATTGGAATTCTGGTTTGGGGTGGTCTGCCACCAGCTCAGGTTTGGGCCCGTGAAGAGGTTCCGACCAACACGATTCAACCTTATCTGGATCGCGTTATTGACAGAGTTACGGAGTTTACTCTAGATAATGGGATGCAATTTATCGTGTTGGAGCGGCATCAAGCTCCTGTCATTTCCTTTATGACCTATGTCAATGTCGGTGCTGCTCACGAAGCTGAAGGCAAGACCGGCGCGGCTCATTTTTTAGAGCACTTGGCATTTAAAGGGACAAGCCGGATTGGGACAAATAATTATCAGGCTGAAAAACCCTTGTTAGCCCGTTTGGATCGATTGTATGAGCAGATTCAAACCGCTCAAGCAGCCGGGAATGAACAAGAAGTGAATCAACTCCAGACTGAGTTTGCAGCGACCAAAGCAGAAGCGGCTGCCTATGTTAAACAGAACGAAGTGGGACAAATTGTGGAGCAGCAGGGCGGTGTAGGACTGAATGCAACGACCTCAGCCGATGCCACTCGCTATTTCTACAGTTTTCCTGCCAATAAATTAGAACTGTGGATATCTTTGGAATCAGAACGATTTTTAGATCCCGTTTTCCGAGAATTCTTTGAGGAAAAAGATGTGATTCTGGAAGAGCGGCGCATGCGAAGCGACAATTCTCCCATCGGCAAAATGATTGAGGTTTTTCTAGAAGCAGCCTTTCCAGGACATCCCTACGGTCGTCCTATCATTGGCTACGAGGAGGATATCCGCAATCTCAGCCGCCAGGATATTCAAACTTTTTTTGAGACGTATTACACACCGGATCACATGATTGCCGCAGTGGTAGGAGATGTTGATCCTGCTGAAGTGAAACGGTTAGCCGAAACATACTTTGGTCGCTATCAAGCAAGAGCAAAGGCTGCTGATGTAGTGGCGATCGCCCCTTCCCAAACAGAGCCGCGAGAAGTCACGCTAGAGTTACCCTCTGAACCGTGGTATCTGGAAGGGTATCAACGTCCGGCGATTGATCACCCCGATCAGGTCATTTATGACATCATTACCGCTTTGTTGACCAACGGTCGAACTTCCCGCCTGTATCGCTCTCTCGTGGAACAGCAGCAACTCGCGCTGAGTGTCGAAGTAGGTAATGGTTTTCCTGGAGACCGCTACCCGACGTTAATGCTGCTCTATGCGCTGACGGCTCCTGGCCATACCCTGGATGAAGTTGCCATAGCGCTGAAAACTGAACTCGATCGCCTCAAAACTGAACTGGTCTCTCCCCAAGAACTCGATCGCGTCAAAACCCAGGCCCGTGCCAGTCTGTTACGAATCCTAGCCTCAAATGAAGGTATGGCCAGCTTGTTGCCAGAGTATCAGGCGAAGACCGGGGATTGGCGAAATTTGTTTAGGCAATTAGAGCGCATTGAAGCCGTCACACCTAGTGATATTCAACGAGTCGCGCAAGACTTGTTTCAACCTAAAAATTTAACCATTGGGCGATTATTAACACGGCAATAAGGCAAGAGCCATGTGGAAGATAAGCCCACTGAACCAGGGGCTTAAGCCCTGCCTGCTTTTTTAATTGTTCTGATGCTTTCCATTACTAAGGAGTTTCATCCCATCATGAATTGGTCTAGAGTCTGGTCTGACAATCGGTGGCGCAAATGGGTAGGTTATGGACTAATTGCGATCGCCATCTTGTTGTCGATTGTGGGGTTCGTCCGATCGCCCGCTTTGGCTTCAGAGGCATTACACTACACGGAATTGGAATTTGCTCCGGCTCCCGAAGTAAAGTTGCCAGAATACCTCCGTTTTCAACTGGACAACGGTATCACTGTATACCTGGTGGAAGATCATGAACTGCCTTTAGTGGGTGGAACAGCCATGTTTACAACGGGCGATCGGTTAGAGCCACCTACCCAGGTGGGATTGGCGAGTATCACAGGAGAAGTGATGCGGAGTGGCGGCACGACGCACTATTCACCAGAAGAACTAAATCAACGCTTAGAGCAACGGGCGGCTGCGGTTGAAACAGGGATTGATGCCACGACGGGAACAGCTAGCTTTAGTGCGCTGAGTGAAGACTTGGAAGAAGTATTCGGACTGTTTGCTGATGTGATTCGCTATCCTGCCTTTCCAGAAGACAAAATTGAACTCTCTAAATTTCAATGGCGAGGGAGTATTGCCCGCCGTAATGATAATCCCGATGCGATCGCAACACGAGAATTTCAAAAGCTAATTTATGGGGCTGACAGTCCCTATGCTCGTACTGTCGAATACTTTACCCTCGATAACATCTCGCGCTCTGATCTGACAAATTTTTACCAAACCTATTTCCATCCCCAGAATATGCTCTTGGGCATTGTCGGTGATTTTGATAGTGCAACTATGCGATCGCTGATTGAATCTCAATTTGGCGATTGGCAATCTCAACCTGAACAGATCACCAGTCCCACTCTGCCCGATGTTGACCAGGCTAACCAGAATGGCATTTTTCTGGTGAATCAACCCCAACTGACCCAAAGTTATGTCCAATTTGGGCATTTGGGTGGCAGATTTGACAGCCCTGACTACGCCGCCCTATCGGTATTAAATGAAGTGTTGAATGGGTTTGGTGGTCGATTGGTCAATCAGGTGCGATCGCGCCAAGGGTTAGCTTATGTAGTTTATGCCTATTGGAGTGCTCGGTTTGACTATCCGGGTTTATTTATCGGTGGCGGACAAACTCGCTCTGAAACCACAGTTGATTTCATTAAATCAAGCCTGGCTGAAATTGAACGAATGCAGACGACACCTATTACCGAAGCAGAACTCAATCGAGCCAAGGACTCGGTTTTGAATGCTTTCATCTTCAATTTCCAGACCCCCGGTCAAACCATATCCCGCTTGATGCGCTATGAATACTATGGCTACCCAGCAGATTTTATCTTCCAATATCAAGCAGCAGTAGCAGCCACCACAATTGAACAAGTTTTGCAAGCCGCACAAACTTACTTAAAACCAGACAATATCGTCACCCTCGTCGTCGGTAATGCCGCAGCGATTAATCCACCCCTGACAACACTAACCCCCAATACACAAGTCACCCAAATCGACATCACGATTCCTCAATCTAGAGGTTAGAACAGAAGGCAGATGGGTGATGAGGTGATGAAAGTAAATCTTCTCTCTCCATCTCTCCATCCCTCTGTCCCCCTATCTCCCTTTCACTCTTCTGGCACAAAAGCAGGCAAACCGTCTGACAGTTTAGGCATAATGGGTGTGCTAAAGTTTTTTGGATGATTGCATGTCGGCTGAACCTTTTCTGACGATTGATGACCAGCCCATATCGGTTGGGCAAGCTTTTCGCTATTTGCAGGTCAATCGTAAGCTAGACGGATTTATAGGCGAAATTGTCCGGCAGTTTGTGATTGAGCAAGAATTAGAAATAAGGGAGGACTTGAAAGTTCCTGCCAGTGTGGTAGAACAAGCCATCATTGATTTTCGCTTGCAACAGAACTTAACCGATGCCAAACGGTTTCAAGAATGGTTAGCGAATAACGGCACCAATTTTGATACTTTCCATGATCAAGTCGCCTATGGCTTCAAAATGCGGAAGTTGCGCGAAGAATCCACCCAGCTTAAATTACAGGAATATTTTATTGAGCGCAAAATGTTTCTGGATCGAGTTGTGCTCTCTCGGATTATTGTGCTGGATCAGGAAGTGGCAGAAGAACTGAGGAGTCAGCTTCAAGAAGGTGCTAGATTTGAACAACTGGCTCGAGAGTATTCCGTGACGGACGATCGCCTGATGAATGGTATGGTTGGTCCAGTCAGCCGGGGCACCATGCCCGATATGTTGCGTGCGGCGATCGATTTAGCAAAACCGGGAGACGTGGTCGGCCCGGTGAGCTTGGAGGATCGGTGGGGGTTATTTCGAGTTGAGGAGTTCCTGTCTGCGTCATTAGATGACCCCCAAGTCAAACAAACGCTGCAAGACGAACTGTTTGAACAGTGGCTTGCAGAACGGATTCAAAAGCTACCCATCCGCTTACAGATCGGAGAATGATTACCAACGACTTACTCCCTAGTCTGCAATGGGAACTGCCACCGCTGTCTGGATTGACTTCAGACCAGCAGTTTCAGGTGAAGGATCAGGCTAAACCGCGCCAGTTCACACTGGGTCAGGTGATCTGGTCTACAGAGAATTCAGGACGGCAATTTTTCCTGATTTCTGGCAATGTGCGATTAGTACCCGATGATGGTAAACCAGTAGTGTTGAAGCCAGGGGACTGGTTCGGCGATTTGCCCTCCTTATCGGATCAGTGGAAGGCCAGGGCGGCGAGTAAGGAAGTGGCTGTTTTGGAATGGGATGCAGCCGTTTGGCAAACTTTCAACACACCGGAACTAAAGCAATTCTGGTTGACTTTGCGATCGCGCTATCAACCCGACTATTCCGATGCGCCGCTGCCGATTGCGGGCTATCCCTTTGTCAGCGGCATGAACACTGGGGCTAGCAGCCTCACCATGATTGCTCAATATCTAGAAGCTCCGGCTCAAGTGGACTGGGTGCAGCGTCAATTGCGGGGACAGCGTCCCAAAAACCTGGTTGATACGGCTGAAAAGTTGGGCATTCAACTGCGACGGCTGCTGATTGGCGATTGGAGCGATCTGCGCCAATTGAATTATCCGGCTTTGATCCAGTGGCAGGGAGAGCGTTGGGTGGTGGTTTATGGCGTGAGGGGTGATCGTCTTGTGATTGCCGATCCGCTCAATCCCAATCAAACGGCTGAGAGCATTCCGCGTGACACGGTCACGGCTGCCTGGGATGGGCAAATTTGGACGGCTGAACTGGTTCAAAAACAGGAGCAGTTTAGTCTCAAGTGGTTTCTGCCAGCAGTCTGGCGCTACCGCAATTTGCTGTTTGAAGTCCTGGTTGCCTCTTTTACTCTGCAACTGTTGGGATTGGCAACTCCCATTTTTACCCAGGTGATCATCGACAAGGTAATGGTACAGGAAAGTATCCCTACCCTGGATGTCATGGGGATTGCCTTACTAGGAGCGGCGATTTTTGAGGCGACTCTGGGTACACTCCGCATGTTCATTTTCACTCACACGACGAATCGCCTCGACCTCAGCCTATCTGCCCAAGTATTTCGCCATTTATTGCGGCTGCCGCTGTCTTATTTTGAAGCACGGCGGGTGGGTGATACCGTAGCTCGTGTCCAGGAACTAGAAGAAATTCGACAATTTCTCACCAGCACGGCGCTGACAGTGATTCTAGATAGCATTTTTGCGGTCATTTACCTAGCAGTCATGTTCTATTACAGCGTCAAATTGACGTTTGTGGCTTTGGCTGTGTTACCGCTATTTGCCGTGTTAACCCTGATTAGCACACCCATTCTGCGAAATTGGCTGAACGAAACCTTCAATCGCAGTGCTGATAGTCAATCCTTTCTCGTGGAAACCGTCACTGGGATTCACTCCATCAAGGCCCACGCTGCTGAGAAAGCCTCTCGCGATCGCTGGGAAGGACTCTACGCCCGCTTTATCCGCACGGGTTTCAAAGCCACCACAACTGCCAATATCAGTAATCATATCGGCGATTTTCTCACCAGCTTTTCGGCCTTGCTAATCCTCTGGTTTGGTGCTAGAGAGGTAATTGCCAACGAACTTACCATTGGTCAGTTAGTGGCGTTTCAGATGCTCTCAGGGCGTGTCACAGGACCTTTACTGCGATTGGTGCAACTGTGGCAGAATTTGCAGGAAGTGTTATTGGCGGTCGATCGCATTGGCGATATTCTCAACGTCGCTCCCGAAGCAGAACCCGGTACAGGTTTGATGTTGCCGCCGCTGCGAGGCGAAGTAACGTTTGATCAAATCTTCTTCCGCTATCAACCCAATCAAGAACCAATTTTACGGGGTGTTTCGTTCAATGTTGAACCTGGTATGTTTGTTGGTATTGTTGGTCGCAGCGGTTCGGGTAAGAGCACTCTTTCCAAACTCATTCAGCGACTCTATCAAGCAGAATCGGGACGCATTTTAATTGATGGCTTTGATATTAAGAGTGCCGATCTCGCCTCACTCCGTCCTCAAATCGCTGTTGTTTTACAAGAAGACTTCCTATTCAACGGCTCCATTTTGGAAAATATTACTTTAGGCAATCCAGAAGTCTCGGCAGAACAAATTCTGGAAGCCTCTCGCAATGCTGTTGCCCACGATTTTATCAGCGATTTAGCTCACGGCTATGATACTAATGTAGGTGAGCGGGGCACTTCCCTCTCCGGCGGACAGCGACAGCGAGTTACACTGGCTCGCATGTTCCTGTCGGATGCTCCAATTCTCATCTTGGATGAAGCCACCAGTCACCTAGATGCCGAAACCGAGCAACAGGTTTTAGAGAACTTCCAGCGGATTTCTAAAAATCGCACGGTTTTCCTGATTGCTCACCGCTTCGCTCCGCTGAAACGAGCTGATCTCATTCTGGTCATGGAAAAAGGAGTGATTGTGGAGCGGGGCACTCACGATTCCCTGATTAAAGATAAGGGCTTGTATTGGTCGCTATATCAACGGCAGCAAATGTCTGTTTGAGATGCAGCACTGCTAGTGATCCTGGACAAAGGCATTGCAATTCATCTGGGGCAGATTTAGGATGAGAAACTGACTCTCAACCAATGCAATAAACCGATGCGATCGCTCACGTTCAACATTGGTCTCATACCAATTCTCTAAAAACCCACTACAGATAATTTTTTGAAACTCGCCCTGGGGGCGAGTTTCAAAAAATTATCTCGTTCTGGTTTTCTTAGAATTGGTCTCACTGGGGGCAATAAGCTACAGAATCACTATAGTTTTGTTGGACGGTTTGGCTCATCTGGGTGAAACATTGCAGAATAGAGAGTGTATCAATATAAGTGACGCAATCGTGCAGTTGCTTGCCGTTTGAAGAAACCAGTTGAAGAAAGCAGTTTTGAGTAGGGTTTTATGAGTCGTCGTCGTCAAACTCCCCGATTTCACCGTTGGTCTCGGTATGCGATCGCCGCCGTGGCAGCGCTGGGTGCGCTCAATACAGGCTATTTGACCCTCACCAAATTGTTTGGCGGGGAAACAGCCTGTCCCACCAGCGGATGTGAGCAAGTCCTCTCCAGTCCCTATGCCACCGTGTTTGGGCAACCGCTGGCACTGTTTGGTTTTCTAGCCTATGTGGCTATGCTTGTCTTTGCCTTGGCTCCTTTGGCTGTGAAGCCAGAGAATAATAAGCAACTGCGGCTGAATCTAGAAGAGTGGACCTGGTTGCTGCTATTTGCTGGAGCGACCGCCATGATGGTGTTTAGTGGCTATCTGATGTTTATCATGGCGACTGAGTTTGTTGCGAAGTATGGCTTTGGTAGCATCTGCATCTATTGTATTGTGTCAGCCCTGTTTGCCACGACTCTATTTGTCCTGACTCTACTGGGACGAACCTGGGAAGACACAGGTAAACTTTTCTTTATCGGTTCGCTCGTCTCTCTGGCTGTGTTGATTGGTTCAGTAGGGGTCTATGCGACTGCTAATCGTCCCCCTGATGTGGGTGGGAACGTCGGACCTGCTGTCACCACCCAATCCGGGCAAGCGGAGGTGACTTTAGCGCGTCATCTGACGGATATTGGGGCCAAAATGTATTCTGCCTATTGGTGTCCCCACTGTCATGATCAGAAGCAATTGTTTGGACAGGAAGCAGCCAAGCAATTGCCAATTGTGGAATGTGCCGCCGATGGTCGAAACGCTCAGGTGCAACTGTGTCAGGCGGCTGGCATTCAAGGCTTCCCCACCTGGGAGATCAACGGGCAAAAGTATTCTGGTACTCGTAACCTGAATGAATTAGCAGATTTATCTGGTTATCAAGGGCCACGCAATTTCCAAAACTAGCGATCGCACCCCAACATGGCAACTCTGGCTCCCTGGCGATCGCCTCTGGCTCGTGCCCTTCATTTGAATCGTTCTCTGGTCTATGCTCGTTACCTGCAACTGGCTACAGTCCGTCCGGATGGTCGTCCAGCCAACCGAACGGTTGTGTTTCGAGGATTTCTAGAGGATTCCAATCACCTCAAATTTGTCACTGACAGTCGCAGTGAGAAGGCTGACCAGATCCCAAACAATCCCTACGGAGAAGTGTGCTGGTACTTTCCCAAATCTCGTGAGCAATTTCGCTTACTGGGTCAACTGACCCTGGTTTCTGCTCATCATCCCGATGCTGGGTTGCAACAATCCAGACTGACTCAGTGGCAGGAGCTTTCAGACTCAGCCCGCTTACAATTCGCCTGGCCCAATCCGGCCCAGCCGCGATCGCCCATCGCTGCTTTTTCTCCAGACCCCCCCGATCCTGAGTCTCCACCACCTAACTTCTGCCTGCTCTTACTCGATCCTGAACAAGTGGATCATTTAGAACTACGGGGAGATCCTCAGAACCGTCATCTTTACCTTTCAGATCCTCAAGCGGTCTGGACAGTGAAAGCAATTAATCCTTAAGGAAAGATAATTTAATCAAATACCGGGCTTCGACTCCGCTCAGCCCTCGAATGACCGTGGATTGAGCACAGTCGAAATCCACGCCGCTCAGCCCTCGAATGACCGTGGATTGAGCACAGTCGAAATCCACGCCGCTCAGCCCTCGAATCACCGTGGATTGAGCACAGTCGAAATCCACCCCGCTCAGCCCTCGAATCACCGTGGATTGAGCGCAGTCGAAATCCACCACGCTCAGCCATCCCCAAGTTATGAAGAACCGAATCAGAAAATTTATATGACTCTGCAAGCGATCGATCTGGTGCAGTATGACGATGTAGTTGCCGCCGCTGGCTTACTTAAAGGTCAAGCTAACCTGACCCCCGTTGTGACTTCCAGGACTGTGGATCGGCAGGTGAGCAGTCAGGTGTTCTTCAAGTGCGAAAATTTTCAACGGACGGGTTCCTTCAAGTTTCGAGGAGCCTACACCGCTTTATCACAGTTGAATGCTGAGCAAAAGCAACAGGGAGTAATTACTTACTCTTCTGGAAATCATGCCCAGGCGATCGCCCTCTCTGGTCAGTTGTTAGGCATCCCCACGACCATTGTGATGCCGGAAGATGCGCCTCTCGTCAAACAATCTGCTACCAGGGGCTACGGGGCTGAAGTCATTTTGTACGACCGCTCGGAAACGACCCGTGAAGAACTGGCCCGCAAGTTAGCTCACGATCGCCACCTCACTGTCATCCCGCCCTTTGACCATGCCCATGTGATCGCAGGACAGGGCACAGTCGCGAAGGAATTTTTTGAGCAGGTTGGGGACTTGGATTACTTGTTGGTCTGCTGTGGCGGCGGCGGATTACTGTCGGGTTGTGCGATCGCGGCTCACACGCTCTGTCCTGATTGTCAGGTGATTGGAGTTGAACCCGCAGCAGGCGATGATGCGACGCGATCGTTTCACAGCGGTACTCTACAAACGATTGCTCATCCTGACACGATCGCCGATGGGGCCCGCACTTCTTCCCTGGGAAAGATCACCTTCCCCCTGGTTTTGCATTATGTTGACAACATGCTCACCGTTTCTGATGAAGCGCTTCTGCAAACTCTGTTTTTTCTATGGGAGCGTCTCAAACTGGTGATTGAACCGACCGGAGCACTGGCAGCAACGGCCTTGTTGCAAGGATTGCTCTCAGCCCCCGATCGCCGCATTGGTGTCATTCTCAGTGGTGGCAATGTAGATTTGAAGCAAATGGTTAAATTATGGGCAGCGCTTTGATCTACTGCTTCTAGAGAATTACTGATCTTCGCACAACTCGAATTTGTTAAGCAATTTAAATTTATGTGAAAAGGTGCTCAGGCATCCACCACAGAGGCGCAGAGAACAAGGGCAAGTTCTTTGGGTGCTTTTTAGTGGGCTGAAATCTGTTTGCAGTTTGCTCTGTCGGTTGGGATACTGAATTTATCTATGATTTTGATTTGATTTATCAACATGTGTTGCATTAGGTTAGTGTTGTAAAGGTTCCTTAGAAAAACTTAAAAAAACTTAAACATTGAGGCAAAAATGCGTATGAATCAACCAGAAGTTATTATCATTTCAGCCCTGGCTGAACGAAATCGCGTGATCGGCAAAGATGGCAAGTTGCCCTGGAGTATTCCAGAAGATTCAGCCCGCTTTCAACGATTGACCCGTAATCACGTTGTTGTGATGGGCAGAAAAACCTGGGAATTTGATGTAGAAAAGCGTCCTCTCAGTCACCGCTGCAATATCATCGTTTCTCGCTCATCTCAACGACTCACGCCTTCTGAGCAGCTTCATTACCCCTTTGAACTTTTCTTCGCCAATTCCCTGCGTGGCGCGTTGGATACAGTTCAGGATCGACAAAAGGTCTTCATTGCGGGTGGTGCAGGACTTTACCATGAAGCTCTAGAGTTCGCTGATACTTTAGAATTAACTATGGTAGAAGGCGACTATGAGGGAGACACCTTCTTTCCTGATTATGCCCATTTGATTGGTCGCGACTTTGAGTTGGTCCGTCAAGAACTGCATTCTGGTTATCGCTATGAAACTTACAGGCGAGTGTTAGCTAAGGTCGCCAATTCGCGACTTGATGCCACTCGCCCACTGCAAAAGGTGGCATAGTTAACTCAACCGATCCTTGTTGCAGAGGGATCTTTAATCGTAAAGGCACGATCGCTGGCATTTGTGTCAAGAGGAATTGAACATCATATTCCGCAGAATTTGCAGTCAAGTTGGGCGGAGTACTATCTTCGACAACCCATTTCTGCTGAGTGCTAACCTGAATCTGTAAAGATTGATTACGGGCAAGGGTGTGCTGTTCAGGAAATCCCACAAGACGCAGGCGCAATGAGTCAAGCTCATTTGGCTTGACTCGTTTATACAGCACAATTTGCCATGCTTGTCCTGAATTGTCTCGCAGGGTTTGGAGCGATCGCTGCATCATTCTAGTCGGTTCAGGATAAGTATGAACCGATGCCCACGCGGGTGCGATAAAACCACTCCACAGGGTAAGGCAAAGAAGCAGCGATCGAACCCAATTCCACATAAATTTTCCTTGAGAAACCCTTTTGAGTAGCTATATAGAGAGAGGAACCACAGAGGCACAGAGAACACAGAGTTATTAAGCTGGCAACTCAAGATCTAACTGTAGAAAGTGGGTTTCGACTGCGCTCAACCCACTATTTGACTGTGCTCAACCCACTATTTGACTGTGCTCAACCCACTATTTGACTGCGCTCAACCCACTATTTGGCTGTGCTCAACCTACTACTGTGCTGTCAAGGAAGTTTTGAGGGGTCACAGACTCCTCAAAACTTCTTTTAATTTAATTTTGATTTGCGGGATACCCCGCAAATCAAAATTGACAGACCACTACTGTTCGAGGGCTGAGCGCAGTCAAAGCATGGCATTTTGCAACAATAGCCGAGTTAATAGAATCGTACAGGAAGTCAGACGAGAAGTCAGAGAAAAAATAATCTCAACTACCAGCAATTTGCTTAAAGCCGGATTAGTTTTCTCCTTTTTTTATTCTCTGTGCCCTTTGTGTCTCTGTGGTTTTTCCCTTTCGTAAAATCAGGACTACCCATCAGACGAACTCAGAAACGATCGCATTAATTGATTGACTCGTTCAGGTTGTTCTTGTTGCACCCAATGGCTACAATTGGGGATGTATTCCAGTCTCAAGTGTTTCACGTAAGCATCAGTGCCATAGGTCAATTCCTTGCCCAATGCCGCATCATTTTCTCCCCATATTAGCAGCGTTGGCACTTCCAATACTCCCCATTGCCGCTGGATTACTCCATCTTGCAAAGCATGACGATAGTAGTTCAGCATGGCGGTTAAAGCCCCTCGTTTAGCGGCGGCATCTTTGTATGCTTCCAGGTCAGCTTGAGAGAAGGCTGTTTTATCTACTGCCATACTGGTAAACGCATTAGCGATCGCCCGATAATCATCCCACCACAGCAGCAGTTCTGGGAATACGGGTAATTGGAAAAAGAAAATATATGAACTTTTGAGTAACTGCTGAGGAGTCAGTATGCCCTGAGCAAACTTAGCAGGGTGAGGCAGATTGAGGACAATCAATTTTTCTAGCATTGCGGGATGGGCATAGGCAAAATTCCAGGCGATCGCTCCGCCCCAGTCATGTCCGACCAGAATACAGCGATCGTAGCCCAAGCCTTGAATCACCCCTGCCACATCTTGAACTAACTCGGACATGCGATAAGCCGAGGGATGAGCAGGTTTATCGCTGTCATTGTATCCGCGTAGGTCGATCGCCACGACTTTGTGATCTTTAGCGAATTCTGGAATTTGATGTCGCCATGAGTACCAAAATTCGGGAAACCCATGCAGGAACAGCATCAATGGGCCTGATCCCTGGGTCACATAATGTAATCTAACTCCGTTTGTGGAGATGAATTCATGAGACCATGTCTCCTCTAAAATAGTCATAATAATTCCTTCATAGAAGATGTTTCTAGCGAATGGAGATAATTACATGTTCCCTAAACACATGGATCTAAATAACTTCTAAATCCATGCCAGCCAAAGACTTTTTCCATAACGCTGTGAGAACTGCCCTGATCAAAGATGGCTGGACAATCACTGATGATCCACTAAAAATTGAAGTAGGTAGATGATCTATTTATATCGATTTAGCAGGGTAAGCGCATCTAAAAAAGTAGTCACCTATACAGACAGTTGATGCAGGCAATGAGTCAACGCTGACCAAGTTTCCGATTCCGTCTGCATCAGCAACAAACAACAACTATTTAGCGGAAAA
>Ga0224723_1000074_pt1 | contig 61936 bp, 53 predicted proteins | sample Balambano_FR2_Me_FD_161647 | JGI IMG/M metagenome (GOLD analysis project Ga0224723, IMG submission 161647) | Freshwater sediment microbial communities from Lake Towuti, South Sulawesi, Indonesia - Balambano_FR2_MetaG | ecosystem: Environmental > Aquatic > Freshwater > Lake > Sediment | place... | reverse complement strand
GCACCGCCGCCCGCCCCGCCCACCGCCACGACCATTTGCGCGGTCGAGTTGTACGCAATCCGGCTGTTATCCGGCGACATCACGGGCGGCGAGTTGTAGCCCCACTCGGTTACTCGAGTCGGCGGCTGCGCAGCATCGCCATACCACGCCCAGAAGTCGCCGTTAATCGTGATGACCAACGGTTCAGCAAATTGCGCCCGCACGCTCATCACGCTCAAGATGCACACAAGCAATACAATCAAAACCCGTCTCATGACGACCCCAAACTTACAGATACCCGCATCTTTACAAATTATAACGAGTCAGAGCCAGCTTGAGGATAGCTATGCAACCGTGCGTAGGGAAAGCGCACGGCTGCGGGGATACTATAGACGACGGAAGCGCACGCGCAAGCCGTCATGCGGGCGCAGCGTCGGAAACATGATGTAATCAAGGTTTTGCCCCGCCACCAGTTCCCAGGTGTAATGGCGCAATAGGTGCGACGCGACGATCTTCATCTCCATCTGCGCAAAAGCATAGCCGATGCAGACACGCGGTCCGCCGCCGAAGCCAACCAGACTGAACGGCTTGTATTCACCATCGCGCTCCGGGGAGAAACGTTCCGGGTCAAAACGCTCCGGATTGGCGTAAATCAACGCATCGTTATGGGCAGACGGGATCGTGTACAGCACGCGCCAGCCTTTCGGGACATGATAACCGTTGAACTCGAACGGCTCGACCACGCCGCGGAAGCCGCCCGGCACCGGGCATACAGGCGCTCAACTTCCTTCAAGACCTGCTCCAGATACGTCATCTGCTTGAGATGGTCGACGGTTAGTGCGCCGTCGATTGTCAGCGTTTCCTGTTCCGCACGCGCCTTCGCCCACACCTCCGGCTGCTGCGCCAGGCACATGCAAAATGAGGTCAACATAGAAGTCGTGGTCTCGTGTCCGGCGAAGAGCAGCAGCAATGCCTGCACCACCAGCTCCTGCATCGACAAGCCTTCGCCGTTTTCGTCACGCGCCAGGATCAACAAACTCAGCGCATCCGCACCGGGATTCGCCACGCGCTCACGCACCCGCGCTTCGATGTACGCAAGCAGTGCGTCGCGCGCCTTAAGCGCCCTGGCATACGGCATTCCTGGCAGATTCAGCGGTAGTGAGGTTAGCCCATTCGTCAAATCCGTGAAATGCTGGCTCAGTTGCGCCGTCTGCGCGTCGTCGTCCATCGTGCTGCCCGTCAGCAGCGTGCAGGCGATCTCGAACGTCAAGCGCTTGTTCTCGTCGAACCACTCGAACTCCCCCAACCGCTCCCAGCGCTCCAGATAACGCGCTGTCAGCGTTTCCATCGTCGTCAGGTAATTGCGCAGCGCCTCGCGATGAAAGGCGGGCATCAGTAGTTTGCGCTTCTGGCGATGCTCATCGCCGTCCTGCAAAAACAGCGAGTTGCCGAGCAGCGTCTTGAACGTGACGGGCCATCCCTCTTTCCATGAGAAATGATTCATATGCGTAGACAGGATGAAGCGGTTAGCCTCTGCCCCGCTCATCACGACCGTCGGTTTGAAGAGGATGTGCGTGCGCACAATCGGACCATGCTGCTGTGTGCGGTGCGTCAGGTAGGTGGGATCGCTGAGAAAGCGCAACGTTTCGCCAATAAACGGCAGCCCGTTAGAGCCGGGCGGGAGCGGACGTGTAGAAGCGTGTGCAGCCATAAGCCTTAAGACTTTCAATTACAGCAATCAATTTCGAGCTACATCTTACGCCAGATAACTGAAAATCGGACTAAAGACACTGAGTTTACATTCAATTTACATGGCTCTAAGGTTACGTTTACAGCCACCCCCTAACCTGTAATACAATTATTGAGTCCAATGGATGTTCACTTTGGCGAGTTATTGCTCTGCAACCCCTCGCCTGTTTCGCGTTCAAGACAAGAAGGAGTCCACAACCTATGTCTCCATGGCTAAAAAGAATGCTTGGCTCGCTGTTGGTGGCATTGCTGATCATCACAGCGTTTTACATTGGCACGATGGTGGTTGCTACCCGCGCCGGCACGCCTGTCAGCTGGCAGCAGCAGAGCGTCGCCATTGCGACACCGCCGACCACTGCTACCGAAAGCGAGCGCCTGCTGGCAGACATTTACGCCCGTATCGCGCCGTCCGTCGTGTCCATCAACATTGTTCAGCGCATCGGGGGCTTACAACCGATTGATCCACAACTAAGCCCGAATGACATTCCTGATGGCGGCTTTGCGCAAAGCACAGGGACAGGCTTCGTCATTGACACCATCGGTCATATTGTCACCAATGCCCATGTGGTTGAAGGCGCGGAACTGATCGAAGTCAACTTCATTGATGGCACAATCGTTCGCGCAGAGGTTGTCGGCAGTGACCTGAACAGCGACATCGCGGTCATTCGTGTTGATTTGCCTGCTGAACAACTACGCCCGATTGCGCTTGCAGACTCCGACTCACTGTTTATTGGACAGACAACGGTTGCCATTGGCAGTCCGTTCAACCAGCCCTGGACGATGACGACGGGGATCATTAGCGCGCTTGATCGCACCATTCAGGGGCTGACGATTTTCAGCATCGGTGAAGTTATTCAGACTGACGCCGCCATTAATCCTGGTAACAGTGGTGGACCACTGCTCAATCTCGCGGGCGAGGTCATCGGCGTCAACTCGCAGATCAGCAGCAATTCGCGCAGCAATTCCGGCGTCGGTTATGCGGTGCCGAGCAACCTCGTGCAGCGTGTCAGCAGTTCGCTCATCGAAAAAGGCACTGTCGATTACAGCTATATCGGCATCTCCGGTACGGATATGAACGTGCTGCAAATGGAAGCGCTCGGATTGCCCAATAACGCGCGCGGGGTGATCGTCAACGAAGTCATACCGAATGGTCCTGCCGCGCGTGCAGGTTTGCGCAGCGTCGGCGACATCACCCAGATTGATGGCTTCGACGTTCCGGTCGAGGTGGATATTATTACAGCGGTAGACGGACAGCCTGTAACGGGTATGCCAAGCTTGATCAGCTATCTGGCAAGTAACACCCTGCCAGGGCAAACGGTCACGCTCACGGTCGTGCGTAATGGAACCGAGCAACTTGAGATCAACGTTACTCTGGGCGCGCGCCCAGAATAGCAGGAACCGGCAGCACCGCAATCACCCCGTCGCGCGTCACGCCGCCCGCGACGGGCAAGTCCTGCGGCTGAAAGTTCTCGTCAAAGCCGTAGACCTTAACCCACAACTCATATTCCCCGGCAGCGATATCTGCGGGCAGCCACAGCGCGCGGTGATCCCACACACCGATTCCCGGCTGCCAGACGGTGGTCGGCGCAAAGCCCCACCCCGGCTGCGCGTCGTTCTGCGCCACTGGCGCGCCGCCAACAGGCGCGAGATAGACTGCGACCGTATAATCGCGAATCAGTGGAAGATCGGTCGTCCAGTACAACGAGATCGGCAGCGCTGTGCCGGGTGCGTAGCGATTGCCCAATGGCAGTGTGTAGCCGCGCAGCCGGAGTGTGTCGTCAAACAGAAACGGGCTGGCATATTGCGGCAGGGTAAAGCCAAACGAGTCAGGCGTTTCAGCAGTTCTAAATTCGATCAGACGTGCCAGATCGCCAAAAGCCTGTGTCTGAATGGGGTAGTAGTGTGTCGATAGAAAGCGTTCGACCGGACGCACGCTCCAGGGATGCGCCGCACCGAAGTTCTCCAACAGCCATACGCGGTCACGCGGCTGCGCCAGCGCGTAAATCAACGGTATCGATTGCATTCGTACCAGTGCATCGGGATTATCATCGCTCACCAGCGCGGGTTGTTCGGGACTGGGACGGTCGCCGGGGTTCAGCGGCAGCGCAATCAGACGGGCATCATCACCAAATTTACCGTAATTCAGCATGAAATCGACATATGCGGGATTGCTCAACAGCACCACATCGCCATGCTGCGTCTCGTGCTGAATTGCACTGACAAGCCGATGCAGATCGGTGTCGGTCGCACGATACTCAAAATCACCATCGTGCAACGCGCGTAAGTACAAACCCGCAAGGATGAACACAACGGCAAGCAAGGCGCTGCTGCCCTCAAGCGCATATCGCCGCGCAGACGTCATGGTCCAGAGCAGCCATGCAAGGCATACAACTATCGACACGGCAAACACCCATCCCCATACAGGCTGCCCCATCCGCACCCACGCGAAATCCAGCGGCACAGTTGCCCACAACTGCGGAATGACAATCGGGCGCAGGTAATCGATCAGGTTTAACCCGCCGCCCCACTCAATCGTGCCGTTTGCCTCGGCAGGCAGCCCGCGCGTGTAATCGCCCCATCGCACAGACACAGCGCTTGCCTGCACCCATACGCCATAGGCCACGAGTACAAGCGCGACAGCGATGAACGTTGCATAGACGATCTTCGATCGTCTTTCGCGTTTCCACAGCGCCTCCAGAACAGGCAGCGCACCGAGTATCAACAGAGGTACGGTGGGCGCAAGAAAACGCGGGGGCCACGACAAGCCGCCAAACCAGTGCTGATCGATAAACAGCGCATAGCCAAACGTGAACGTGAGCAGCAGCAGCGGCAGCGCCAGTGCGTAACGCCACAAGCCGCGCCGCCAGAACAGGTAAATGCCGGGAATGGCAAGCAGCAGCGGCGGCGAAGTCGCCCAGATGCTGCCTCCAATGCTGAACAGGTAACTGTGAAGTGCCGTAACAACGTAGGTAAAGTTGCTATCCAACCGCGCCAAGATGTTGTAGCGCCCGCCGCCCAGCACAGCCGCACCGACAAAGACAGCCGTCGCGAGGAGAATGATGCCAACGATGATCAGCAGGATGCGTCCGAGAGACGCATGGCGAATGCTCGTGACGGAGCCAGGCAGGAGCAGCACCAGCAGCGCGGGTAGCGCAAACACAGAAGCAGCGCGCGTCAGCAGCAGCACAATAATCGATACCGTCAACAGCAGCAGCCACCACGGACGGTAGCTATGCGCGCGTGTGCGCTCTGCCAGCAGCGCAGCCGTTGTGATCGTCAGTGCGGTGAGCGGCTCGCGAAAGAATGTTTTGCTGTAGGGAACGGCAATCGTCGCCAGCCCGTACATCAGCGCGACCAGCACGGCTGCCCGCGTATCAAACGCCAGCGCGCGCGCAAACAGAAAGACGACACAGCCCGTCAACGCTGTCACGACAATGTTGAACATCCAGGTTGTATGCACGAGTCCGATGCCTGGCACGGCGTTTGCCAGCGCGTACAGCGGTTGTGACAGCAGCGGTTGCATCAGTTCAGTGTCAAAGCGCTGCAAGGGGTATGGCAGTGTGGGATCGACCTGTTCCGGCAGCCGTTCACTTGCGGATAGATCGAGCAGCATATCGCCGTAACGGTACTGGCTGGCAGTGGCGTTAAAGAGATAGCGGCTGTCACCGCTTTCGATGTAGCCGCTGTAGATGAGCAGATAGACGCTCGAAAGCAGCGCAAAGGTTGCCAGCATACAGGCAAGCGTGCTGCGCGTGAGCAGGGGTATCGGTGAAGTCATGTACAGAGTATAGCAGGCGGCAGCATACTAGTCTTACTGTGGATTGGCGATTGCCAGCAGCAGCGGCGCAACACGAGCTATCGCTTCATCTACAGGACCTGCAACCGTTGCGCCGGACGCCTGCTTGTGTCCGCCACCGCCCAATTCGAAGGCAACTGTACTGACATCAAAGCCTGGCTTGCTGCGTAAACTGACTTCGACCTCTCCGCTGGCTTTCTCTTTGTAGACGACGGCGACTCGGGCTTCATCAGTGGTAATCAGGTAACCGACCAAGCCGCTGTCGGTCGTGTCATCCATGCCGACTGCTTGCCAATCGGCAACGCGCACTACGCCGCTGATCACCCCGTCCTGCAATGTGACGGACGGCAGCGCCTGCTGCCATAACTGGATGTCGCGGAAATCCTTGCTGTTGAGCGTACGCTGGATGATGTCGTACATCGGCGCGCCTGCTTCCATTAGCTGTGCTGCTAACAGTAACGTGCGCGGCTGCACGCTGCTGACACGGAAACCGATGGTATCTGTGACCAACCCGGTCATCAATGCAGTTGCGATCTCAGGTGTCAGCGACTGCCCCAGATAGGGCAGCCAGTTCTGCACGACCTCGGTTGCGGATACGGCGGCTGCATTAACAAGGTGAATGTGTCCGAAACCCGTATTGCTCTGGTGATGATCAAGGTTGATAACGACCGGGCTGTTGGCGCGTCCGTAGGCACCGCAATCGCCCGTGCGCGCTTCATCGCTGCTGTCGAGTGAGATCATGGCATCCCACGCGCCCGTCTTGAGCTTTTCCAGTACCGTGTCAGAACCTGGTACGTAGCGCAGGTAGGACGGCACGCCGCCATCGACCGCCACATCTACTGTCTTGCCAAGCGCACGCAGCGCCAACCCTAACCCCAACATGGAACCGATGGCATCACCATCCGGCTCCACATGCGTCACCAGCAGCAACCGATTGGCAGTATGAACAGCTTGTGTCGCCTCAGTCCACATCAGCGCGGGTAGTGAATTCATCGTCATCCATGTCATCCTCTGGCGGGGCGGGCGGAATATCCAGGCTGTCGATCAAACCTTCCATACGATCGCCGTGTGCCAGTGACGTATCCCAGAAGAAGCCCATGTCCGGGACACGACGCAGTTGCAACCGCTTGCCGACTTCACGTCGAAGAAAGCCTTTCGCCTGCTTCAGCACGCCCATGATTTCCGGCATCCGCTCTTCTTCGCCCAACGCATTCACGTAAATACGCGCGTACATCAACTCTGAGTCGATTTCAACATCTGTTACCGTCAGCCCTTGCAGGCGGGGATCGGAAACTTCACGCAGGATGAGTACACTCAAAATCTGGCGAATGCGCTCGGCAATGCGGTCTTGCTTGATACTACTCATGTTCAACCGCCTTTGCCAATTAGCTTACACGCTCGGTGACGTAAAACTCGATCAAATCGCCGACTTCAAAGGCAGCGAAATTCGATAAGCCGATGCCGCACTCAAAGCCCTGGCGCACCTCGCGCACATCTTCCTGCACACGCTTGAGCGAACTGACGCCGCTGCCTTCGACGACGACCTGTCCACCGCGCCGCACACGCGCCTTGGCATTACGCCGCGCTTCGCCTTCCTTAACCATACAGCCGGCAATCGTGCCAACTTTGGAGATGCGGAAAACCTGGCGCACTTCAGCAACGCCAATCGTCTTGTCTGCGTACACTGGCTCCAGCATACCCTGAAGCGCCAGCTCGATCTCCTCGAACAGTTTGTAGATGACACTGTAGCTGCGAATGTCCACCCCCTGCGAATCGGCGGAACGCCGCGCGGCTTCGTCGGGATTGACGTTGAAGCCGATGATAATGGCGTGGGCGGTCGCCGCCAGCATGACATCACTTTCGGTGATGCTGCCAGTTTCCGCAGACAGAATGCGCACGCGGATGCCGCCTTCATTCTCGTCGGAAATCTTGTTCAGCCCATCGACAATCGGTTGTAACGAACCGTTGACATCGACGCGCACGATCAGCGTCAGTTCTTTCGCCTCGTCTTCTTTAAACTGCGCGAAGATGTCTTCCAGCGTCAGCGCGCGGCGTCCACCCGCTTGCTTCTGCGCTTCGGCAGCTTCCAGTCGTTCGGCAACCAGCGCGCGCGCCAACTTCTCGTTCTTCATGACCTCAAAGCTATCGCCGGGCTGCGGCAGGTCATGCAGCCCCAGCACCGAAACGGGCTGCGACGGCACAGCCGTCTTGATGTTCTTGCCCGCTTCGTCGTACATCGCCTTGATGCGTCCAAACGTCCTACCAGCCACCAGATCATCGCCTACCTGGAGCGTACCGTTCAGCACCAACAGTGTCGCGATGCTACCGCGCGATTTATCCACGCGCGACTCCAGCACGACCCCGCGCGCATCGCTCTTGGGATTGGCAATAATTTCCTGTTCGTCGCTGATCAACAAAATCGCTTCCAGCAGGTCTTCGATGCCCGTCCCTTGCTGCGCGCTCACAGGCACGACAATCGTATCCCCGCCGTAATCATCCGGCGCAAGTCCCATGTCGTTTAACTGCTGCTTGGCGCGATCAACGTTTGCGTTGCGCTTGTCAACCTTGGTTACGGCGACAATTACCGGAACATTCGCTGCCTGCGCGTGGGTATACGCCTCGCGCGTCGTCTGCATCACACCGTCGTCCGCCGCCACGACCAGAATCGCGATGTCCGCCCCTTGCGCCCCGCGCGCACGCATGGCAGTGAATGCCTCGTGACCGGGAGTATCCAGGAACGTGATTTGCCGTCCGTTGTGTGCAGCGCGATATGCGCCGATATGCTGCGTAATGCCGCCCGCTTCGCCTTCAGCGACATGTGCCTTGCGGATGGTATCGAGGAGTGTGGTCTTGCCGTGATCGACATGACCGAGGATAGTGACGATGGGCGGGCGGCGTTGCAGGTCTTCCGCCTTTTCGTCCCTGTACATTCTGCGCCACGTCTGGGCAGTCGCGGCGCGGTGTTCGCGTTCCGCCTTTTGTGCGACCTGCGTTGCGGATTGTGCCTCGTAACCGAGTTCTTCGATCACGATCGCCGCCGTATCGTAATCGATCTGCTGGTTGATCGCTGCCATAATGCCGTTGGCGATCAACCGCTTCATCACTTCAATCGGGTTCGCGCCGATCAATTCCGCCAGCTCGCGGACGGTTAAATAATCCGGGACGAGGACGACTTGTTTCTCTAGAGCCATTCAGTGCCTCCACACGGCGGGCGGAGCGTCTGAACGGCATACAAGCATCCGTCGAGGTTATGCCACGCCCGCGTTACAACTACACATATTCAGTTCACTTGAAAAAAGCGCTGCCCGACGAGTCATGATTCAGACGCTGCTTGGCGCAGCCGCTCACGGTCTTCAGGCGTCAATGTCGTTTTTAAGGCTTTCGCCAGGACATCGGATTTCATCGCGCGTTCCCAACACTCTGGGCGCTCACACAGATATGCGCCCCGCCCATTCATTTTACCACCTGGATCGATCTTTATCCCATCCTCAGTGCGCACGATCCGCGTGAGCGTGCGTTTGCCCGCTTTCTCACGACAGACCGCACACATACGGATGGGAACTCGTTTCGCTGGCTTTGCGGCTGCTTCAGGCATCACAAAGCCCCCCGACTAAAGCTCTTCATCCCAGTCAAGTTCGCCGCCACGATTACCCTTGCGCTGGCGTTTGACATACGACTCGCCGCGTTCCTCGTCGTAAAAGACCTGACGCCCCTTCTTGCCTTTCTTGTTCTTGCCCGCCTTGGTACCCTTGCGCGAATCTAACACGTCAATATCGTCGTCTCCGTCCTTATCGACAACCGCTTCAACAGGTCCCATCGGCGCTGGCGTGAACGTGCGCGCTGGCTGCTGGGTTGGCTTCGGACGGCGAGGGGCGACAGGGGCAGGCTCATCCAGATCGGGGAAGGCATCTGGCGCTTCCTCAAGTCCTTCTTCGGCAGCAACCGCCACCGGAGCCGGTGCAGCTGCTTCTACCACAGGCTCGCGCTCAGGCGCAGCCGCAACAGGTTCAGCTTCCGGCTCAACGTCTGCCTCAGCAACTTGCGGCTCAACATACTCGGGAATGACGATGCTGGCAATGGCGTCCTGCACCTGGCGCAGCGCTGTCTCCGGGAAATCGTTCAATTTCGCCTTAATACGGCGTTCGTCCAGCAACGCCGCGACCATGATGTCGCCCACCGTGTTGAAAGACTTGAGCGCTTCCTTCATCTCCGCAGGCAGGTCAAGCGCATCCAGGCTGAGTTGGAACGCACCCGCAGGCAGCGTCGCCTTGACCGCTTCGATCTGGGCGCGGCGTTCGCGGCGGTTGGCTTCGCGGCTGGCGACATGCTTGCGCTGCACCATATCCGCAAACTTGCCCAGCATGGTGAACTCTTCCGGCTGGATCGTGCGCCCAAGCGCCTTCTTCTCCAGAATGCGCTCTGCCTCAGTGATAATGTCTGGCTGCTGCTTGACGATCTCTTTGACGGGCGACACGTCGCGGTTCTCAATCGCTTCCTGTACCGCTTCGGCAACGCTTTTGATGTCAATGCGCCAACCCGTCAGCTTGGCAGCGAGGCGTGCGTTCTGCCCCTCTTTGCCAATCGCCAGCGACAATTGATCATCGGGGACAATCACCACCGCTGTGCGCCCGACATCAGGATCATCTTCGAGGTAAACCCCCGTCACACGCGCCGGACTCAGCGCTTTGGCGATAAACTGCTCCTGATTGGCGTTCCATTCGATCACGTCAATCTTTTCGTCGTGCAGTTCCTTGACGATGTTCTGAATACGACCGCCGCGCATCCCGACGCACGCACCCACCGGGTCAATGCCCTCTTGCAGCGCGGCAACGGCGACTTTAGAGCGATAGCCCGCCTCGCGTGCAATCGACTTGATTTCGACATGCCCGTTATAAATTTCAGGGACTTCGTATTCCAGCAGGCGGCGCAGCATGTCACGATGCGCACGGCTCAGCACGATCTGCGGACCGCGGCTGGTCTTCTTGACTTCCATGATGTAAGCACGCAGCTTGTCGTGCGGCTTGAACTTTTCGCTTGGAATCTGCTGCGCGCGTGGCAAAATCGCCTCGGCGCGTCCCAGACTCACGGTGATCAGGCTGGCGTTCAGGCTTTGCACCGTACCATTGACCAGATCGCCTTCGCGCACGCTGAACTCTTCGTACAACTGTGTGCGTTCCGCCTCACGAATCTTTTGCAAGATGACCTGCTTGGCGGTCTGCGCGGCAATGCGCCCGTACTTCTTCATCGAGCCTTCGACCATGACCATGATCACGTCGCCGACCTGCGCTTCTGGGTTGTAGAAACGCGCCTTTTCCAGGTCAACTTCAGTACGGCTGTCTTGGACAGTCTCCACGACTTCTTTTTCAACGAAAACGCGCGCCCGCCCGGTGTTCGGGTCGATCTGCGCGTCAATTTGCTGCGCGTTGCCAATGCCTGCATCACGACGGTAGGCGGAAACGAGCGCATTGCTCAACGCTTCCAGCACAATATCGCGCGGCAAATTACGCAGCTCGGCAATTTCATTAAAGGCAACTTCAAATTCGCTTCTCATAGCACTTGCTCTAACAGCTCCCAGTAACGACGGGAAGATGGGGACAGAATGACGGTGAAAAGTGGTTTTGACCCACAACTAACAGAAAAAGTGGGGGGCACCCACTTTTTTCCGCAACGACATGCATATGTTAACACATTTTTGAAGCGCTGTCTAGCCTATGACTTCGTATGTCATAACCGGCGTTGCGCGCCCGCTGACGTTCACCAACCCCAACTGGCGCGTCACAACCTGCCCTTCGATCATCAGGCATATATCCTCGCTAATGATAATGCGCCCCCCATGCGTGAGTTCCTGCAAACGAAATGCCAGGTTGACCGTATCACCAATCGCTGTGAAGTTCATCAGGTCGGGCGCGCCGACATTGCCGACGACCGCCATACCGCTGTGGATGCCGAAATTAATCGCTACCTGATACTCAGGCGCAACATCGACATAAAATTTTTCCAGCGCGGCGCGAATAGCCAGCGCCGTCCGCACTGCCCACAACGCATGATCCGGCTGCGCCAGCGGGGTGTTGTACAGCGCCATCAAGCCGTCACCCAGAAATTTATCCACCGTTCCGCCGTATTCGCGCACGATACCGACCAACAGAGTGTGATAGCGGTTCAGAATGGTCAATAACTGCTGCGGGTCTACGCGCTCAGAAATACTCGTGAAGCCTTCGAGATCAGCCACCAGCACCGTCACCTCTTGCAGCTTGCCGCCAAGTGACACCTGGTCGGGTGCGTTCAGAAGCTGCTCGACCACCGCCGGCGCAACGTAGCGCTGAAATGTCTCGCGGATCATCGTCTGCGATTTATAGAGCGTGTCCGTCTGCTCCTTTTGGCGCAGCCGGGACTTGATGCGTTCGATCAGTTCGCGCGGGTTAAAGGGTTTGGTGAGATAATCATCCGCACCCAGCGATAACCCCTGTACCTTATGATCTTCTGCATTAAGTGCTGTCAGCATCAGCACAGGGACATGCGCAGTCGCACGAATGCTTTTCAGCTGATTGCACACCTCAAAGCCGCTCATACCCGGCATATTGACATCCAGTATCACCAGATCGGGCAGTTGCGCTTGCGCCAGTCTCAGCGTCTCTTCACCATCGTATGCCGTGATCGCCTCATGACCAATGCTCGATACGATATCGGAGAGAAGCTGGCGATTGTCTGCGTTGTCATCGGCAATGAGAATGCGCATGAGTACTCACTTTCCGGATTATTCCGGCATGTACTGATGAAGTTTGGCGACGAGTTCCTTAAACACAATCGGTTTGGAGACGTAATCATCGCAGCCCGCTGCCAGCGCTTTTTCCTTATCGCCGATCATTGCATGTGCCGTCAGCGCGATGATCGGTATCGACTTATAGCGCTCGTCCCCCTTCAAGTCGCGCGCAACTGCCCAACCATCCATATGCGGGAGCGAGAGATCCAGCAGTATCAAGACAGGCAGGGATTCTTTCGCAAGCTTGAGCGCCTGCTCACCATCCGTCGCAACCAATGTTTCGTAGCTCATCGACTCCAGCAAGTCCAATACCAGTGTTAGATTATCCTTGTTGTCCTCAACCACCAGAATACGTTTCTTGTCTGCCATGATTCTTGCCTGCTTTTTGGACGGAACACCCCGTTACGAATTCGCCTTTGCCTGCGCCAGTAGCTGCCGTTCCTGCGTATCGGTGGCACGAATATCCTGCCACGCTTGCAACGCGACGAAGAACGTGCTGCCCTTGCCTTCTGCGCTCTTCACCCATATCACGCCGCGATGCAGTTCAATCAGCCGCTTGGCAATCGCCAGCCCTAACCCTGCGCCGCGTTGGTCATCCGTCTGCTCTCGAGTGACCTGATAAAACGTATCGAAAATGCTTGCCTGATCTTGCAGAGGTATGCCGATGCCGTTATCGGTTACGCTTAGCACGATCCAGTCACCATCGCGCAGCCAGCCGAGTGTCGGAAAACTGAAGTTGTCGGACTTGCCCGATTTGACCTTGACGTTACGCGCACTGAGGATGACTTTATTCTTTGGGCTAAAGCGGATCGCATTCGAGAGGAGGTGGCTCAAGACCTGTTCAATACGTGCCGCATCGCCGTAGATCGCGCCGATGTCGGCATCCGTCTCTTCACGCACTTCGACTTCGTACTTGCTTGCGGCTCTTGCCGCTTCTGCCAGCAGCCGGGCAAACAAAGGCTTGACCTGAACAGCCGCAAAGTCAAGTTCGACGCTTGCCGTCTCGAGACGATGCAGTTCAAGCATGTCGGTAAAATGCTTCAACAGGTCATTGCCACTGCGCTGGATCACCGTGAGGCGTTCTACCTGTTTCGCTGTCACCGCGCCATAGATGCCATTCGCCAGCATTTCGCTGTAACCGATGATCAGGTTCAGCGGCGTGCGCACAAAATAACCCATCTGGTCGAGAAAGGTACTACGTGTGCGCGCTGCTTCCGCAAGCTGCTGGCTGAGCGTTTCGCTTTTCTGGCGCTCGTTGGCTAAATCGCTGCGCACTGAACGCAGTTCGTGCCGAAACTGGTCAAGTTGCGAGCGAACATGCTCCTGTTCATCCGTTTCCCTGACCAGGCTGCGTCGTTTGAGTGCCTGATAGACGTTATACGCCAGCGACAATCCCAGCGCAATGACAAGCCCAACAATGATTTCGCCTGATTGCATGTGGGCTTTTGACTCCCGTTCATACTATCGACGTACAGAAAGGAGTCTACCACACTCGTTCAAACTCTGCTTAAGGTTTTAAGCGTTGGCTTTTTGCCACCTCGCCGTTTTCATGCGTCGCACCACGCGCTGTCAGACGGGCGGTGTCAGGCGTCACAGGTAACGCCCCGGTAACGAGTTCTACCTGCCGTAAGACTTCGTAGTCAAATTCGTGATACTGGCAGATGTCACAAGTCCAGTCGGCAACGTTGGGAACACTGAGCAGCGTATTCTGGTACACAGCGGTAAAGGTCGCCTGCCCGCGTTGGAGATGCCCGATCTGGCAGCGTGGGCATGACTGGGCGGAATTTTTCATTATGGCAACCTCCAATGATTAACGTGGAAACCGAAAATCTGCTATCACTCCCAAAACATCCAGCGGAAAATAACGAAAGACCGCCTCACCATAGATATGATCGCGGGGGACAGGACCAAAGGCACGCGAGTCACGGCTGTGGTCGCGGTTGTCACCCATCAGAAAATACTCTGCCTGCCCTAATGTCCAGGTCTCGTTGACGCACCGGTCACAGCCATTCACCACATACGGCTCATCAAGCAGGACATCATTCACATAAACCCGCTGATCAATGATTTCGACCGTATCGCCCGGCAGCCCGATCAGCCGCTTGACCAACAAGTCTGTACTGATATCCGGAGGATCAAACACCACGATGTCACCGCGCTGCGGCGCGCCAAGCAGATACGAAGTCCGGTCAACGATGATGTACTGTCCGGTAAAGAACGTTGGTTCCATACTGGGACCGTCAATAAAAAAGCGCATCGTCGCCAGGTTGACCAGTGTAAACACCGCCAGCACCACTGCCACCGTTTCCAGCGCTTCACGCAGAATATTCGCCCCGCGGAGATGGGGACGTTTGAGTTCCAATGTTTCCACTACTATGCCACCACCCTAAGGCGCGTTGATGCGTGTGACGATGCCCCAATCAGAAGGCGGCCAATAGCGGAGCAGCGCTTCGCCCACAATAAAGCGGCGATCTACTGCACCGAAGCGCCGCGAGTCGCTGCTGTGGTTACGGTTATCGCCCATCACAAAATATTGCCCCGGCTCCAGTTTTGGAAAGACCTCGTCCGGACAGCTCGTCCGACTGCATTCTTCTGCGATGTAGGGTTCGTTCAAACGCTCACCGTTGACATACACCTGTTGGTTGCGCAGTTCCACGACATCGCCCGGCACACCAATCACCCGTTTGATGTAATCTTCGTCGGGGTTGCCTGGATAGTGAAAGACAACAATATCGCCGCGCTGCGGTGCTTCCAGCATGTAGTGCAGTCGACTGACGATGACAAACTGACCCGTATGAAAGTTGGGCTGCATACTGGGACCTTCAACGATGAAGCGCGCACTCAGCAGATTGACCAGTGCGTAAATGGCAGCGACCAGAATGACCGTCTCGAGTACTTCCCGCAGGAAATTGAAGAAGCCCTGGTTTTGCAGACGCGGGCGCGTCAGATCAGGCATAGTGTGGGTTTCGATTGTGGACACTTGCTGCACGCTGTTTACCCAGTCAAGATACTGTCAATACAGACATTATAAACCGAACAGGCGGGCGACGCAATTGAGGGACGATGAACGTTGCCGGAGTTTTGGCACCAGGTTATCCTACGCTGTATGAACGGATTTCGCCTGCCCCGAATCGTAGACATCCTGTTTCTGACAGCGCTAAGCCTGTATGCGCTGGCGGGCGTTGCGCTGGCACCCTTTCACGGCGACGAACCGATGCTGCTTTACGCCAGCAGCGACTATATCACCGCTTTTATTGATGGCTCCCCGCAGCAATTGGCGACCACGCCACCCTACTTCATCGATAGTGATGCGCACCTGCGTATCCTGAATGGCAGCGTCAGCCGTTACAGCATCGGGCTGGCGTGGCACGCAGCAGGGTATGGGCGCGCTGACCTGCCTCCTGCTCCAGGGTGGGACTGGGGTCGCAGCTACGACGATAACCTCACTGATGGTCGCCGCCCTACTGAGCAGCAATTACTGGTTGCGCGACTGCCATCGGTCTTGTTCCTGATTGTCAGCTTTGCCGCCATGTTTGCTCTGGCACAGGCGCTTGGCGGGCGCACGCTGGCATACGTCGCCACGACGCTGTACGCATTGCATCCTGCTATCCTGCTCAACGGACGGCGCGTGATGCAGGAGAGCATGGTGCTTTGCTTCGGGCTATTGGCGCTCTACCTTGCCGTGCTGATCGTCAAGCAGCTTAGAGGCTCGTCACTCATCACTCGTTACTCGTTACTGCTTGCCCTCGCCTGTGGCTTAACGCTCGCCAGCAAGCACAGCGGCATCGTCTTCGTGGTAGGCGTGCTCAGCATCGTCATCACAGGCTCCATCGTCGCTGCGTGGCAGCAGCGAGAACGGCGTACATCCTTGCTGCTGACGGGAGTGGTTGTAACAGGAGCGAGCGGCGTGCTGGGAATAGCGCTGTTCATCACCCTTTCGCCTGCACTTTGGAACGACCCGCCTGCCCGACTTGGTGATTTATTGGCTGTACGTGCGGAACTGCTCGACATTCAAACTGTCGCTGCAGGTGGCGCAATGTCGATTGAGCAGCGCATCGAGAAGATTTTTACGCAGCCGTTCGTTGCCCCACTGATGTACTACGAGACACAGGTGTTTGCGGTAGCGCCGATTGAGGCAGAAATTGTGCGTTATGAGGGGTCTGGCTTGAGCGGTGTACAATGGGGTATTGGTGGTCTGCTGCTCACGCTGGCGGCGGCAGGTGGCATCATTATTGCCACCTTTATCATACGGGTGCGCCCGTTCAAGTCGTCAGCGCTGGCAGCGGGGATGCTGATGGTGTTGGGGATCATCGTGGCGAGTTTGCTGGCAAACCCGCTCCCCTGGCAGCGCTACTATCTGGCACTCATTACGCTGGCGTGTCTGTATGCAGGCGCGGGGCTGGTCGCCTTGTCTGGTTACACAAAGGGCGCTATGAACGGGGCAGCAGCGCCCCCGTAGCGATCAATGGGAGGGTAACAGTAAAAGTCGTGCCGACACCGAGTTTGCTCTCACATTCGATAACGCCCCCATGCGCCTCCACACTCTGTTTGACGATCGCCAGCCCCAAGCCTGTGCCATCGATCTTGCTGACCGATTCAGCACGATAGAAGGGTTCAAACAGGCGCTTGAGGTCGGCTTCGGAGATACCCATCCCCTCGTCCTGAACGACCAACTGTACGTTGCGCACAGTTTGATCAAGCTTCACCAGAATTTGACGACCAACAGGTGAATACTTTGCTGCATTTGATAACAGGTTGACCAGCACATGCTCCAACAAGCGACGGTCTACGCGCAGTTGTAGTCCCGGTGACAGATGGTTCTCAATCAGGAAAAGGTGTGTCCCTTGGTCTGCGATCCTCACATGCTCAACGGTATCGCGACAAAAATGGAAAACATCGGTTAACTCAGGATTGAACGGCAACTGACCGCTGTGTCCCCGGCTTAAGGTCAGGACATCTTCCATCAGCTGGGTCATGCGCTTGACCTGATAGGCAATGCCATCCAGCTTCTCCTGGATACTCTCAGGTGACAACCGTTGATAGTATCGCCTGAGCAAATCGGTAAACGTCTTGATGACGGTAAGCGGCGTGCGAAACTCGTGCGAGACAATCGATATGAAGCGTTCTTTGAGCTGCATCAGCTCACGCTCCTTACCAATCGTCAATTCCAATGCCTGCGTGCGGATACGCTCGTCTTCCAATTGTTTGCGGTCGCTAATGTCCCGCGCCAGTACCAGGCGGCGTTCGCCTTCACTCATCGTGATGGGATGGCTGGAGACTTCCACAGGGAAGGTGCTGCCGTCTTTCTTGCGATGCCACCATTCCCGCCCAACCACCGAACCCAGATTTGGCGTTGCCAGCAATTCCAGCATCGCCTCGCGCATTTCAGGTGCCTGTATATCGACGGAACGAAGCTGCAAGAATTCTTCTTGGGAATACTGGTAATGGTCAACTGCCGCCCTGTTGACGGACAGAATTTGGAGGGACTTTAAGTCGTAAACCCAGGCTGGAATAGGATTATTCTCGAACAACAGTCGATAGTATTCTTCCTGCTGCCGCAATTCTGCTTCTGCTCTTATAACGCGCGTGATGTCACGACCGACTGCCTGGATCATGGTAACTTGCCCGTCCGCATTCCGAATGCCAAAGTCCACCCATTCAATCCAGCCGACTCTGCCATCAGAGAATGTCGTGCGCACCTCAGCAACACGCGGTTTGGGGTCTACCAGACAATCGGTAAGGCGCTGCAATATGCCAGAATGTTGATCGGCATCTACCAACTCCAGAAACGACTTTCCGATGAGGTCTTCCCGGCGCTTGCCAAAATGTCGACAGTAGGCATCGTTGACAAACAACAGGCGCGGAGTCGTATCGTACAGACACACAAGGTCAATCTGACTCTCAACAATTCCGCGATACCGCGCTTCGCTTTCGTAAAGTGCGCGTTCAATCGCATGATGACCATCCAGCAGCTGGCTGAGCAAGTCCTGAGGTTCACAACCCTGTGCTTCTGCCAACAGCACCAAGCGCTGCACCAGATCATCGCCAAACAAATTACTCATTGCTTCCGCTACTCATGACACTTGTAGAGAACTATGTTCACCGACACTCACTATTGCAATCCTTATTATCCGTCAGTATTGGGTCGGTCTGCATAAAGATTAAGTGAACTCCGTATGTTGTCTATCAATGCGCGCGCCCTAACGGGTGCATCGCCGACGTACTGAGAAGCATCCAGTAAAGTTTGTATGGCATCGGACGATAGCAGATCAAGCAGTGTCGAATCATGCGCGAGCGTAATGGCAAGCGGGTTCGGCATTCCGCGCTGTACATCTGCCCACGCTGCCAGACTATGCTCGCGAATAACTTCATGGAGACGTTGGCGGTCGCCGCCTGCCTTGACCGCTGCCATCAGCAAGCGTTCCGTCGCAGCAAATACGCCGTAGCGTTCCAGTGTACGCTTGACAGCATCTGCGTCAATCCTTAGCCCATCGATCAAACGCGCCGCGCGCAACAAGAGTTCATCTGCGGTCAGGAACGCCTGTGGCAGTATAATGCGACGGTTGGCACTGTCGTCGAGCGTGCGCTCAAGCAAGTTGTCAGCCGCATTCCCCCATGCCACGTTGGGGAGCGCCGCCAGATAGCGTGCCAGACTATCAAGATTCTCGGCGTTGATCGGGTTGCGCTTGAAGGGCATGGCGGACGAGCCAACCTGTGTCGCGCTAAAAGGTTCCGCCCATTCACCAATCGGCGGCATTTGCAGCACACGTATATCGAATGCCAACTTGTAGATCGACATGCCCAAACCAGCCAGCGCCGTCAACACCGTCCAATCCTGGCGACGCGGGTAGGTTTGTGTCGCAATCGTGTACGCAGGTAGATCGAGCGCGCGCATAACTTGCGCCTCCAATACTTGCGGCGTCATCGCTGTCCCCGCCAGCAGTTCCGCGTAACTGGCAGCAGTTCCAACTGCCCCCTTTAACCCCTTGCCGCCAATCTCGTCACGAATGACGCGCAATGTCTTGTAATCCGCTGCCAAATCCTGGGCATACACTGCCAGTCGATAGCCAACAGTCGTGGGTTCAGCGGGCTGCAAGTGCGTCCATGCCATGCAGACATGATCGGCTTCTGCCTCAATTCGGTCACACAAAGTCAGCAGGAGTGTCCGCAATCGAGTGAGCAGCAAGCTCAGCCCCTCACGCAGTCGGAGCGCGTCGGCATTGTCTTCGATGTCCATGCTCGTCGCGCCCAGGTGGACGATACCACCCCCAATCTGGCACTGCTCGGCATAGGTTTTGATTTCTGCCATCAGGTCATGCTTGATGTCAGCTTCGATGGTATGAGCGCGCTCAATATCGATAGCGTCCTCGTGCGCGCGCAAATCTTCCACCTGTTCGGTCGTGACCAAGCCCGCCTGCGCCTGTGCCGCTGCCAGTGCCACCCATATGCGTCGCCACAAACGGCGCTTGTGTTCCTCAGACCACAATTGGCGCATGGCATCGCTACCGTAACGCCAGGTGAACGGCGAAAGATGAGTTGCGTGGGTGAAGGCTTGGGTCATGGGCTATAATTGTCCTGTTTGGAACAAACAGTATAACGAGTATCGAAGTCATGACCACCCTCCTGCTTCGCAACATCCACACGCTCGCAGTGATGGACGATACACGCCGCGAACTCTCGAATGCCTGGATATATGTGCGTGATGGCATTATCGAGTCTATCGGGAGGCACAATGGCACACAACCGCTCACTGCCGATGAAGTGATTGACTGTTCACGCCATCTGGTAATGCCAGGACTCATTAACACACACCATCATATGTACCAGACGCTCACGCGCTGTCTGGCACAGGAGCGCGACTTATTCGCCTGGCTGCGCACGTTGTACCCGATCTGGGCGCGCATGAACGGCGAGGCGGTCTACGTGAGCGCCAAACTCGCAATGGTGGAACTGATATTGAGCGGCTGCACCACCAGCAGCGACCACCTCTACATTTACCCCAAAGACGTATTGATCGATGATGAGATTCGCGCAGCGCAGGAAATCGGGATGCGGTTTCACGCCGCGCGCGGCTCGATGAGCGTGGGCGAAAGCAAAGGCGGCTTGCCACCGGATCGAGTCGTCGAGCAGGAAGATGCTATCCTGCGCGACACACGCCGCGCTATCGAAACCTACCATGACCCGAAGCGCTATGCGATGACGCGGATCGCAGTTGCGCCCTGTTCGCCCTTCAGCGTCTCGCGCGATCTGATGCGTGAAGCGGCGGCGCTGGCACGCGCGTATGGCGTCAGCCTGCATACACATCTTGCCGAAAACGATAATGATGTCAGCTACAGTCTGGAAACGTTCGGAATGCGCCCCGGCGATTACGCGGAGGATGTCGGCTGGGTGGGCGCGGATGTCTGGCACGCGCACTGTGTCAAACTGGATGATAACGAGATCGATTTGTTCGCTCGCACACACACAGGCGTCTGCCACTGCCCCAGCAGCAACATGCGGCTGGCAAGCGGCATCGCACCTGTGCGCAAGATGCTGGATGCAGGCGTGATCGTCGGCTTGGGTGTTGATGGCTCGGCGTCGAATGACAGTAATCATTTGCTGGCAGAGGCACGGCAGGCGATGTTGCTTCAGCGCGTCGGCGGCAACCCGGCTGCGCTGAGCGCGCGCGAGGCGTTATGGATGGCGACGCGCGGCAGCGCCGCCGCACTGGGAAGAGATGATGTCGGAAGTCTGTCACCCGCGATGGCAGCGGATGTGATCGCTTATCGCATTGATACGCCCGCATTCGCCGGCGCGCTCCATGACCCGCTGGCGGCGCTGGCATTCTGTCAGCCACCATCGGTTGATGTGTCGATCATTAACGGGCGCGTCGTCGTAAAGGCGGGAGTATTACAAACGGTTGATGTGCCGCTGCTGATCGAAGAACACAATGCCATTTCGACACGCCTGATTCGTGGCGATTAGATCGTGCTATCATGTACGCAAGGTGGTGATGTGAGGATGCAGCGATGGCGATCATTGCAGACAGGAATTTGTATCCGGGTGTGAACGCCCATTTGAACAGTTATTTGCAGCTTTCCAGGGACGGTATGTGGGAGCCGTTCCATTTCCGTTTGATTAGCCAGCTCGCAGATTTGCTCGAAGTTGTCTTGCCTGATGGTTATGATGTGCTTGCAGAAAAATCGCTTCAAATCGGTGAGTACGAACTTGAGTATCTAGCCTCAGTTCGGAAAAGCGTCACAAAATCCGATATAACGATTTACAGAAGTATTGTCAGTAGCCTGAGTGAAATGGCGCTGGCTAATGTTGCTATACCATCAATGATATTGCCTTTGGAAGCAAGTGTAGACGATGAAGATTTATTGACCAGTGTTGTAATTTTTGCATCGAGAGCAGGCTCGCCACGCCCCGTCACTCGTATAGAGATACTCTCACCTGCTAATAAGCCCGGACATTCTCATCACGAAAAATATCTTGCTCGAAGGCTGGATTTGCTTAAAGCAGGGCTATGTATCGTGGAAATTGATCTACTGCATCACACACGCCCCATTAATCCAGCACTCCCCGTTTACAAAGATCAGGAGTCTGGTGCTGCACCTTATTGCATTCTTGTCACAGTTCCACGCCCCAGCTTTGAAGCTGGCAAAACGGCTGTTTATCAGATCGGCGTCATTGATCCGCTACCCACTATCGCTATTCCTTTGGATGGTGCAGATCAGGTAGTAGTTGATTTTAACGCTGTCTATCATAAAACTTTCATGTCACGGCGCTTCAAGGCACAGGTCAACTACGCCGAAGACCCACCCGCCTTTGATCGCTACACGTCCGCCGATCAGGATGCGATCCGTACATTGCTCGAAGATATTCGCAGCCAGTATCCTGTCAATCCATGAGCAAACCATTCTTGCGACTCGGCGTAATGAGCGCCGTATCTGATGATCGACAATACATCTTACTCTCACAGCGCGCCGACCTCGCTACATGGACGCTGCCCAGCGGACGACTGGACGAACACGAGCCGCTGGCAGCAGCCGCTGCGCGCGAGGTACAGGAAGAGACAGGGGTCGAGGTAAGCCATCTTCAGCCGTTTGGCTTGATCTACATGCAGGGTTGGCAGCGTATGAATGTCGTGTTTACGGGACAAGTCAGCGGCGGCAGCCTGCACAGGAAAACGGACGAAACGCGCGCTAATGGGTTCGCCCCGCTGACTGACTCGCGGCTGCCCCCACACATCGGCTCGCTACTTTCCCATTCGCACCCCTTACCCGTTGTATTGACCACACCTCCCGACGAGTCACGGCGCGTGCGTGCGGCGCTGGCGCGGCGCTATGTCTGGAACTGGCTGCGCGGCAAACCTGAACCACATTACCCCTGCTTTGAGGTACGCGCTGTCGGCTTGATCTGGGAGCAAACACACCGCCGTGTTGTAACGATCAAACGTGGCAACGGGCGTTCGCTGCCGCGCGTGTTATGCGATGGCGTGCGCGCGCCTTGGGTCCAGTTGGGCGATGCTGTCCGCGATTCCTGTGGGCTATCCGCACAACTGGCATGGGTTGGCGTTTGGGAAGACAATGCTGCCAATCAATTGGAGTTCGTCTTTGCGGCATCGCTTCAGGAAACGCCCCTGTTTCGGGCTGGCGAATGGACGAGCGCACGTAACGCAGCGCTGCCCGAACGCGACCTGGAATATCTGGGACGCACAAGAGCCAGTTATGCTCATGATCCGGTCTGGATGATGCAGCCAGATGGCAACGTAGTGGCAGACATGACAATTACATCACTGGGCAGGTAAAGCGTTACACTTTCGCCGCAAGTGATTACGAGAAAGAGAGGCGTTGTGACCACCATTCATGTTCTGCTCGCCGGGGAATCCTGGGTCTCGACCACCACGCATGTAAAAGGCTATGACTATTTTTCAAGCACGCAGTATGCCGTCGGTGTCGAATTTCTGGCGAAAGCACTGCCGTTCGACCGCTTTACCCTGCACCATATGCCTGGGCATCTGGTGCCGACCGACTTCCCGATGACACTGGATGCGTTAGCGCATTATGATGTCGTCATTCTGAGCGATATTGGTGCTAACTCGCTGCTGCTGCATCCCGATACGGCTGTTCACGGATTGACAACGCCCAACCGCCTCAAACTGCTCCAAACATGGGTTGAGCAGGGTGGCGGACTGGCGATGTGTGGTGGCTATCTCTCATTCGCGGGGATGAATGCCTGTGCCAAGTACTTCCGCACCCCCATAGAAGCAATTCTTCCTGTTAATCTCCATACCTTTGACGATCGCGTAGAGACACCGGAAGGCGCACAGCCAGAGGTTATTGATCGCGACCACCCGATTGTGCGCGGCATAGGAACCAATTGGCCCGCCCTGCTCGGCTATAACGAGTTGATATTGAAACCAGATACACACCTGATCGCCAGAGTCGGCGAGCATCCCCTGCTGGCAACACGGCAGGTGGGCAACGGGCGCTCGTTTGTGTGGGCATCAGACATCGGTCCGCACTGGTGTCCACCGCCCTTCTTGCACTGGGAAGGCTACGCGCGGCTGTGGCAGCAGGTGTTGATGTGGCTGGCAGGTCGTTGATACACTGTCAGCCATTGCGCAGGTTCATGGTTGGTCAGTATACGTCGCTGCGAAGTCGCCGCTGCGCGGGATGTTCTCGATGACATCCACCAGCACACCGCTGGGATCGACAGTCACGAAATGGCGCCGACCAAATTCTTCGCTCTTGAGTTCACGAATGAGGGGCAGCCCTGCGGACTGAGCAAAAACGCGCTACAATAGCCACAAGTAAACATGGCGAGCGCATATGGCAATTCGATCCAGTCAAAATCTGTATCCAGGCATCAATGCCCATCTCAACAGTCTGTTGCAGCAAAAAGGCGGCGGTTGGCAGAGTTTTCATGGTGCGCATATTGAGCATTTGCAGGAGGCGATTGAACCGCTCCTCCCGCCGCAGTACTACGCCGATTCTGAACAATCCCTTCAGGTTTGGGAGGTTTTTGCCAACGAAGAAGACTTCCTCAAAGGCTTGGCGATCTATCGGATGCAAGGCGATGAGCCGTCCGAAATTTCGGTCACACGAATTGAATTAATCTCGCCATCCAATAAGCCGCCCCACGCTTACTACAAACAATATCTGTCCAACCGCCTCGACACGCTGCGATCAGGTGTTGCTCTCATCGAGATTGACTATATTCACCAGCGCCGTCCGCTGCTGCCACGACTGGCAAGTTATCCACAGGGCGATGATCATGCGTTTCCGTACATGGTCTCAAGCAGCAACCCGCGCTCACCCGAAGGCAGCGGTTCATTCCAATGCTACGGCATCGGCGTGCTTGATCCGTTGCCACACATTTCCATTCCACTCTTGGACAACGAGTCGATTGCGCTGGATTTGGGGCAGGTCTACGCGCGCACGTTTGCCAGCCGCCGCCGTTACGCGCTGCGAGTCGATTACGCGGTCGATCCGGTCGATTTCGAGCGATACACGGTGCAGGATCGTGCGGTGATCCGGGAGGTGCTTGCGGAAATACGCAACAGATAGTCAATTGGAGCTTATGAAGTGCTCTGGCAAAGCCATTCCATTCGCGCTTAAATTGGGGCACTATCTTTTAATCCCTATCACAGATCACACACGAGACACCACCATGCCAGCAATCGAACAAGCGAAACTTGACGCCATCAAAACGCGCGTCGCGGCCCAGTCACCCGCTATCATCAACTTCCTCCGTGAACTCTGCGCCATCCCCAGCTATGACAGCCAGATCCGCGCGGTGTGCGAACGCGCCGAAGCGGAGATGCAGAAGCTCGGCTTTGATGACATCTTCTTCGACCGCATGGGTAATATCGTCGGGCGCATCGGCGATGGTCAACGCAAACTGCTCTATGACAGCCACCTGGATACTGTCGGCATCGGCGATCCCGCTGCGTGGGCATGGGACCCGTTTGAGGGCAAAATCGAAGACGGTATCTTCTATGCACGCGGCGCATGTGACGAGAAGAACAGCACGCCCGGCATGATCTACGGGCTGGCACTGGCGCGCGATCTCGGCTTGCTCGAAGGCTACACCGCCTACTACTTTGGCAACATGGAAGAATGGTGTGATGGCATCGCGCCACACGCCCTCGTCGAAGTTGAAGGTATCCGCCCCGATTTCGTCGTCGTTGGCGAACCGACCAAGATGCAGGTCTATCGCGGGCATAAGGGGCGCGTCGAAATGCAGGTGATCGCCAAAGGCAAGAGCGCCCACGCCGCCAGCAACTTCCTCGGCGATAACGCCATCTACAAGCTGCTACCGATCATTGACGCCATCAGCAAGCTCGAACCAGAACTTGGCGACGATGCTTTCCTCGGTCACGGGCGCATCACCGTCAGTGATATGCACGTCAAGACGCCGAGCATCAACGCCGTGCCGGACGAAGCGCTAATCTACATTGACCGTCGCATCACATTCGGCGAAACGCCCGACAACGAGCTGGCACGCATCCAGCGGCTCATCGGTGAGCGCAGCGATATTCAGGCGTCCATCCTGCGCTACAACGACCCCAGCTATACAGGGTTCGTTTTTGAAGTCGATAAGATTTATCCTGCCTGGGCGCTGCCGGAAGACAACCCGTTCGTACAGGCAGGGGTACGCGCGGGTGAGATGTTGTGGGGTGGCACGATGCCGACAGGCAAGTGGGACTTCAGCACCAACGGCACGTACTGGATGGGCAAAGCGGGCATCCCCAGCATCGGCTTCGGTCCTGGCGACGAAATCCATGCCCATACGACCATCGATCAAGTGCGGCTGGACGATGTCGTGCGCTCGACCGAATGGTACGCACTGCTGCCAGGGTTGGTTTAATCTAACCACTTCTCAAGCCTAACGAATATATGCTCACATGTATGCTGAAGATAATGTACAAACGTTGTCATCAGCGACGTATTTGATTCCGACATCGTCAACCCTGGAGTACAACAGTGGCAACTCTCACCTCCACCATTCCAGCAAAACAGAACATCGCGTCGCAAATCTGGGATGCGCTCACAAGACCGCACATAACCATCACTGAGCTGAGCGAACGCCGTCGCGCGACCATCGCCTCTGCGCTGCTGCTGGCGCTCGCAATCAGCTTCAGCGTGCTGCTGATCATCTTGCCCACGCTCCCGGTGATTGTTCCGGTAGCCCTGTCCTTTATTGGCTATGCGATAAGCCGAAGCCAGCACATTAACACTGGCATCGGACTATCAATGTTTGCTTTTGTTCTGTCCATCTTCTGGCAAATGGCGATTGTGACCGATTGGTCGAGTGTCAGCGCGCTTGGCTATATGGTCTGGATGGTCGTGCCTGTCGTGTTGAGCGGGCTGCTGTTTCCTCCGCGCATTACGTTTTGGTTGGTGGTTGCGCTTATCACCAGCATCTATGCCCTGCGTTTTGTCGTTTTCACAAACATCCCCGCCGCAGGCTTCGGCGTTGCTGGCGGATTCGTGACGATGCTGTCTGCCATCATCGCACTCGCGAGTTACCTTCAGGAGTTCTATTTCCTGCGCCCGCAGCTGGACGAAATTCGCAGGACGCAGCGCGAGCTTGAGACAAAGAACCGCGCGCTCGAACTTGCAAACGCGGAAATCAAAGACTTCTCCTACATGATCGCCCACGACCTGCGCTCGCCGCTTGTGAACATGACCGAATACGTCAACGAAATCCGCTATTCGTTGGACACCGTCAAGCCTGCGATTGAAGCGGGCATGGGAACACTCACAACGGAACAGCGCTCGCCTGTACAGCTTGCGGTTCACAGCGATCTGCCGGAATCGCTCGACTATCTTGAAACGTCCGCTAAACGGTTGAACAACCTCGTTGGCGAGATTCTGCGCCTGGCGCGCGTCGGACAGCGGGAAACAACGCAGGACAAGGTCGCTTTACCTGCGCTGATCGATGCTATTGTCAAGCGTTATCCTCATGCGCTGACCGAGCAATCCGTCACCATTGGCACATTGCCGGAACAAGTCGTTGCTGACAAGGTGATCGTTGAAGAAGTCATCACCAATCTCATCGATAATGCCGTCAAGTATGCACAGCCAGGTCGCCCACTGCATCTGGACATTAGCGCCGAAACCAAACCGGACAGCGTCGTTATTCACATCAGGGACAATGGTCGCGGCATCCCGACCGCCGAAAACAGCAACGTTTTCATGCCTTTCCGTCGCGCCTCCAATACAAACGATGTCGAAGGCACGGGCGTTGGTTTGTACTACGTGCGCGCACTGGTCGAACGGCAAGGTGGGCGCATCTGGTTTACATCGCAGCCGGGTATCGGCACGACATTCAGTTTCAGCATCGTCAACCTGATCGCTCAACTGTAGAAAGCCCTCTCTCATGACTCTTCGCACTATCGTCATTATCGAAGATGATCCCGCCCACGCGCGCATTATCGAACGTATGTTGAGCCGACTGGGGTTACAAAATCCGCTGCTGCGCTGCGCCACAGGCAACGAAGCCCTGCAACTGCTGGAAAGCCTCGTAAATAACAGCAGTACAGCGATGGCAAAACAGTACGCGCTGCTGATCGACATCAACCTGCCGGGCTTGAATGGCTTTCAGGTGATGGAGAAGCTTGACGCAAATACAGCACTCACTGGTATTCCCCGGATCATCATCTCGACTTCCGACGAGCCGTATGATGTCAGGCAGAGTGAGAAGTTTGCGCACCTTGCCTACCTGATCAAGCCGCTCGATTACGCCCGCATCGTGGAATTGATTAAGGGGCTGGACGCATAGTACAATCGCGTTCATGAAAACACACCTCATCTCTCCCTACGGCAACACCCTCATCAACTTACTGGTTCCCGATGAAGAGCGCACAACCCTGTTTACATATGCGGCAGCACTGCCATCGCTGCAACTCAGTGAGCGGGCATTATGCGATCTTGAACTGTTGGCGACGGGCGCGTTTTCGCCGCTGGATCGCTTCATGAGCAAGGCGGACTACGAGCGCGTGGTCCACGAAATGCGCCTTGCTGACGGCACGCTGTTCCCCATTCCGGTGACACTGCCCATCCCTGCCGATGCGCGCGTGCGCCTTGATGCTGACATTGCGCTGCGCGACGCGCGGAACGACTTGCTCGCGATCATGACCGTTGAAGAAATTTACGACTGGTCGCGCGACGAAATGGCGCAGCATGTCTTTGGCACGCACGATGCCCGCCATCCACTCGTAGCGGAGATGCACCGCTGGGGCGCGCGCTTCATCAGCGGGCGGCTGCGCGTTCTGCGGTTGCCTGCGCATTACGACTTCAAGCCGCTGCGCCTCACACCTGCCGAAGTGCGCGAGCGATTGTCGGCAATGGGGCGATCGAACGTCGTCGCCTTCCAGACACGCAACCCGCTGCACCGCGCGCACGAAGAATTGACCAAACGCGCGGCTGCCAGCGCCGATGCGACGCTGCTGCTGCACCCGGTTGTGGGCATGACGAAACCTGGCGATGTCGATCATTACACCCGCGTCCGCGCCTACAAAGCGCTGACCGAACGCTACTATGACGATCAGGCGCTGCTGGCGCTGCTGCCGCTGGCGATGCGCATGGCGGGTCCGCGTGAAGCGTTGTGGCACGCGCTCATCCGGCGCAATTACGGCGCGAGTCATTTCATCGTCGGGCGCGACCATGCCGGACCGGGCAACGACTCGTTCGGCAGACCGTTTTACGATCCCTATGCCGCACAGCAGTTGGTCGCGCAGCACGTCGATGAGATCGGCATCACAATGATTCCCTTTCACGAGCTGGTCTACGTCCAGAGCGAAGATCGCTACGAAGAAGAAAGTTGCGTACCAGCGGGAGCGAAGATCGCCAAACTCAGCGGCACACAGGTGCGTGAGGACTATCTCGAACGCGGACGCGCGCTGCCCGGTTGGTTCACGCGCCCGGAAGTTGCAGATGTGCTGGCGGATAGTTACCCGCCGCGCCACAAGCAGGGCATCTGCATCTGGTTCACGGGCTTAAGCGGTGCAGGCAAATCAACGACTGCCGAAATCCTGACTGCACTGCTGATGGAACGCGGGCGACAGGTCACAGTGCTGGATGGCGATGTCATCCGCACCCATCTGAGCAAGGGGCTGGGCTTCAGCAAGGAAGACCGTGACGCCAACATCCTGCGCATCGGCTTTGTCGCCTCTGAAATTGTGCGGCACGGCGGCGCGGTCATTTGCGCGGCGATCAGCCCATATCGTGCTACACGCGACCAGGTGCGGGCGTTGGTCGGTACGGAGCGATTTATTGAGGTGTTTGTCGATACGCCGCTCGATGTCTGCGAAGCACGCGATACTAAAGACATGTACGCCAAAGCGCGGCGCGGCGAAATCACAGGCTTCACCGGGATTGACGACCCGTATGAACCTCCGCTCAACGCTGAACTGACGCTGGACACGGTGCGGGCATCGGCGGAAGATAACGCCCAACTCATCGTGAGCTGGCTGGCGGAACATGGCTGGCTGCATTCAAGCTAAATCGGCGGTATCGAGTAGGATCGTCACAGGACCGTCGTTGATGATCTCGACGGTCATCATCGCTCCAAACACGCCCGTTTCCACACGCTGAATGCCTTCTGCGCGCAGGCACTCGACATAGTGATCCACAAGCGGAGACGCCAGCGTGGGCGCAGCCGCGTCGGTGAACGACGGTCGGCGTCCCTTGCGCGCGTCGGCATACAATGTGAACTGTGAGACGACCAGCACGCCGCCACCCACATCGAGCGCTGACAGGTTCATCTTGCCTTCGCGGTCTTCGAACACGCGCAGGTTCGCGGTCTTCTTCGCCAGCAGCGCCGCCTGCACTTCCGTATCGCTGTGCGTTACGCCTACCAGCGCTACGAAGCCGCGCGCCACACTGCCGACGACTGCCCCATCCACCGTAACGCTGCCGCGCGTCACCCGCTGCAATACTACACGCATCATGTCGCCTTTCGCCAAAAACAGATATGAAACCGCAAAGGCACAAAGAACGCCAAGAATTCGATGTCTTTATTGGCGTCCTCAGCATCTTTGCGGTTAGATCAAATTACAAACAACTCCGCTAAACGGCTGATTGACAGTTAGCTACAGCCTGTGATACCCTATCGGCGGAAATGAACCCTGCTGCACTCTCAGGAGGTCGTATGAATAAGGTCATCAATGGAACTGTCATCCTTGCGTTCTGTGCGCCTGCGACGCTTGCCAGCCGCGTGAACATCAACCGCTAACATTCCCCCGTCCTCGCAATCGAATCGCACGCTGCGCGCATCTCACTGAACCAGATGTGAGCGTATTTTGACGCGCTCATATCATGCGTGCCGACTTGGACAGACATAATGCCCTGCCCCCAGTTTGTGATGATTCGATTGACGAGGAAAACCATCGTGTTGCATAACACGTTCGATCACGACGACGATTTCTATTCCGATCTGGAATCCCAGTTTGACCCGCTGCAAAACGACCGCCAGGCACGACGCAAGCGTAAGCCGAAACCCAAGCACCAGCCGAAGAAGCAGCAGCACGCCATCCGCGATGAAGTTGCTGATCTCGAAGGCTTGGAAGGCGGTTTCAAAACCACCTACCATCCCAGCCTGTTTGAGGAAGGCTGGCTACTCGATTCACTGCGCGCATTTTACGATCAAGCGCTCATTACCGACGTGCTGGCGCGTGTACGCGGCGGCAAAGAGGCGAATGTCTATCGCTGCGCCGGGCATCTGCTGACAGGTATCCCCCTGCTGGCGGCGAAAGTCTATCGCCCGCGTATGTTCCGCCAGATCCGCGATGACAGCCAGTACCGCGAAGGGCGCGAAGTCCTGGACGGCGGCGGTCGTGCCATCCGCGCCCGTGACTGGCGTCTGCGCAAGGCGCTCGAAAGCCGCAGCGATTTTGGCGTACAGGCGGCGCAAACCTCATGGCTGATGTATGAGTTTACCGCCATGACGACGCTGCATCAGGCAGGCGCGAACGTGCCACAACCAATTGCCATCAGCACCAATGCGATCCTCATGGGCTATGTTGGCGATCAATATCAGGCTGCACCTGCTTTGAGCGATGTGTCGCTGGATAGCACTGAAGCGCCCCGTCTGCGCGATGCCGTGCTGCGCAATATCGAGATCATGCTCCAGCACGATCTCATTCATGGCGACCTGTCGCCGTACAACATTCTGTACTGGGAAGGCGAGATTACGCTGATCGACTTCCCGCAGGTCGTCGCGCTACGCGGCAATCGTCAGGCGGCCGGGCTGCTGCGCCGCGACCTGGAGCGCGTCTGCAAATATTTCACCGCGCAGGGCGCGCCGTGCGACTCTGGCAAGGAGTTCACACGGTTGTGGGGACGCTATTCGCCATTCTCACAACGCGATGTCGAGGCGGAGATGTCCCGCTACGAGGAGACTGAGAATGAGTAAGAAAAAAGCCTATTCAAGAGGCTGGACAGGAAGAGGATAGAGGATTTTGTCTTTATCCTTGGCGTTCTTTGCGCCTTGGCGGTTCAATTCAAATAAAGTTAAACCGCCAAGACGCCAAGGACGCCAAGGGCAATTCGCTATACGTTTGCTCTGGGCATTAGCCATGCCTGATATGCGCCTGTGAGCGCTGCACCGACGATAATGAATGCGCCGAGCGTGCGCGCTGCGCCCGCAAATGCCCAGTCGAGTTCGAGCAGCCCCAGCATCGACAGGATATTCCACCAGTCGTGACGATCGCTGGACACCCCGAACAGCAGCGGCATTTCGCGGGCGCTGGCATCGGCAATATAGAACGAGGCGTTAATGAAACTGTGACCCACAATCACCAGCGATAGCTGTGCCACGCGCCACCACTTGCGCCCAAAGGCATACCACGCCGCCGCAATGAGCCAGAACAACACCTGCCAGATCGTGCCGCCGAGGAACATGATGAATACACCAAACGGGTTACAGATTAGGTGACCGGCTTCATGGGGAATGATCGTCAATGCCCAGATGAAGCCGCCGACCCAGCCATTCTGATTGAGGATGTGATCGAAAATCGTCACGATCAACGCCAGCCAGAGGACAGTCTCCACCCATGCCATCGTTGGGTTGCGATGGGTCTGCATGGCGCTATGCAGACGGTCGATTAACCGCGTGAGCCTGTCTGCAGGCTTCTCAGATACATCGTCTAGCAGTTCATCCAGCGACGGCAGATTGTCGGGCAAGGTCGGTTTCATGTCGCCTCACTTGGTTCCTCTGCTTCCATTGTGCGCTTGATTACTGATTGCTCGCATGAAGGTTGTGATTTTGCGCGGCAATTCCGCTACAATCAGTCTAAATTAAGATAACTATTCAAAAGGAATTCAGCGATGAAGATTCGCATCCTGCTCCCTGCGCTTCTAGTCTTGCTCGCTTCTCTTGGTGTACTCGCGCTGGCGACAGCGCCACTATACGCACAGGCGACGACTGCACCGCTCTGTGCCGATGCAGGTGGCGGTACTAATCCGGTTGTGCGCGCTAGCGTTCCCGGCGGTACAGTTACCAATGGCAGCGTCTTCTGCCAGGTGATCGCCGCAAGTGGCATATTCGTCCGCAGCAGCCAGGAAATCGGCGATCAGTCTGTCCTGTCGCTCAGCGTCGTCCATGCAGTGGATGTCTTCGGCATCACACTGACAGGTGGATTCGTACAGAATTTCAACAACGCGATCCAGGTCTGCTTACAAGGTAGCGGCACGTTTTTCTATCTGGATGCGCGCCAATCCCCACGCATCGCCGTCGCGCTGCTTGGAACGCAAGATGGTGGCTTCACGTGCGCCAGCATCAGTGGTCCCGGCACAGTGGTACTGACCAGCGGCGCACCCGGTCAGTCACCGCCCGCCGCGGCGGGTGTGGGGGTCACGCCGCCATCTGCACAGGCGACCGCTGTTGGGATTGCGTTGACACTTGCGCCCGGTCAGATCATAGACACGACCGACCGCCAGTGCTTCGGCAGAACGACGCGCATCGTCCGGCTGCGGGAAGAGCCGAACACAACCAGCCGCGTGATTGCGCAATTGCCGTTCGACCGCACCTATCGCGTTACCGGCATCACGCAGGGTTGGTATCGGATTGTCTATCTCGATGGGCAGGGCTGGGTCAGCGCGCAGTTCTTCCGTATCAATCCTGGCTGCGTGTAACCAAGGCACCCAAAACCCCTTCAGATACCTCACCCCCGTCCCCTCTCCGTAAACGGAGAGGGGTGACGAAACGCAGGTGGTAGAGAACAGTGCAGGGTGAGGTGTGTTGTTATTCCCGCAACCGCGCCAGCAGCCCGCTGTAGCGCGCTGCGACTTTGTTATTTTGCACCGCCATGTGGATTGCCTTGCGGCTGCCCACCAGCACCACGATCTGTTTGGCGCGCGTCACGGCGGTGTAAAGCAGGTTACGCTGCAACATCATGTAATGCTGCGTCATGATCGGCATTACGATGCATGGGTATTCGCTGCCCTGACTGCGATGGGTGCTGATGCAGTAGGCGTGGATCAGCTCCTCGCCTGCTTCGCTAAAGTCGTAGTAGATCGGTCGTCCATCAATCATGACTTCGATCTGGTTCTCTTCCGTGTCAAAAGCGTAGATGCGCCCGTTGTCACCGTTAAAGACTTCTTTGTCGTAATTGTTGCGCGTCTGCATGACCTTATCACCCACGCGGAACAGCTTGCCGCCCAACTGTTTCGAGAAATGGCGTTCGTTACCGTTGAGCGCTTTTTGCAACCGTTCGTTCAGCGCATGTACGCCGATTGCCCCGCGATACATCGGCGCAATCACCTGCACATCGTCTATCGGGTTCAAGCCAAATTTCGTTGGCAGACGGTTCGTGACAATATCCACCACCATATCGGCAGCGTCAGCAGGTTCATCGACCGTGAACAGGAAAAAGTCCTTGCTCTTGTTATCCGTCAAAGGGACTTGCCCATGATTGATGCGGTGCGCATTGCTGATGATCTGGCTGTCTTCACTCTGGCGGAAGATAGCATCCAACCGCGTGACATGTGCCACGCCGCTATCGATGACATCGCGCAGCACGTTGCCTGCGCCCACGCTCGGTAACTGATCGACATCGCCCACCAGCAGCAAATGCGCCGCTGGTTTGAGCGCCCGCAGCAAATCATTGAACAGCAGCAGGTCAATCATGGACGACTCGTCCACGACCAGCATATCGACTTTGAGCGGGTTATCTTCGTCATGATCGAAACCTTCACCGGGAAGATAACCGAGCAAGCGATGGATCGTCATCGCCGTTTGTCCGGTCGCTTCGCTCAAACGCTTGGCGGCGCGTCCTGTCGGGGATGCCAGGGCAAAGACAAACTTGAGTTCTTGCAGCGCTTCGATCACCATGCGCAGCGTCGTCGTCTTGCCCGTCCCTGGACCGCCCGTCAGCACGCTGACTTTTTGCAGCAATGCCGCCTGCACCGCCCCCGTTTGCTGCGTGGTCAGTGTCACGCTGCTGTGCGCCGCCAGCTTTGCGATCAGCTTGTTCAGGTTCGTCTCGCCTGCTTTCGCGCGGATAGGCGAACTGCCTTGCGCCAGCGCGCGCAGGTTCTCCGCCGCCTCGGTTTCTGCCTGATGATACAGCGGTAGGTAAATCGCCTCATCGCCCGGTTGCACAGTCACATCTGCCACCAGATTGTGCCGGACGATCTCACCCGCCAGCAGCGTGTCGAGAGTGATCCGTGTTGGCAGCGGCGCAATCTGGGACACAACCGGTGAAGGCGCATCAAAAGGCGATTCCGTCGTTTGATTCGCCTCCAGCTTCAGGATTTCGACCGCCGATTGCAACAGGTGCGGGCGTGGCGCATACACATGCCCTTCGCGCGCCAACTGGTTGAGCGTGTAATGCAGCCCGGCGCGCAGTCGGTTTGGGTCAGCAACGGGTGTCCCCATCTTGCGAGCGATGTCATCTGCGCGTACAAAGCCAATGCCGTTGACCTCATCCGCCAGCGTATACGGGTTATCTTTGACCTGATCGACTGTGCCAAAGCCGTAGTGCTTGTAGATGCGCGCCGCCATTTTGCTGCTGACGCCATAACCTTGCAAGAAGATCATCGCCTGACGCACCGACTGGTTTTCCAGCCACGCACGCGAAAGCTTCTCCGCCAGTTCTTTCTTGAGACCCGGCACATTTTTGAGTTTATCCGGGTCGCTGTCCAAAATGTCGAGCGTCTTCGCGCCGAAATGATCGACAATGCGCTGTGCCGTGCGTTCGCCAATACCCTTAACGATGCCGCTGCTCAGATAGTTGACAATCCCGACTTCCGTCGTTGGCAGGATGGGCGTGGTGGTTTCGGCACGGAACTGCTTGCCGTACTTGCTGTCGTCAATCCAGTAGCCAGTGAAGCGCACGGTCTCGCCAGACCCCAACTCCGGCATGATACCCACGACTGCAACGGTACCATCGCGCGCTTCAGCGTCGGGGATGCGCTTATCCGGCGTGATCTTGGCGACCGTATAGCCGTTCTCTTCGTTGTAAAACGTGATGCGCTCGACAACGCCTTGCAGGGCTTCAGCTTTGAACAGTGGTTGCACGCTGAACTCGTTTCTACAAGCGCTCACTACCGAGCGCCACCCTAGTCAACGAATTATACCTTAAGCGTGGCAGCCCGTTGCAGCGTTCATTTCGACATCTCTTAATCTTTTCACCCCCTAAATTGCGGTAGGCTTGATTGACGCCATTTCACATTGCTTTAGAATAAAACTAACGCTCATGCTAAGGAGGACTCAGATGAAGTTCTGGACGTGGGGATTGAAACATCTCGCACTCGTTTTTGCATGTCTGTGTTTGTTGCTTTCGGTCTCATGGGTAGCTGCGCAGGACGACTTGGACGAGATCATTGAAGAATATGCGCCTGCGATTGTTTTGATTGTGGCATTGGATCGTCGTGGCGACCCGGTTGGCTTCGGGACCGGTACGATTGTGACAGACGACGGCATGATTTTTACCAACCGCCACGTTGTTGATATTGATGATGCAGAAGACTTCGCCATTCTGACCATTCGTGATGTCGATGACGAACCTGAACTCAGCTACTTTGCGTCGGTTGAAGAAGTCTACGACGCTGTCGATTTTGCCATCCTGCAAATCGACCGCGATGAAGACGGCGATGACGTGCGTCGCCGAGACCTGGATACGCCATTTGTCGAATTCGACCCAGATGACCGCGATCTCGAAGACATTGGTCGGCTTGACCGCATCGTTGCGCTCGGTTATCCCGGTATCGGCGAAGGTCGACTCACAGTCACACTTGGGAACATCACGTCGGTGATCGAAGTGGAGGTTGACGGGGACGACTATGTGTATGGCTACCAGACCGATGCAGAAATCGGGCAAGGCAACAGCGGCGGTCTCGCCATTACCGAAGATGGTCTCCCATTTGGCATCCCTACCTCGTCGCTTCAGGATGACTCTGGCGCACGACTGGCGTTCATCCTTTCGATGCAGTTTGCCACATTGATCGCCGATGGCGACATTGACGAGCGCGATGTCGAAATTGCGGGCAGCAACGGCGGCGGAAACGACGATGACGAGCCGAGTGATGTTGAAGGTGAGCCGAACGAACGATGGACCTGTAACGTATCGGGGGGCGAAGTCAGCTTTGATAACGGCACCAAAGTGACCATCGTGCAGATGCGTTCCGGCTTTGATTACACGGCGACAGTCATTCCCGTTGGCGACTTCGACCCGGTGCTTGTTGCTTACAGTCCCGATACTGAAGTGGGCGACTGCAATGATGACAGTGACAGAGCCGCCAATTACCAGCTCGTGCTGCCTTCAACGGGCGAAGTGCCATCGTCCGGTCTGGCGTCACAGGTCGTCTTCCGCCAGCCAGTTAGCGGGCTGGCAAACATGGAACTCATCATTGGCGGTCTCAACGGTCAGGGTGGCGAATTTGTTCTGATGATCGAAGGCATGGGTGTGACAAATTCCGATAACGCAGGCGATCCATTTTTCCTGCATCTCACCCAGAGTGTTATTGACTCAGGCAATCCGGTATTCATTTATCAGATCGGCGTCGAAAACAGCCTCGACCCCTATATGCGCGCCGTTACCTTCAACGCCGATACCGAAACATTCAATACGTTGTCAGATGGAAATGATGATGCGCTTGAATGCGATAATGCCGGTAGTTCTCGTGGTTGCTGGGGAGTCGGGGGTGAAACATTGCTCAGTGGCTTTGCGATCTTTAACGGCAGAAACAACTTCGTTGCCGACGAACGTGACACCATGATGGCGATTAGCCCAGCGGCATTTACCGAGTCTGGGTTTGCGCCAGCGCTTTTCCTGCTCAATCGCGCACCGGGTAGTCGTGCTGAAGGGCAATACATCTCGCTCTGGCACATTACCATCGATTAACAGTTGACGGGGGGCGACCCGGCGGGTCGCCCCTACACCTGTTTACAGACCCAACTTGCTCTTTAAATCCGTCAAAAACTGCTGCTCGTCAGCGCTGACCTTTTCACCCGAGCCAAACAACCCGCCGCCAGCGGCGTTTGCCACGCTGCTCGCCATGTCATAAATGAACTGCTTGACGGGCGCCGCATCTTCGCCCGCGTCTTTAAGCGCGTCATCCAGCCCGCCAACGCTCTCCATAATGCTGTTGACATCGAGATTAGCCGGATCGAGCTGGCTAATCAGTTCGCGTCCTTGCTCGCCCGTCAGCGTACCGATGAGCGCGTCCATCAGCGGATTGCCCTTGAACTGGTCGCCAGCCGAGATCAGAAAGCTTGCCAGCGCGCCGCCTTCACGAATCTGCCCGATGAGTCCCTCGTTACCAGATTTCATTATGGCACCCAATACATTCACGATCGTCGGCAAAATTGAATGTACGATTTGTGCAGCCTCAGCCATTGTCCATGCTCCTTCTAAAACAATTCACACAGGTCACGTCTTACGCGCAACCTGTGCGGAAGCATAACGACAAAATGCGGAATGCAAAAGAGATGCAGCTTTACAGTTTGTTAATTATCGAAACGATCAAGACGGAACATGTGGATGTCGTGCGCCGCCTGCCCGTCCATTGCCAGATCAACCAGGATGTCGCCAATCAGTGTGCTGTACTTGAACGCATGACCAGAGCAACACGCACCGATGACAATCTGAGGATGCTCTGGATGTCTGTCGATCACAAAATGCTCATCGGGTGTCATGGTGTATAGGCATGGACGGGAGGACTTCAAAGCTCCGACAGACGGTAGATAACGGGCGTTCCACGCAGCTGCTTTATCGCTTATGTCTTTATCCGGCGTGAGCCGATTATCATTGGCATGTGCCAGCGCTGGACCCCCATGCCACGCTACTTTTAATCCGCTGCCATCGACACTGGGAATGCCGTAAGACGGAAAACCCCATTCACCCTGCACATAGCCAATGAACGCGGGGAAACAACCGGGTTCGTACTCCGCAAATGGTTGTGCATCAAAGTAATTTTCCTGGCAGCGCACAACCTGCAAAGGGATTTCGACGCCGACGTTGCGCAGCAATTCGTTAGCCCACCCGCCAGTGGTGATGATCACGCGCGCCGCGCTCATCCAGCCGCCATCGGCAAGCACCTGTACGCCGTCTTTCATCGCGCGGATACGATGCACCTCAACACGATCATGCACCTCTGCGCCGCACGTCTGCGCCAAGCGCACATGGGCAAGCACACATTTTGACGCGCGCAGAATGCCCGTATCTTCTTGATACAACGCAACCATGTCCTCATCCAGCCGGAACTGGGGATAACGCTGCATCGCCTCATGCGCATTGAGCAACTCAAACGGAATGCCTTCGGCAGTCAGCGCCATAAGCCGGTTTTGAATGTCGGGTGTTCCTGCATACCCAATATCGATGCCCCCCACACGCTTGATGTGCAGCGTTTCCCCCGCTTCCGCTTCCAGCGCTTCCCACATGGGATAGACTGCCTTCGACATACGAATGTACTGCGGATGGTCATAGGCGTAACGGATGATGCGCGACAGCCCGTAACTACTGCCGCGCTGGTGATCGAGTTCGTACTGTTCCAGCAGTAAGGTACGCTGTCCGCGTCGCGCAGCATGATATGCAGCCGCGCTGCCTAGTGCCCCTGCACCGATGATGATAACGTCGTAATTGTGCGGCATACCAACGAGCCTCTTTGAGACAAACAAGCCATGTAGAGCATCAGGTGAGTGTAGCGAACACTTACGAAAAACCAACATTCATCACCTGAATCAATGACATATGACGTGCGAACCCCTTCGCAAACGTGGTAAACTCGCCATTCGTAATCGTATTGCGTTGAACATGGAGAAACCATACTATGGCTCGCAGCAAAGTAAGTGTTATCGGCGCAGGCAACGTCGGCGCAACCTGTGCGCACTGGATCGCCACGCGCGAACTGGCAGATGTCGTGCTGATCGATGTGGTCGAAGGTGCGGCGAAGGGCAAGGCGCTGGACCTGTTTGAAGCAACGCCGGTCTTCAAGCTCGACCTCAATATCACGGGCGGCGGACCGAATGACTACGACCTGACAGCAAATTCGGATGTCGTGGTCATCACCGCAGGTGTGCCGCGCAAAAAGGACCCTGTGACCGGGCAGTTCCCCAGCCGCGATGAACTGGTCAAGACCAATCAGAAGATCGTCGGCGAAGTCACGCGCGAAGTCGCACAGCGTTCGCCTAACGCGATCCTGATCATCGTATCGAACCCGCTCGACGCCATGTGCCATGTTGCGCTGAACGAAAGCGGCTTCCCCAGCCAGCGCGTCGTCGGGCAGGCAGGCGCGCTCGATACCGCCCGCTTCAAGTCGTTCCTGGCGATGGAGCTCGGCGTCAGCGTGCGCGATATTCACGGCATCGTCCTCGGCGGTCATGGCGACGAAATGGTGCCGCTGCTGCGTCATACCTCAGTTGCCGGCATCCCCATTCGCGAGCTGATCTCGGAAGAACGCCTGCAAGCGATTGTCGAGCGCACGCGCAAAGGCGGCGGCGAAATTGTCGGCTTGATCGGCGTCAGCGCGTGGTATGCCCCGGCTGCCGGAACGATTGAAATGGTCGAGGCGATCATTCGTGACCAGAAGCGCGTCATCCCCAGCGCGGTGCTGCTCAACGGCGAGTACGGCTACAACGGGCTGTATATTGGTGTCCCGGCAGTTCTGGGCAAGAACGGCGTCGAAAAAGTCATTGAGATGAACCTGAACGACGAAGAAAAGGGAATGCTCGCTGTCAGCGCCAAAGCGGTGCAGTCGGTCGTTGGCGTACTTGGCTACTAATTGCAAGCTACAAGTGATGAGTGATGAGTGAACCTCATTGCGAAGACTCATCACTTTCTAGTCATTACTCATCACTTTGTTCTATCACTTCAGCGGGTGGCGCAATGAAATCTGTCGAACTCTTCTTTGAACGTCTGCTCTGGTTCAGCCGCCTGGTGGTGATTGTTCCAGTGATTTTCAGTGTTTTGCTGGCGTTCGGTATGCTCTATGCAACGACTATTGATGCAATGTCACTTTTTGGCACGATGCTGGGTTTTGGTGCGCTGGATGATGCTGCTCGCAGCGTCGTTGGTATCGAAGTGATTGTCGAGGTGGTCAGCGTCGTCGACAGGTATCTGCTGGGAGCGCTGATGCTGCTGTTCGGGCTTGGTCTATACGAGCTGTATGTGGGTCCCATCAATGCGATAGAACACTCGGAATTTGCGTCGCGGCTGCTGCTTATCAAGAGCTTTGATGACCTCAAAGACCGTCTTGCCAACGTCATCTTGCTGATTCTCGCGGTCAAGTTTTTTCAGCAGGCGCTGTCGCTTAAATACGAGACAGTGAATGACCTGCTCATACTTGCCATTGGAACATCGCTGGTCGGCGTGTCGTTCTTCTTGACACGCAAGTTCTTCTTCCAGACGCGCGATGGAGCCGCATCAACGACGGACAAGGGCAAGTAGAGTGTTCGTATACCAGCTTTAAACACCCTGGATCAGGATGCCTACAGTTTCTTTATCCAGCGTACTGCACCTCTGATAATCGCCCGAAGTCGTGTGATAGATACCATCCACCACTTTCGACTCGCTCACCAGCGGCAACCGCATTCCATCACGCATCCATGCCGCACCGCTGCGCGCGCCGTCAATGCCTTCGACTTCATAGCGCGCGTCCGGCTGCAAGCCCCGCAGCTGGATCGCGGGGAACGTCGCAGGTTCAGACATGTGCGTGCGGAAGGCGAACAACACACCCTCACTGCCGTCCTTTGCCATGTACTGTATGGCGCTGTACGGCTTGCCCTGTGCAGGCAGCAGTCGATATTGATCGCCCAGTTAGTTGTACGACGTCGCGGATGTCTTTGTAGAAGGCGATCCATTTCGCAGCCGTTTTGCGCTCGGCGGCGCTCCACTTAAGCAAATTGCTGCCGATGCCCAAAGTGCCGCACATACTGACAGCGAAGCGGAAATCGAGCGGAATCTGCTCTGCCCAAATATCCGTTACCCATGCCTCCATGACGTTAGCAGGGAACACCTGTGAAAAGCCTTCCTGTATGGCAAGACGTGCCGTCGCTTCGGTATTGTCGCTCACCCATATCTGATCGGTATAGCGAAGAATACCGAGATCAGACCGTCCACCACCGCCAGAACAGCTCTGGACAATAACGTGTGGGTGGCGCTCGCGAATCATCTCGAAAATGCGATATGCCCCCTGCACATAGCGCACCCATAGTTCGCGCGGTTCACGTTCGGCAGACGACCAGCCAGGCTCGCTGACGTTGCGGTTGTGATCCCATTTGACGAAAGCGATGTTGTGGTTGCGCAGCAAGTCGTCAAGCCAGGCAATGATATGATTCTGTACATCCAGACGCGCCAAATTGAGCAGCAACTGGTTGCGCGATTGCGTGCGCTCACGATTGGGAAAGTGGATCACCCAGTCAGGATGTGTACGATACAGGTCGCTGTCCGGGTTGACCATCTCAGGTTCTACCCAGATGCCAAAGCGCATTCCCAGCGCGTTGACTTTCTCGATTAGCGGCGTCAGCCCGTGCGGGAACTTGGCTGGGTCCGGCGTCCAATCACCCAACCCTGCTGTATCCAAGTTACGTCCGTTGAACCAGCCATCGTCCATGACGAACAACTCGACACCCAGCTGGGCGGCGATTTCTGCCAGCGCCGCCTGCCCTTCAGTCGAAACGTGAAAGAACGTCGCTTCCCACGAGTTGTACAGCACAGGATGACTGGTCGCGCCGTGCGGCAGCAGGCGTTCGCGGATGTAATCATGCAGCGCGCGGCTGGCAGCGCCGAAACCGTCCGCCGTGAAGCCGCCAATGCAGACAGGCGTCTCGAATATTTCATCGGGCGCAAGCTGCCATGCAAAATCCCAGTCGTTGACGCCCATACTCACGCGCGTCATCGTCGTTTGGTAATCAGTCACTTCCGCCAGCAGCGCCCAGCTGCCGCTCCATGCCAGTGCGCCGTACCAGACATGACCCGTGTCTTCTGTGGCGTCGCCATCGTCCAGCGCGAACCAGGGATTGTGTTGATGTCCGGTCGCAATACGGCGACTTTCCAGGCGGGTTGTGCCGTGTGGCAAGCGGTCACGACGAATTTTCCACTCGTCAAACCACCGTCCTGCGAGATGTGTCAAGCGGTAAGGCGAAGACGCAGCTGGAGGGTGCCATTGTGCAGAAAAGACGCGCTCCAATGTGATGGGCGTTTCGCCTTCGTTAGTGATACGCGCCCAACGTTCGATGAGATCATACTCCGGTACGGCGTGAATGTGCAGTTCGACACGCAGCGGGTAATGTGCATCGCGCAGGTGAACGACGAGCTTGTGCGGCGTGTCCGCTTCTGCATGGTCAAAGCGCAAGTCCAGCCCGCGCACGCCATCGGCGAATGTTGCTTTCAAACAAGGCTCGATGTAGTTCAAGCCTTGTCCCCACCCAGGATAGACTTCCGGCAAGACCTGACCAGTCCCATCAAACGATGAGCGACCGTTGTCTTCGAGCGCCCCAGGATAATCATCCACTGAGCCAAGCTTAGCCCCCCAGTAGCGCTGGACGAGAAAGCCCGAGTCGTTGACGCCGAGCGCGTAGGCGGCGTGTGCCGTTTCGAGCAGCCAGCTGCGATTATCCGTCGTCATGAACGCCGCGCCACCCGCAGTAGTCCCGCAACGCTCTTGGCATCGCAGATGTCGCCTGCATCCACCAGCGCGACCGCCTGCGCGAGCGGCATCCGATCGACTTCGATGAACTCATCATCGTCCAGCGGCAGCGGCGAAGGCGTTAAGTCCGTCGCCAGAAACAGGTGGATGAACTCGGTGGTATAGCCCGGCGCAGGATAAATGCCGCCGATGCGCTCCAGCTTGCCGGGCTTGAAACCTGTCTCTTCCTGCAATTCGCGCTCAGCGCACACGAACGGGTCTTCACCCAATTTCAGCGTTCCAGCGGGGATTTCCTGAAGGATTTTGTCCGCTGCAATCCGATATTGGCGCACCAGAAGAACATTGCCCGCTTCGTCCAGCGCAACAATAGCGACTGCGCCGGGATGCCGAATGATTTCGCGTTTACCCGGCTCGCCGTTTGGCAGCTGCACATCCAGGAGCGCAAGTTTGACGATCCGTCCCTGGTAAACTTGTTGTTCCTGAGTAATGATCTCTCTCACGGAATGACCAATTCTTGCCCGATGTAAATAAGATTGATATTGGTGATGCCGTTCGCCGCCGCAATGTCCGCAACCAACACTCCATATTGCAGAGACAACTCAAACAAGGTTTCACCCTGCTGAACGACATGAATTTGTCCACTTGCTGTAGTGGTCGTCGTTGTTGTCCCCGTACCCAACACGTTAAGCGTCGTCGTCGTTGGCACACTGGTAGCGGGTGGCACTGCTCCAGTAGTGCCGCAACCGGGAATCGTCAAACGCTGACCGACGTAGATCAGGTTAATATTGGTGACGCCGCTGGCACGCGCAATATCAGCAACCAGGACGCCGTAACGCAGCGCGATACGATAAAGGTTGGGATCAGTCGATTGTACTTCGTGGATGCAGTCAACGCCGGGAGTAATGGGCTGTCCCGCTACCGCAGGTGTATTGGTCGGGAAAAGACCCGGTGCGGCACCCACAGGCGTAGCCGTTGCGGGAACGATCCCCGTCAACGCCTGCGCTGTTTGCGTCAGCGGTATACCTGCCTGCGCGGTTGCCTGCCCGACAATAAACGTAGCTGTCAGTTCAAACGGATCAAGCTCATCCTGCAACGCAGCATCAGCTACCTGCGTCACGCCGGGGGTGAGCAGCAGATTGATGGCATCAATGCTTGCCTGGTTATCGACAGCAGGCGTAGCAGTCGCGACGAACGGCGTTTCCGTCGGCGCGATCGCGACAGTTGGCGGCATGAAGGGCGATGGCGTCGGCTCAACGGCAATCGGCAGGTCTTCAGACGTTGCGGTTGGCACTGGCTCTGTCGTCGCGTCCGGAGATAGAGCAACTGGTTCCTGCGTGGGCAACTCAACCACTGCCTGCTCAACTGTAAACGTGGGACCTGTTGCAAAGATCGGCTGCTCAAAGCCACTACCTGCGGGTTGGTAACAGCCAGCCACGACCACAAGGATCAGCAATCCTGCGCCCAACCACGACGCGCGCGTAAGATGTATCCGCACCATGAAGAGACTCCTCGACTGACCATCGCCGCACTATGGTCTCATTATAAACCAAGCTGGCAGGCGGCACAACGCAGATAGGGCTATAATGAGCCGCAATCTTGCCTGAGACAAATCTCATGAGTATTCGCCATCTGTTAAATCTTACATCAGATCGTCTGAACAGCATCCCGATTCTGATCTTGTTTCTCACAGACGGCTGTAACAGCCGCTGCGTCACTTGCGACATCTGGCGCAACCCGCGAGTGAATATGCGTCGTGAACTGATCGAACACCTGGTCTCAGAAGTCAAGCCGCTTGGCATCCGCTGGGTTGTTCTGAGCGGGGGCGAGGCAATGCAGCATCCTTATTGGGCGCAAATCGCGCGTCGCTTTCGCGAGGCAGGCGCGCGGGTCATCCTCTTGACGAATGGGCTGTTCCTGCGTAAACAGGCGGGTGATGTGATTTCCAGCGTGGATGAAGTGGTGGTCAGCCTGGATGGTGGCACGGCGGCGACCTACGAGGCGATACGCGGTGTGGATGCGTTCGATCTGGTGCTGGAAGGTATGGCAGAAGTCCACGCAGGCGGCATTCCGATCACGACGCGCAGCACGCTTCAGCGCGCCAACTATGCCGAAATGCCGCAGATTATCGATGCGGCGAAATCCGTCGGCGTCGATCACGTCAGTTTCCTGACGGTGGATGTGAGTAACCCATATGCGTTCGGGGATCGCGATATTTTGTTGAGCAACATAGGCGAACCAGCTTTACTTCCTGCTGACCTGCACCAGGGAATCGCGCCTGAAGCGCTGACACCTGAAGATTGCGACAGGCTTGACCAGATCATTACCACACTTGAAGGTACGCACGCTGCCGACTTCGCCAACGGGCGCATTGCCGAATCGCCGGAAAAGCTGCGGCGGACGGTTATTTACTTTCGCGCGCTGCTTGGCAAAGACAGCTTTCCGCCAGTGCGCTGCAACGCGCCGCACACGTCCGTAGTTGTACAGGTGGACGGCACGCTGCGCCCGTGCTACTTCCTGCCCACGATGGGTGCTGTGGAAACGAAAAATTCCTTCGCGCGGACAGGGCAGACCCTGTCCCTACAGGATGCAATCAACAGCGATGAGGCGTTGGAACTGCGCCGTGCCTACCGAACAGGCGAACGGGCGGAATGTGGGCGCTGTGTTTGCCCACTGTACAAAGGGGCGCGAGCGCTGATTCAACTATGAGTTTGTGTTCTCGCCGCGAATGCGTTCCAGTAGCGCCCGGATGCGCGCCTGATCGTCGGGATGGTAGCGCTCGAAATCGACTGGATCGGCAGCGTAGTCTAGCTCGTCTGTGTAACGCCTGATACGACTCATGAATGTACGATCATAGACTTTAGCGAGGTCCAGCGTTACGTATGCCCCATCGAGAAGCGGTATTTCGATGGTGGGCAACGGCGTGAGTACACCAATCCCATACAAAGCAAATGTGCCGTCCGCCTCTGGCTCACGCGGATTGCTGACCAACACCATGTAAGGGAATGCTCCCTCCGCCCGCTGACGATAGCTGGGGATGCTATCCAACAGCGGACGCTTGTGGTGAATGTAGTCGATTTCGATGAGCGCCATCCCACCCCGTAATGTCTGGCTGCGTTGATGGGCGTACTGTTCCGCATAACGATCAGGACGCTTGTTGCCGGGCGAGATGACTTCTATGCGAGTGACAGGTTTTGGCGGTTGCCTGCCACGCCCGTCATAAATGACTACCCCGCTCGGCGTTTCTTCATCATGAGGCATGACCTCGCTCAGAAAGCGCACGACATCGGGTCTGGTGGCAACTTCCGCATGTGGGAACGAAATCTGTGCGGCAGGCTCGACTCGCCTGTGGAAGATAGTAACGTCAGGTTGTACGCTGCGCGTGTCGTCTTCGCCAGGATTTGTAATCGCAATCTGCAACGACTCTTCAGACTCAGCGAAGTATCCAGTTGGCAGCAGGCTGTCTACTTCCTCACGCAAATGCTCGATGTGTCCAGCATGGAAACCTTTCCAGCCGGCAGTCGTCAGCAGAAAACCATTGAGATGAGCATTCAATCCCGGATAGAGATTTGTGTCAGCATGGATGGGCATACACGCGCCTCCGCACGTCTTATGTCCACCATTGTACCGCTAATCCCCTCAAACACTCACCGCCGGGCGGTACTCACCCCACACGTCACGCAGCGTGTGACAGACCTCGCCGAGCGTCACATCGTTTTCGACCGCCGCGATGAACAGCGGCATCAGGTTCTCGCCCGTCCGCGCCGCCGCTGCGATGCGCCCGCGCAGTTCCGCCACGCGCGTGTTGTCGCGCTGCGCCCGCAGTTCCGCCAGCCGCGCTCGCTGTCCTGCCTCAATCGCCGCGTCCACGTGCAGCAGTTCCGGGACAGGCTCATGCTCAACCGTGAACTTGTTGACGCCCACGATCACATGCTCGCCATGTTCCATCGCCCGCTGATAGCCGTAGCTTGCATCCTGAATTTCGCTGTTCACGAAGCCCGCTTCAATCGCCGCCTGCGCCCCGCCCATCTCGTCAATGCGGTCAATGTAAGCCTGCGCACGGCTAAAAATCTCGTGCGTCAAATGCTCGATCACATAGCTGCCCGCCAGCGGATCAACCGTATCAGCGACGCCCGTCTCGTAGGCAATGATCTGCTGTGTGCGCAGCGCCACCTGCACCGCCTGCTCGGTCGGCAATGCCAGCGCCTCGTCCATGCTGTTGGTATGCAGCGATTGCGTCCCGCCCAGCACCGCCGCCAAAGCCTGCATTGACACGCGGACGATGTTGTTCATCGGCTGCTGCGCTGTCAGCGTGCTGCCGCCCGTCTGCGTGTGGAAGCGCAGTTTCCAGCTATCCGGCTTCTGCGCCCCAAAGCGCTCGCGCATAATCGTCGCCCACAGGCGGCGCGCGGCGCGGAACTTGGCGACTTCTTCGAGGAAGTTGTTATGTGCGTTAAAGAAGAACGACAATTGCGGCGCGAAATCATCCACATCCAGCCCGGCATCCAGTGCTGCCTGCACATAGGCAATGCCGTTCGCCAGCGTGAACGCCACTTCCTGCACGGCAGTGCTGCCCGCCTCACGAATGTGGTAGCCGCTGATGCTGATCGTGTTCCAGTGCGGCACATCCGTCTTGCAATAGGCGAACAGGTCGGTAATCAGCCGCATCGATGGCTTGGGCGGATAGATGTACGTCCCGCGCGCGATGTACTCCTTGAGGATGTCGTTCTGCACCGTGCCGCGCAGCTTGTCCGGCGCAACCCCCTGCTGCTTGCCGACGGCGATATACATCGCCAACAGCACGGTCGCAGGCGCGTTGATCGTCATGCTGGTCGAGACCTGATCCAAGGGGATCGCCTCGAACAGGCGTGCCATATCGCGCAGACTGCTGATGCTCACGCCGACCTTGCCGACTTCGCCCAGCGCCATCGGGTCGTCCGCGTCGTAGCCGATCTGCGTTGGCAGGTCGAACGCCACCGACAACCCGCTTTGCCCCTGCGAAAGGAGGAAGCGATAGCGGGCGTTGCTCTCTTCAGCAGTCGCGTAACCCGCATACTGGCGCATCGTCCAGAAGCGGCTGCGGTACATGGTCGGCTGGATGCCGCGCGTAAAGGGGTACTCACCAGGGAAACCGATTTCCGCTTCGTAATCGCTGAGTACATCCTCTGGCGTGTAGATCGGCTCCAGCGGAATTGCCGATGAGGTCTCGAACTGAGGTTTGCGTTCGGGCGTTTTCGCCTGCGCCTTCTTCAGCACATTGTCTTGCCAGCGTTGTTTGGCGTCGTGGACGCGCGTCGGGGTCATGATGGGTTGCCTCCGCAGCCTGTGTGTTCCAAATTGTGGAATAATTCGATTATAGCGCCATGCCCATGCCACACACCGTCAACCGCCAAAATGACGACGATGGTCAGGGATAAAGCATGATGAACATCACCCGTTCCTGTGTTATAGTCGGTGCATGAGACTGACACTCGACGGGCAACCCCACGACTTTACCCCCATCAAGGCATTCCGCGCCCAGCACAACTTACCGCTGCGCTTCGGCGTTGGGCTGTTTGAGCCGAAAGACTACACAGATCTTGGACGCATCGACAACGCAGGCGTAGAAATGAACGCGCTGCGCAATGAAGTGCTGACCGCTATCCCGTTACGCATTCCGCTAGCCGAACTCGTCACGGCGGCGGCGCATCTGGCAGCGGTCTTTCGCGCACAGCTCTACGCCATTAACCACACTGTCGGTTTGCGCCCTGGTGAAATCGAATTTGCCTATGCTGGCATCGCGGATGTCACGCAGGCATATGCTTATGCGCTGCTTCATGCCCATCTGACGAAAAGCGCACCAGTGTCTTTTGAGCAAGTCTATCGCAATTGGCTGCAAAGCAGCGCCCGTGTCGCCGAAACCATCCACATCTATCAGCATGGCAGCGCCGTTTGGCAGGTGCAAATCGTCAATCACGCCTACGGACGGGCGGGCATGATCGTGCGCGATGCGAACGCGACCTACTATGTTGCTGATGCAGCGCTGGCATGTCCGGCGGAAGGCTACGTGGCGACGCTGTTGACTGAAATCTGCGCGGCACTGGCGGAACGATTGCAGTACAATTAGTCTCCATTCCGAATACGTATACGCACTCTGCAAAGGTTCTCATCCCATGCGCGCCGTCCACAATTTCAATCAAGGCTGGCTCTACGCCTCGCGTGAGCTTTCGCATCATGCGCCTGATAGCGACTTCTCGCCTGTGACGCTGCCCCACAGCAATGCCATCGTCCCACACCACAATTTCGATGTCAACGCCTATGCTTTCATCTCGACCTATCGCAAGCGCTTTACCTTGCCGGAAGCCGTGAGTGGGCGGCGTGTCTTCCTCGATTTCGAGGGCGTCATGATCTCTTCGCAAGTCTGGATCAACGGACATTATCTGGGCGAACACGACGGCGGCTATACCCCATTCTCGTATGACATCACTGAGCATGTGCAAGATGGTGAGAATGTTCTTCAGGTGCGCGTCGATTCGACTGAGCGCCCGGACATCCCGCCGTTCGGCTTCATCGTCGATTACCTGACGTTTGGCGGCATCTACCGCGATGTCGCGCTGCGTTATGTCGAGCCGATCTACATCAAGGATGTGTTCATTAAGCCCACCAAAGTTCTGACTCATGATATGAGCATCTTTTTTCAAATGACACTGGTCAATCACAATCCAACGCCGTTTGAGGGCTACTACGTCATCAATGTGCGCGACCTTGATCCGGATGGTGAGGTTGATTGCAACATGGTACGCGATGAACCTTTTACCATCCCCGCAAACGGCACACTGGTACTTGACGAAGAATTCTGGGGAGATGCGTTTGGTCCATTTTCACCCAAACTCTGGACATTGAATGAGCCACGTTTGTATCTCGCATCTATCGAAATCTGTACAGAAGTCGCAGGCGGCATAGTCATAGATTACATCGAAGAAAGATTTGGGCTGCGCGAAGCAGAGTTCCGCACCGACGGCTTCTATCTGAACGGCGAAAAGGTCAAACTGCGCGGCGTCAATCGCCATCAGAACTACCCGTATATTGGTGCAGCCGCGCCCGCCCGCTTGCAGCGCAAAGACGCCGACATCGTAAAGTATGAACTCGGTTGCAATATCGTCCGCACCTCGCATTATCCGCAATCGCCGCACTTTATTGAGCGCTGCGATGAGATCGGGCTGTTGGTCTTCGAGGAAATCCCCGGCTGGCAGAATATCGGCGATAGCGATTGGAAAGCGCTGAGTCTGCGCGATGTGCAGGCGATGATCGAACGCGACCGCAACCACCCCAGCATTATCCTGTGGGGCGTGCGCATTAACGAGTCGTGGGATGATGAAGGCTTTTACCGCCTGACGAACGAGATAGCCCATCGTTACGACCCGACGCGGCAAACGGGCGGCGTGCGCTATTTCCAGGAAAGCCAGTTCCTCGAAGATGTCTTCACGCTCAACGACTTCTCCAACAGTGTCCAGGAGCCAAAGAACACGCCACACCTCGTTACCGAATACATGGGGCATATGTTCCCGACCAAGATCTATGATAGCGAGGAGCGCCAGGTCGAACATGCGCTGCGCCACGCCAAAATTCAGGACAAGATGATGGGCATGGACAACGTGACGGGCGCGATTGCCTGGTGCATGTTCGACTACAACACGCATGTCGAATTTGGCAGCGGCGACCGCATCTGCTATCACGGCATCATGGACATGTGGCGGCTGCCCAAGTTCGCAGCGGCGCTCTACGAAAGTCAGATCGACCCGTCCGAGCGTATCGTGCTACGCCCCGCAACCTTCTACGCCTTCGGTGACAAGAGCAATGGCGGCGGAGATCAGGATTTCGATTACATCGTCTTCAGCAATTGCGATGAGCTAGAGATTTACCTTGGGGATGATTTGCTCGGTCGTTACCAGCCGGACCGCGCCCACTTCCCGCACCTGCTGCATCCCCCATTCCGCATCGGTGATGGGCAGATGTGGTACACGCACCGCTTGCGCGTGGCGGACGCACGCATCGTCGGTTATCGCAATGGCGCAGCGGTTGCCGAAGAGCGCCTGACGACCAACAAACTGCCAGAGCAATTGTTCCTGACTGCCGACGATCCTGTCCTACATGCTGACGGTGCAGACATGACGCGCATTGTCTTCAAGCTGGTGGACAAGTATGGTCATCGGCTGCCGCATGCCCACGCGGTTGTGACGTTCGAGGTCGAAGGCGAAGCGGACTTGATCGGCGTCAATTCATTTCCACTGGTCGGCGGTCAGGCAGGGATGTACCTGAAGGCGCGGCACGCAGCTGGCATGGTGACAGTACGGGCGACGGCGGCACCGTTTGGGCTGAGTGCAGAGGTGAAAGTAGCACTTGAGTAGCTAATATCACAATCGCTTACTGGTCGCTTTCGCCTGCTGCACCTCGTCGGCGCTCGGTGGCTGCTTGCGGTAGGCAGCGACATCGACCAAATCGGCTAATCCTACCAATGCGGGCAGCGATTGTGCATGTTCCTGGGCGGTCTGGGCAAGCGCACGACGACTGCGTAAGCGCCGCTGTACGCGGCGATACACCGCCAGCACTGCCCGCCGCGAGCGCTCCGTCTGCGTCGTGTACGAGCCTGTGTCTGCACCAGAGCGAATGCCGATCCGCCGCCCCAAGAGCCGCGCCACGAATACACACAGTCCTACCACGACTGCCAGCGCCAGCCAGGGCGCAACTACACCCAATGCACTTATCCCTGCGCGAGCGATCTGCTCAGTTGGCAGCGGCGGCAGTTGCAAGCCCTCCAATGCCCCTGTGAACAGCCAGCGCTGCACTGGTCCTGTCTGCGGATCACCATTCCAGCCTGCCGTCGGCTCAAACGGAACCCAACCTTGATCAGGAAAATACACTTCTACCCACGCATGGGCATCATCGGCGCGCACTTCGTACAGGTTGCTGAAGGCATTGTAGTCGCCTGTGCCATAACCCGCCACCACGCGCGCGGGAATACCGAGTGTGCGCAGCATGACCGCCATTGACGAGGCGTATAATGCGCAAAACCCACGCCGATCCTCAAACAGAAACACATCCACCGCGTCACTATTGGGTGGCTGCGGCGGCGGGAAATACGTGTAAGTGTAGTTCGTCCGCAAATGCTGCTCAATCGCCCGCGCAATGTCGTAAGCGTTGTCATGCCCGGCGGCGAGTTCTATCACCAGTGCACGTGTGCGTTCAGTCACAGTCGAGGGTAGCTGCAAATACGTTTGCGCAATCTCCCGCGGATATGCGTCGCCAGCGCTGCGCAGAATATCGGGGTTGCGCACATTCTCCAGCGAGATGACCGAATAGACCGTGCCTGCCTCCAACGCACCGCCCACACGGATACCCCCCGTGCTGTCAACGGCGACCTGGTCAGCGGCGAAATACAACTGGATCGGGTTGCCCGCCGTGAAGATCAGGTTCGGCATCGGGCGTACAATCTGGTACGTCTGCGCGAACACCTGCTCATCCCGCCACGATACATTTTGCAGATTAAAAAGCGGACCCTGCCTGCGAATCGTCTCGAGGTTTTCGTCCGCCAGCTCCCAGAAGCGCCCGTCATAGGTGTCGTAGGCGTGGCTGCGCCAGTAACTCGCCGCCGGGCTGCGCACATACATCACAATCTCGCTGCTCAAGCCGCTGCGGTAGCCCAGGTCAAAGCTGCCGGCGAAGGCGTGATAGTAGTCGCTGGCGCTATCGACCGATCCGGCAATGCGCACGAGCGGCGCGGCAGGGTTGATAATCTGCCCGGTGGGGGCGCTACGAATGGGCGCGTTGATCGTGAACGGTGGCACGAGCGGATGCCCGGCAAAGCGCGGCGTCAGCACGAACAACAGCCCCGCAGCAGCGATGAGCAATACGCTGGCGCGCAGCGATACAACGGACAATGACCACCTGCGTCGCACTCCGACTGCATCCGTCTCTGGGCGCAGCACCACCGGGTTTGCCTTCAGCCCGTCCTCGTCATCCGCCCGCCACAGGAACGTCAGCAACAGACCGATGAACGCCAGCAGAAACGCCAGAAACGCCAGATCGCGTGCCAGTGTCGCCGCCACATACAGGCACGCCAGCCCGATACCGATGCCGCTGAACAGGTTCATGCGCGTGCGCTGCGCAGGACTGACTGCCACCAGTGCCAACAGCGCCGCCTGCGCCTGCGGGTAAGGCATGGACGTAAACATGCCGACGAACATCCACACGAACACCAGGTGCAGCGCCACGAATACGCCGATCTTGAGCAGCAGCGGCGGTTTGGCGCGCGTGGTGTAGGCGAGACGATGCCCGCCGTAGAGCAGCACAACCGTCGGCAGAAACAGCCACCACAACCCGGTCGTATATGCCAACGCCGCCATACCCACGACCTGCGCCGCATACGCCAGCAACCGCAGCCGCCACGAGTCTTCTGGCAGCGAAGCGGTCGTCCGCGCGCGTCCGTACTGGTAGCCCATCAGAAATGCCAGCAGGGCGAAAGATGCCAGCGTCCACGTTTGCAACCGCCACGAGACCAGTGTCAGCAGCAAGCCTGTGCCGTACAGGAAGAGTTGGAGGAAGAGTGTTGATAGTCGTTTCATGAGAGGGTATTGGATATTGGCTGTTGGGTATTAGGTATTTTGCGAAGAGACATTTCATTATCGCCGAGCAGGAGCGTCCAGTCGTCGCCGTGCGCAATCGTGCGCGTATCGATACTGGCAGCCTGTAGCGCACCAACCACCGCCTGGGTATCGGCTCCCCTCTCCAAATGGAGCGGGGCTGGAGATGAGGTTGGAAACGTCGCTGGATCAATCACGATTACCAGTATGCGCACGCCGCTTGCCCGCAGCGCCGCCAGCACCGAAACCGCGTTCATATCAGGATAAGGCAGCACAACAACGACATATGCTTGCGCCGAGCGCGCACTGATGATCTGCGCCAATGGGCGTATCCCCTCTGGCTGTACCTTCGCCAGATATTCGAGCAGCGCAGTCCATTCGACCGCCCCACCTGGCGCAGGCAGCGCGCTATCGTCTACCATCAGGTGCAATGGATACCCGCGCTTACGCGCATAATCGCCAATTGATGCTGCTATCTTGATTGCCATCTCGAACGGCGTGTGCTTGGTGTCAGTTTTTGCATACGGATGAGCGAACACATCCAGCACCAGCGTCAAGCCCGGCTGTGCCTCGTCCGCGAATTCCTTGCTGATCAACTGCCCGGTGCGTGCCGTGCTGCGCCAGTGGACATGCCGCGGTGAATCGCCTGGTCGATAAGGACGCGCGCCAATGACCTCATAGCCAAAGCCAGCGACCGGGCGCGGCGTCTGCGGCGCAAGCTGGCGATCCAGCAACGCCAGCCGTCGAAGCGACCGGACTTCGGGATAGACCAGCAGCGAGGCGGGCGCATCGATCATGCCGCGTCGCGCGAATACCCCGAACGGCGCACGCGACTCGATGGGCAGCGGTGCAAACGTATGCACCCCACGCCTGTCTAACGTCACATCGTAACTGAACGACACGCGCTGCTTATGCGCCAGCGTTGGCACGTACAATGCCTGTTGGCGCTGGGGGCTGTCCGGCGCAGCAAGTGGGCAACACTCTGTGAGTGCCAGTTGCGCAGCGTGGGCATGTGGCGCGCTTAACGTCAGCGTTACCGTCACATCGTCGCCTTCGTGAAATGAAGACTCCGGTGTACGGACGCCAAAAATGGCGTCCCCGGTAGTAATCGCACGGCTCGCCACTACCCCGCGCAGCGCCCGCCGATTAAGCCACCACGCGCACAATACTACGCCCATCATCGCCGCCGCCATGACATAGATGTAGCCGACCTGCGTCTGGTTGGCGAAGAAGTACAATACGACACTCGCAACGATCAGCGTCCCGGCGCGGGCAGTGGGTTTATGGATGTAGGCGCGTCTTGGCATCATGATTCTATTTCAAACGCCAAGACGCGAAGGACGCCAAGAGGTGTTCAATTCATGGCGTGCTTGGCGTCTTGGCGTTTCTGACCTTTATTCCACAGGCACACGAACATGAGAGAGTGCATCGTGTACAATGATGCGTGCCGTCTCCGGCTGGCGGTCGCGCGCCAGAATGCGATGCGGCAGCGCCGCCAGCGCCGCACGCTTGATGTCGTCAGGCGTCACAAAATCGCGCCCGACAATCAGCGCCAATGCCTGTGCGCAGCGCTGCAACGCTGCGCCGCCGCGGGGACTGACGCCGAGCGCAGCCTCCGGGTGGGCGCGCGTGTCATGCAGCAGGTGGACAATGTACTCCTTGAGCGACCGCGCCACATGGACGTTCAGCACCGCCGTTTGCAGCGCCAGTACATCATCCAGCGTCAGGGGCGATGTCACGGCTGCCACCGGGTCGCCGTGTTCCTCGCGCGCCAGAATCTCGACCTCATCTGCAAACGCGGGATAACCGAGCGACAGCATGACCAGAAATCGATCCAGTTGCGCTTCTGGCAGCGGGAATGTCCCTGCCATCTCAATCGGGTTCTGTGTTGCCATCAGGAAGAATGGACGCTCCAGCCGATGCGTGATCCCGTCGGTCGTCACCTGCCCCTCCGCCATACTTTCGAGCAGACTGCTTTGTGTGCGAGGGCTGGCACGGTTGATTTCGTCCACCAGCACAATATTGGCGAACAGCGGACCCGGCATGAACTCAAACTTGCTCTCGCGCTGATTATAGATCGCCCCGCCAGTGATGTCCGAGGGCAGCAGGTCCGGCGTACACTGCACGCGCTTGAAGCTGCCACCCAACGCCCGCGCTAGCGCCTTCGCCAGCAGCGTTTTGCCAACGCCTGGCACATCTTCCAGCAGGGCATGACCGCCCGCCAGCAGTGCAGCAATCAGCAACGTCAGCGTATTATCGTTGACGACAGCGCCGGCGCGCACAGCTTCCATGAGCGCGCGAATTTGCGGCTGCGGCGTTGTTCGCGACTTGGTATGACCATTAGAACGGTTCAGAGTGAGCTGCATGACACATCTCGCATATACCTATAATCTCTAGGTATCGTATGTCGATTTGCAGAAGCTTGTCAATGGGGTGAGAACTTAAGGCAGCATGAGTCATCACAAATTGGGGTTACAAACGCAGCGCGCGAACTTCCCGCAAGATGGCGCGCCCGCCCAGCACCAGCGCCAGTGTTGGCAACCAGACCAGTCCGACCGCCGTAAATGCTGTTCGCAGCACCAGCGGCAAATCGAGACCGTTGATCACGCGCGGCAGCCAACTCATCGCTATTGCCGTCAGCAGGAATAGACTCGTTGCCGCATTCAACGTAAAAGAGCGCCGCAGCCGGACGGTGTTCAAGAGCAGAAGATAGTTGACTGACTTATCGCGCTTGCCGAACCAGAGCGTCGCCCAACATAATGCCAGCAATACCAGTGCAAATATCCACAGCCAGGCGATCCCCTCGCCGCGTGAGAAGCGCAGTGCGCCCAGTCCTGCAAGCGAAGCAAGTACAAGCGTCATCTCGATGTCGCCCAGACGCAGCGACTCCATCCATCCCGCTTCAACGGATGTCCGCAGCGCGGCGCGCAGGACAAGATTGCCCAGGCTGAGCGTGAAGATCGTTCCCACCATGAGTGCGAAGATCTGCCCACCTGTGTCAGGCATCGTGAACGGAGCATCGGTCAACAGCCCGCACACGATACCCGTAAGCACAGCCACAGGCATCATCCACCAGCCCCGTCCATAACCCGCAATCCACAATATAAAAGCGAACATCGCCATACCGATGAGCGTATGCCCGCCGAGCGCGCGTGCTGCCACGTTCGGCGCACCATCGACCAACATCGTCTGCGGGTTCAGCACCAGCGCATTCACCAGTCCGTAAATGCCACCCAGCAGCAGCACACCAAAGAAACTGCTCACACTGTAGCGCACCGCGAAATCGAGCAGCAGTGTCCCTAATGCCAGGTAGCCTACAACCAGCAGCAGTAAATTCAGCGGATCACGTCGCTGCGGCATGTTCCAAAGGACGATCTCTGAGCCGAACGCGAGCAGCGCGGCAAAGGCGATACGGCTCAGCCAGCATACAGTGATTACAGGCGACATGGGGAGCAACTGACACTCATGCGCTAATTCTCGACAGCAACAATGTGAATGCTCACGAGTATAGCGATTATGGGGAGGTTCAGACAGGGCGCAGCCAGCTGCCACGCCCCGATAAATGGTAAATCACGCGATACCGAAGAACTGACGCAGACGACGGGCAAATTCGTAATCGACCAGCGAACGCTGGAGCATATCGAGTAGCTGCGCGCGGTTCGCGTCATAGGGGTTAACCAGTTCACCGACGCTGACGGGCTGCTGTTGATCCATCGCTGCTATTGGCTGCACCACTTCGTCTTCATCTTCCTCGTCTTCGTCGTAGTCTTCTTCATCGTCGTCTTCGTCTTCATCAACGAATTCGTCGTCCTCATCTTCATCTTCGTCGTAGGATTCTTCGTCTTCATCATCCTCTTCATCGTCGTCTTCGTCTTCGTCAACGAATTCGTCGTCCTCGTCTTCATCTTCGTCGTAGGATTCTTCGTCTTCTTCCGTTTCTTCAACGACGCCGACTTCAGCAGTGCCCATCGCAACCATTTCTTCGGCATCGGCGACCGCTTCACCCGCCATCAAATCTTGGGCAGGCGCATCCCCCATATGCATGTAGGCAGACGCATTGACATCGTCACTACCCACTTCGCTATACTGGTACTGGGCTGGCTCATAGGCGGCTTCAGCTTCCTCCACAACAGCACCATCAACATTGGCATATGTTGTCTGCTCATACGCACTGTTGGTCTCAGGTTCTGCATAAGCAGCAGGATCGACAGGTGCCATGCCGCCCGTCTGCTCCAGCACTTGCTCGACGCTTTGCGCAGCTGCATCCTTGACCACGACCATGAGTTCCTGCGCGTTGCGCAGGTTATTGATGTCTTCATCCGTTAAAGCATATTCCTCGGCAAAAGTATCAATATTGTCAGTAATGTACATGAAGACTTGGTGGACGGCTTCCGAAATCAAACCTCGCATCTGTTCGCTCATCGGCATGATTGCACACTCCTGTGGGTTGTGGGGATCGCATTCCTATTACTGTCTCACAAAAGCGTTAAGCAAAGTTTGCGCGCGCGTTAAAGTGTTTACAACAATTGCTTATCATTTCTGAATAAGATTGAGGTTTTCTCTGTGGAAGATTTCCGTTTGCAGGCTTGTCAGGTCAAGACGCTCGTCGCCATACGCCATCTGCGAGGCGGAACAGCACCGACTCCACCCGTTCAGCTCCGTTTGCCGCGCGCACGCTGGCGCTTGCACGAAGTATGATGCTCCCACTTGCATCTGTTTCCTGCGACGCCTCCGTGATCACCCATATCTCCCCGCTTGTGCCAATGCCATAACGGGCAAGCGCAAGGTCACGAACACCAGCATCAGCAGTATCGTACAGCGCCAGGTAATTCGCTTCATCACGCGCAGCGATCACTTCCTGCTCCAGCGCCAGCCGCCACGTCAGATAGTCACGCCAATCAATATTGAGTTGCTCGATGGAAGTTACCCCGGCTGCCGCTGCAAGCGCCTGCGCGCTGGAGTCAGCCGTTAGAGTTGCCAGCAGCGTTGTCACTGCCTGATCGCCATACGTTCCCGCCAGCGTTTCAATACTAAAGGCGTTTGTTTCAATCCCGGTGAAACGCTCGACCATAAACGATATGAGCGCCTGACGCAGGTAGCGGGCGTCGGCAAAGGCGAACGGTTGTACGGGATTGGTCGTCTCGACCAGTCGTTCCGCCAGCAACCCACCGACGCGAAGCTGCTGCCCGGAGGCAAACAGCGCATCTGTACGCGCGGGACCGATGAACGGCGATGACAAGCGAATGCGGTTCGAGTCTTCGCTTGCCCAGTCCGCTTCGATTCCGTCATCCGGCACGACTTCAATCGTCAATGTTGGCACTGCGGAGCAGGTGACAAGCGCACAGCCCTGCGCCAACCAGCCTGGCAATGTCGCAGCGAGGACATCTGCAAATGGCGTATCTACTGCAAAGTAGCGAATCGTAAGGTTGTCAACACTGCGTTCGTTGGCAGATCCCCAGAAGGTGTAGTCTGCTGGCACATGCCGCCAGCCATCCTCATACAAGAAGTAGAACCAGGTACGAATATACTGGACGCCATCGATGATTTCTTCCACCTGCACACGTCCGCGTGGACCGTCAATTTCGCTATTGAGGACTCGTCCGCTCAATACGACATTGGCGCTGGTTTTGAGTGCTTGATACGCATCGTAAATCAACTGTTGGTTATCGAGCCATCCCTGGCTATCGCTGCGCTGGATGCTCGTGAAGGCGGCTCTATCGCCAATACGGAGTGCCGCAACTTCGTTTTCGACTGTAATGACGAGGTTACTACGCACCTGGTTTTCAGCTTCGTTGATGCGCCACGAAATCAACCAGACGACACAACCCGCAAGCGCAGTCATTGCCAGCAGGACAATGAGCAGACGTCGGAATGCCTGCCCGCGCCGCGCACGCCCTTCCGGGTCTTCGCCTGAATGCGTGTTGCGTGTGCGCTCGTTTTCGATTTCCCAATCCAGCTGAATGCCCACAGTCACTCCGAACTTTTGTTGCGCAGTTGATGATACAGAAAAATCATTGAACAGCAATGTCGCACGTCATGCCCTCCAGCACCCGCAATGTCATCACGGCTTCACACGATAGAGCATCTCGCCCGCCTTCGGCACATATAACACACCTTCGTTTTCGCGCCCTCGCCAGTCCTCAACGCGGATGTCGTCAGGGTTCAGATAGCCCAGGTTCAGCCGGGCGCAATCTTCCGGCGGGATGCGCGACGCCAGTGTGACACGGATACGCGGGTATTCAACGCCATCGCTGAACGCGCCGCTGCCGCGCAGGTGCGTGCTGTGCGCGATGACGCCCAACGATATATCGCTGAAGCGTTCCCACTGCTTGAGGAAGTAATCGCGCACATGGTAGCCGACTTTGTAGATGTTCGCGCCGTGTACGTGGCTGACGACCGATAGATGCGGCGCGTAAACGATGACTTCGCCGCCGTCGGCGATGGCGGGGTCGAGCTTATACATCGCCTTCGCGCCCACCCACAACTCATCGTACATCGGGGGCGTGTGCGAAAGCACCCGTTGATACGGCTGATCGACCCAGATGATATGCCGCTGGCTGGAATGATCCGCCGCTGCTGACCACGCATGGAGGTGATTGCCGATGAAGATGCCGGAGAGTTCGCCTTTTTCAACCGTCAGCGCTGCCAGTGTGATCGGCACACTCACAAGCGCGGCGGCAGCATTGATCATGGCGCGCACAGGCGTATCTTTAACGCCAATCGTATCCAGCACCGTGATCAGTGCGCCGAGCCAGTGGGTAACGTTAATCATATCGGGACCAGAAATACCGGGGAACAGGTACTTCGCACCACCAGAGATGCCGACGACTTCGTGCGGGAAGACGGGTCCTAAAATCAGAATGTGGTCATAATCAAAGATGCGACGGTTGATCCGCACAGGCACATCGCCGCCAAGTGACGGATGCCAGCGTTCGCCCGCGATCTGCTGTATTTGGTCGCGCGTCAGCGTACCGATCTGCGCCAAGGCGTCGGGGTTGTCCCATTCGTGATTAAGCAGCCCGACATGGGCATACTTCGTTGTGCGCTGTTCCGCTGTGATGCCCACCAATCGGTTGAGCGCGTCTTGGCTGAGCGCGGGGTGCGTGCCGAGCGCGACCATGAAGTCTAGCCGACGCACATCGCGCAGCACGTTCACCAGCAGCCGGAACAACTGTGGCAGCGGCAGCGAGCGCGTATGATCGGGGATCAGAATGAGCAGCCGCGCCCCCGTGAATTTGCCTGCCAAGCCTGCGTGCAGCGTTTCATTAATCCGGGCTTGTGTGAGAAGTGCGCCAGCAGGCGCAACCGCCTGCGCATCCAGTATCATGGTTTATACCCCGCTGTACGCATTGAACCCGCCATCTACAGGCACGACAACGCCCGTCACGAAACGCGACGCATCTGATGCCAGCCAGAGCAGCGCGCCAATCAAGTCGTCTGGCTCGCCAAAGCGCGCCATTGGCGTATGCTCGATGATCTGCTTGCCGCGCGCCGTCAGGTCGCCTGTGTCTTTGTCGATGAGCAGGAAGCGGTTCTGATCGCCCAGGAAGAAACCCGGCGCAATCGCATTGACGCGGATGGCGGGGCTGTGTTCGCGCGCCATATAGACCGCCAGCCATTGCGTAAAGTTGTTAATGGCGGCTTTGGCGGCGGCATAGGCGACCACGCGCGTGAGCGGCGTAAACGCCGCCATTGACGACACATTGATAATCACGCCCGCTTTTTGCGCCGCCATCTCCGCGCCAAAGACCTGTGACGGCAGCAGCGTGCCAATAAAGTTCAGGTTGAACACCCACTGCATCGCATCGGGCGGCAGGTCGAAGAAGCTGCGCTGACCGGGCATAGCAGTCGCTTCCGGCTTATTGCCGCCCGCCGCGTTGACGAGAATATCGACACGCCCGTACAAAGCGGCAACGCGCGCCGCTGCCTGTTCGACCTGCTCACGGTTCAACAC